>LNAP01002640.1_pt1 | contig 60319 bp, 52 predicted proteins | sample 602601 | NCBI WGS metagenome assembly LNAP01 (sample SAMN02440304, study PRJNA202911) | soil metagenome | biome: Subtropical and temperate rainforests or woodlands; isolation source: soil samples (1 kg each in a 20% v/v slurry with milli Q water) were... ...
ACGTCCTGGCCGAACACCACGACGTTGTCGTCACGCTCAAGCATCACATCCATGGCCGAGCGCAGGGCCTGGATCATGGTCATGGTGGTCGTGGTCATGGCGGTTTCCAACTCGATATTATTGTTGTGATCGTTCATGTCAGATCCCCAACTCTTGACGCTGGCGCTTCAAGTGCTCCGGCATCTCTTTATAGACGTCTTCGAACATGGTCGCGGCGCTTGGAATCTGGCCACCGGCCAGGGTGCCGTACTGCTCGGCTTCTTTCTGGGCGGCAATCACTTCGGCTTCCAGTTCGGCGCTGACGGCGACGTGTTCCTCTTCGGACCAGTGGCCGATCTTGATCAGGTGCTGCTTGAGGCGCGCAATCGGATCGCCCAGCGGGAAGTAGCTCCAGTCGTCGGCAGGACGGTATTTGGACGGATCATCGGAGGTCGAGTGCGGACCGGCGCGGTAGGTGACCCATTCGATCATGGTCGGGCCGAGGTTGCGGCGCGCACGTTCGGCGGCCCAGGCGGAGGCGGCGTAGACCGCGACGAAATCGTTGCCGTCGACCCGCAGGGAGGCAATGCCGCAACCGACGCCACGACCGGCGAACGTAGTGGCTTCACCACCGGCAATCGCCTGGAACGTCGAGATCGCCCACTGGTTGTTGACCACGTTGAGGATCACTGGCGCACGGTAAACGTGGGCAAAGGTGAGGGCGGTGTGGAAGTCGGATTCAGCGGTGGCGCCATCGCCAATCCACGCCGAGGCGATTTTGGTGTCGCCCTTGATCGCCGAGGCCATCCCCCAGCCCACACCTTGTACGAATTGGGTGGCGAGGTTGCCGGAAATGGTGAAGAAGCCATAGTCCTTGACCGAATACATGATCGGCAACTGACGGCCCTTGAGCGGATCGCGCTCGTTGGACAGCAGTTGGCAGATCAGGTCTACCAGCGGTACATCGCGTGCCATCAGGATGCTTTGCTGGCGGTAGGTCGGGAAGCACATGTCATCGACGTTCAGCGCCAGGGCCTGGCCGCTGCCGATGGCTTCTTCGCCAAGGCTCTGCATGTAGAACGACATTTTTTTCTGACGCTGGGCGACCACCATGCGGTTGTCGTAGATCCGCGTCTTGAGCATGGCGCGCATGCCTTTTCGCAGGATCTCGACCGGTACGCCTTCAGCCCATGGACCGAGGGCATTGCCCTGGTCGTCGAGCACGCGAATCAGGCCTTTGGCCAGGTCGGCGGTGTCGGCGGGTTCAACGTCGATTGGGGGTTTGCGCACCGTGCCGGCGTCGGTCAGACGCAGGTAGGAGAAGTCGGTTTTGCAGCCAGGACGGCCCGATGGTTCGGGAACGTGCAGGTGCAGCGGTTCATACGCTTGGTTCATGGCTTCTACGCTCGATCTTGTGAATTTCTTGTAGTGAGCTGACCGTCATTCTTCGATAAAAGAAATCTTGTCCTACAACAATCATAGGCCCGGCGCAGAAGAATATTTATCTCTGTTTCGTTGCGCGGGAGATCATTTGAGGATAAAAAACCTGCATAAACATAAAAAACAGGTGGTTTTGTCTCATGCGCAAACTGGACCGTACCGATATCGGCATTTTGAACAGCCTTCAGGAGAACGCCCGTATCACCAACGCCGACCTCGCACGCTCGGTGAACCTGTCGCCAACGCCGTGCTTCAACCGGGTCAAGGCGATGGAAGAATTAGGGCTGATTCGCGAGCAAGTGACGCTGCTGGACGCCGACTTGCTGGGTCTGCACGTGAACGTGTTTATTCATGTCAGCCTGGAGAAACAGGTAGAGGAGGCGTTGCAGCATTTCGAGGAAGCGATTTCGGATCGCCCGGAAGTCATGGAATGCTATTTGATGGCGGGGGACCCGGACTATCTGATCCGGGTGCTGGTGCCGACCATTCAGTCGCTGGAACGCTTCATGATGGACTTCCTGACCAAAGTGCCTGGTGTGGCCAACATCCGTTCAAGCTTTGCGCTCAAGCAAGTGCGCTATAAAACCGCGTTGCCGTTGCCTGCGAATGGCCTGACTTTAGGGGGGTAGGAACCGACGAAAAGCAATTTCGGCTTGCTCATCAATTGTTTTTCTTCAATTCGACTTCGTATACCTCGAGCAGCTGGGGCAATTTTTTGTATCCTTGCTTAAGTAAACTGATGAGAATCCTCACCGCGCTGCTTGCAACATCCTGGGCAGGAACTTCAAAGCTGCGCACGATATCTGTGGCCACTTTGTCGTTACCTCTTCGTTTGGCGAAGAATTGAGTCTGAGCGGAGCAGAGTTTCATCAGCAAGGCTTGATCCAGTGGACTCTGAAGAGTTGGGTCTTGCTCAGCTTGATCCAGCAAACGTTGGATCCATTTGATTAAATGCTCATCTTGCAACATAGCTTTGATCAAAGGGGCAGCGTTGTCAGCCGCTGCCGCTGGAAGCTCTGGAATGGAATCCGAACTATCGATCCACCTCACCAGTTTGTTCACGTTCATCGTGAGTGTAGTATTCACCAGTGCGAGGAGGCGTTGACGCAGGCTGTTTATCGCGGCTTCGTTCGGGGTATGGAGCGTTTTGCCTAACCATACAAACCAAGTTGATGTTGGTTCAACGATGTAGGGGAAATCCATGACTTCACTGATGATCGTTGAGTTTCGATAGGCCAGTAAGAGCAGATCCCAGCTCCGTTGAAGTATGGGCGGAGCGCAAAGGGCAAGGTCAGCAGCCAGTGGTTCTTGGCGTAATTGTGCTAGTGCGATTTGCAAAGCAATCACATCGGGAAAGTCACGACCCAACGATACGATCAACCCATCGACGACTTTCTGAAGTTGTTGGATGCTTTCCGCTGATTCGGAATTCGCCGACAGCAGTAAAAGGTGAGCGCCAATCAGGTGCAACAGCGGATCTTGATAGTCGCCGTTGACCAGATCATCAACTAGCGCCTGGCTCTTGACTGATCGACCTCTGGCCAATGCTTTGCGAGCGACCTCAAGGAGGGTCAATTCTTTGGTATGCAATGCTTGCAGGTGCGTGACATAGGTAATGCTGGAGTGATTGAAGTCCAGCGGCAACATGGCTCCCCGAGAATCCCGGATAACCCGAAAGTAGACTTGAGGCGCCCAATTTTCAAGAACATGTAGAGGCATACAGCGTTCTGTCTGTGCTGCGGGCTGAACTAGAAGATAAGTCCCTACCGGCACGTTGATGTTAACCAGAAAAACCCCCGTAGTTCCTGGCAATGCGTCCACTTTTGAAAAATCACACTCCACTTCACCTTTGAAGGCCCGTAACCGAAACTGATTTAGAATCTCTGGCCCAGGTAGTTCCAGGGGGCCGGTGCGCTCTTGGCTTTCAGGTTGCGGGTCCCATAAAAATATCTGTATGGGCGGTGGTTGCCCTTCTACATAGGGTGAAGGCTCGCGCATCAGCGCCTCTTTTTCCGGCATTGAGGCTTCTGATCCCTGAAGGGGTAGAGCTGATTCAAATGTCAACGTGTTCAGCTCGAAGTCAGTCGTCGTATCGGATGCAACCTCAATGATTTGAGACTGCTCAAGATCGCCTATACGCTGTCTGACTTTATAAAAACCTGGTTCAACTGACGCAGTGAGTGTGCCGAGGCCGGATTCGACCTCTTCGAATCGACCATTAATAAGTCCGAGCTCATCAAAGCCGTTTTTTGTACGAATCTGGATATCGACCAAGCCGTCAGGCTTATCTTCAGAGGGGGACATCTCGTTCTCCTGTCACTTCAAATGGGGCTGAAGTGTATGCGCCAGTCGATGCTTGAATTTTGTAGAAGCCTGGTTTCAATCTAAGGGCGAATCGAAGGTCCTTCACGGATAAGGAACTGGCAATACTCCCGATCGGATTCTCGATACTCACCGTATCCTGCGCAAACACACACTGAGCAACGGGTGAGTTGAGGCTCCCCAGGTAAAAGGTGAGCACGGTGCCAGGAAGTGGAGGTGCGCTAAGTACAAAGTTTTGCAACAATCCCTTGTTGCCAGCTTTAAAAAATACGTCTTCACCTTCCGGGAGTACAAAGCGCGGAGTGTCCGCGGGAATGCCAGCACATATATCCCCCCAAATATTGTTGACGTAGTTTCTTAGAGACGTGCTCGAGAGACGACTACCCTCATCAGGTGTTGCATCAGTCAGCGCTTTGAGCAGGGCATGGGTCAGCAGGCTGCAGGTTTTGTCGCCGCGCTCCGCAATTTTGCGTTCTTGCGCCTTACCACCTTTGGCTGAGCCATAAATGGCCAGTACTCGAACATTGGCGGCGAGTTCAGCAACAAATTGATTCTTGCCTGGGCTTGCATAACGGAGCGCCGTTTCTGAGTCGCGACAGCAATCCATGATCAGGACGATTTCATCAAATAAAGCCAGGTCCCTGGCTTCCCAGGCAAAGGCTGTACCGTGAATGTTCAAGGGGCGCGAACGACTGGCACCTGCTACAAAAAGCGCTGCCCCTGTCGACATATCGTTTCTCTCGGAAAAGCCGTGCCCGGAAAAATAAAGATAGAGTCGTGCGCCTTCACGTCGAATGTACGCATCGTTTTCGTCAATGGTCAGCTTGTCATAGTGATTGAGAAATTGTTCGGCAGTAGGGGACCAAGATCTGGCGTCATTTTTGGGTTGTTGATCCAGCGCAGGCGATGTCAGGAACTTGATATTTTCTGCTGGAACGGCACCCCCGTCTTTGTCGAGGAGCCATTGACGGAACAATTCGACATCGTTCGAGGGGCCTTCCAACGTTTGAAAGTCCGGAGATGAATAATTGGAAATTCCCAGCAGAATCGCATGATCCATGTCAGCCATGGCGATAGGTCCTCACTGAGTAACCAGATTCTGAATGCTGAGAAGCGTATCCGAATCTTGATCATCGAAATCGCCGTGATGGCTGGCATTGGTGTTCAAGCCAGGCCCTCTGGATGAAGGTGACCAAGCGATACGGGAAGGGTCCGCAGCGAGAAATGCCGTAACTATCTTGACGGCTGGGTCCGTGCCGAATACCGCCGTATGATTGAGAAAGCGCTCCATCCCCACTAACGGCATATCAACAACGCTTTGCCACCCACCCGTTGCGGGTACCTGCCCCTCAAGCAAACCCGAAACAAAATAAAGTAAACTTCGGTTGTAGATAATGCTGAGCATCTGGTCTGCAGACTCACGCTCATCGTTCATTGCGAACATACGGAACGATTTCAACAGAGAGCCTTGATGCGCGGTTACTGTTTTGGCAAAACGGTCGTAGGTTACTGCAGGTGCAAGGAACACCACGTTGATCTTCGTTTTTAAATCTGCCGCGGCCACCGCATCCAGAAAATTGCACACGTAAATTGCACCGGTACTGTGGCCTACCAGTGTGATTTTCGAAAAGGTCTTCCCGCTATCCTCTAGTTGTTTTAGATATTTGACGACTGCGGTTGCACAGCAGCCGGGCAATGTGCCGAAGCTGTCTTCGGTATCTTTTTTCATTTGATTCCAGATGCCGGCCCCCAAGAGATTTCCATACGCTGCATGTAAAACCTCTTCTACAACCGTGCAATACGGGCCGTGGTCGCGACCGTTGTGATAACGCTTGATGACTGCGATGACCAACTTTGCAACGAAACGGGCGACGGCAATCCAGCTCAAAAGACCCTTAGTCTGGGTGCCAGGCAGTCTGGAGCCAAATAGCTCGTTCTGCGACGTCTCGCTGAGCAATAAAACGTTGGCCTTTTTATGAGTTCCGGCTGACTTGGTAGCAAACTCCGTAGGCGTGAGAGTCGCGTTATAAGCTTCTGCCATGGCTTTTCTAAAGCCAGGATCATCATTAAGGCCTATCTCGATATCGTAGGCCAGTTGATCGACGGATAGATTCGAAAGCCCTTTGGTTTTGACTTGGCTGGATTGAATGTCTGTTTCTGAAACGGGGGGAGTATCCCGGCGCTGGTCAAACCAGTTATCAAACTCGCTGCGCAGTTGGTAAACGTTGATAAGCTTGTCGCCGCCCCCTTTAAGAGCGATGTTTGACGTGGGGCTGGACTTCTTAATGACCCATTCAGTGACTTTTTTCACCAGCTCTCTAAACGCCGGATCCTGTGCCAGTTCAGCTCGGTTGTTAATCAGCGTTTCCTTTAGCCCCGACTCCCAAACAAAAAATACGGGGTAAGTTTTAGCGCTGATGTATTCGGGGATCAGTTTGGTTGCAACTGACAACGCACTGGTTTTGTCGACCAATCCACCGTGGAACTGCAGTAACAATCCGTTTTCGCTGTCGGTGTCGTGTGCAAGATTCAGAATTCTCGCCACATCTCCTATTTCACTGTCGGTATTAGTGTTGAACAACCCGTTTTGACTATGCCAGACGTGGTTACCGATTACGCTCATTTTTGGATCCCTCCGCGACGTCAAAAGAGCATAGTTCGACCCGCGAAGGCGTGTTTGTTAAATCATAAAAATAGTGGCAAATGGCCTCGAAAGTCATTTTCCTTGTTTAATTCGGACACATTTGACAAATAAATGAGAAAAACATCGGGAAAAACTTCTCTTCAAAGCTTATTGATCGGAATTTTTAGATATACGGAGCCATTGTCCTCCGCCGGCGGCAGATTCCCCGCCCGCACATTCACCTGAATCGCCGGCAGCAACAGCGTTGGCATGCCCAGCCCGGCATCACGCTGGGTGCGCATGGCGACGAACGCCGCTTCGTCGATGCCGTCATGGACGTGGATATTGCTTTTGCGTTGCTCGCCGACCGTGGTCATGCAGCGGGATTCGCGGCCTTCGGGTGGGTAGTCGTGGCAGACGTAGAGCCGGACGCTGGCGGGGAAGGCCAGCAGTTTTTGGATCGAGGCGAACATCTGGTGGGCATTGCCGCCGGGGAAGTCGCAACGGGCCGTGCCCACGTCTGGCATGAACAAAGTATCGCCTACCAGAATCACGTCACCGTCGATCAAATAGGCCATGTCCGCCGGGGTGTGGCCGGGCACATGCAGGGCCGTGGCCTTGAGGTGGCCGATCATGAATGATTCGTCCGGGGCGAACAGGTGGTCGAATTGCGAACCGTCACTGCGAAATGCCGGCTCAAGGTTGAACAGGGCCTTGAACACGCCCTGGACCTTGCTGATCGACTGGCCGATGGTGATTTTGCCGCCCAGCTCGCGACGCAGATACGGTGCTGCGGACAGGTGATCGGCATGGGCGTGAGTTTCCAGCAGCCATTGCACTTGCAACTGATGCTTGCGAACGAAGGCGATGATTTTGTCCGCCTGGGTGGTGGCGGTGCGACCGGCGGCGGGGTCGTAGTCGAGGACCGGGTCGACGATGGCGCATTGACTGCCAGCACCTTCATGAATCACGTAGCTGTAGGTCGAGGAGGCAGGGTCTAAAAAAGCTTCAATCAAGGCAGGCATGGTGGCCGTTTCTTTCAGGACGAGCCAAGAGGGTAGTGTCATTTTCCCTGCGCTGACCAGCCCCGCGTTAAATGCTGAAGGAAAAAATTCGCACGGGCTCTATCCTGTCAGACATCGATACCGGGCGTTCCCGGCTTTTTCCCACGGATTACGAGCGTTTTATGCTGTTGGCAGGTTTTTTTGGCGTGGTGATGGGCCTCGTCCTGGGATTGACCGGGGCAGGGGGCGGCATTCTTGCAGTGCCGGCCTTGGTGCTGGGGCTGGGATTGACCATGACCCAGGCTGCGCCGGTGGCGTTGTTTGCGGTGGGCAGCGCGGCAGCGGTCGGGGCTATTGATGGTTTGCGCCATGGCCTGGTGCGCTATCGCGCGGCGTTGCTGATCGCACTGCTGGGGGCGATTTTTTCGCCGGTCGGCATCTACTTCGCCCATCAGTTGCCGGAAAAAATCCTGATGATTCTGTTCAGTCTGCTGATGGTCATGGTGGCCTGGCGGATGTTGCGTCGCGAGCGCCAGGAAGAAGGACCGAGCGACCACGGCCACGCCAACTGGGGTCAGAAGAACTGCATGCTTGATCAGCAGACCGGGCGTTTTTCCTGGACCGCCAAATGCACCGCGACCCTCGCGGCATTGGGCGCGGTGACCGGCGTTGTTTCCGGTTTGCTCGGGGTCGGTGGCGGCTTCTTGATTGTCCCGGCCTTCAAGCAACTGACCGATGTGCAAATGCGCGGCATCGTCGCCACCTCCTTGATGGTGATCAGCCTGATTTCCGCCATCGGTGTGATCGGGGCATTTCATGCCGGGGTCAGGATCGACGCATTGGGTGTGGCGTTCATTGTTGCCAGCGTGGTCGGCATGATCGCCGGCCGACAACTGAGCGCGCGCGTCCCGGCCCGAGCCCTGCAAATCGGTTTTGCCAGCGTGTGTGTCGTGGTCGCGGCCTACATGCTGTTCAGAGCGGCGACCTAGCCGGTCTTACACCTAAAGTTCCGGGCCGTGCCTGAGCCCGGTCTTACACCGAATTTGCCGCTCACGCCCGGCCACTCCAAAGCACTTCAAAACCGCCCCCAAGGCAGCGTATGCCGCCGCCCGTCCCCTTTCGATAATCGCCTCCGACATCCAGTCCCCCGCTGCGGAGCGCGTCATGCACAACAATAAGAACTTCAAGCATCGTTACTTGCCTGCCTTCATCGCCAGCCTCTCGACCCTCGGTTTGAGCACGATGGCCGAGGCCGAGATCGTGCTGTACGACAAGGACCAGACCACGTTCTCAACCGACGGCTACATCAACGCCTTCTACGTGAACAGCGATGTGGACCGTGCCGGCGACCAGTACGACCGGAAACAGGCGCGGGTGAAAATGGGCTATCTGCCCAATTACCTGGGTTTCAACATGGGCAAACAGGTCGATGACCTGAAGCTCGGTGCGCGGGCCTCGTTCTGGGTGACCATCAACGACAGCCAGACCAATGGCACCGACACCGCCATCGACGTGCGGCAGTTCTACGGCACCGTGGCCAATCCGGAATGGGGCGAAGTGTTGATCGGCAAGGACTTCGGCCTGTTCGCCCGCTCCAACATTCTGCTCGATGAAATGCTCGCCGGTTACGGCCAGGTCAGCGATACCCTGGGGTTGGTGGACGGTGGCGGCGTGTCGTTCGGCAATATCGGTACGGGTTACCCGTACCCGTTCCCGACCTCGCAGATCACCTATCGCACCCCGGTGATGGAGGGTTTGCGGGTGGCCGTTGGGATTCTCGACCCGGTGGACACCAACGACAGCAGCCCGTTGGGCAAGGCGTATCAGGAGAATCCGCGTACCGAGAGCGAGGTCACCTATCAGTTTGATGTCGGCGGCGCGAAGATTTACAGCTGGGTCAACGGCAGCTACCAGACCTCGGACAATACCGACTCCACCGTTGAATCGGTCACCTCCAAAGGCGTCGGCTACGGTGTGCAGGCGAAGATGGGCGGGTTGTCGCTGACCGGCTCCGGTTTCCAGGCCAAAGGGATTAACCCGTTCTTCACCAACAACGCCGGCGAACCGACCCTGCGCAACGTCGACAGCGACGGCTACTTGCTGCAAGGCTCGTACAAACTGGGCAAAAACCGCCTGGCCTTGTCTTACGGCAAGACCAATGACGACGGCAATGGTGTGGTCGGCAGCGGCGCGGACTATGAAACCCGCGGCATTGCGTTGTTCCATGACGTCAACGACAACCTCAAACTCGTGGCCGAGTACAACCAGTTCGAAATCAACGGCCACGACACCAGCGCCCAGAACGAAGACACCGATACCTTCGCGGTGGGGGCGGTGTTGAACTGGTAACAAGCTGATCTGTGAACCCTACCGCTGTGGCGAGGGAGCTTGCTCCCGCTGGAGCGCGTAGCGGTCCCTATTCTGGTCGCGCATCGGCCGGTTGGGGGACTGCTGCGCAGTCCAGCGGGAGCAAGCTTCCTCGCCACAAAAGCTTCAGCCATCAAGCCGCCAACCCGCCGACTCTCATCCCATCGAAGCGGCTACCCGCTACCCAAGTAGCATACGTCGCAGCCCGCAGGCTTCGTACACTCGTGTCTCATACACGCGCACCTGCGGGGGTGGTCATGCAGCAGGTCCAGAGTGAAGGGGTGGTCAGCGGCATGTCCCAGGCCACCGATGCCCAACAAGTGGCTCAGGAGCTCGCGCGGCAGTTATTGCACCCGCATCTGGGCTTCGTGTTGTTCTTCTGCTCCGCCGAGTACGACTTGCAGGCGCTGGGCCAGGCCTTGCATCTGAGCTTCGGCGGCATTCGCCTGGTCGGCTGCACCAGCGCCGGGGAGATCACGCCCCTGGGCTACGGCCGCAATTGTGTGACGGCGGTGGGATTCGACCATCGGCATTTTTCCATCGACGCCGAACTGATCAGCGAGATGGAGCGCTTCAGCCTGATCGACGCCCAGCAAATGGTCGAGCGCCTGGCCAGCGGCTGTCGCAGCAACACCCTGGCGCCGATCAAGGGCAACAGCTTTGCCCTGACCTTGCTCGATGGTCTGTCCAGCCGCGAAGAAATGGTCCTCGCGGCGTTGAGCGCGGCGTTGGGCGACATCCCGCATTTCGGCGGTTCGGCCGGCGATGACAACTACCTGACCCACACCCACGTCTATTTCGGCGGCGAGTTTCACAGCGGCGCGGCGGTGGTGGTGCTGGTCAACACCTGGCTGGATTTCGAGGTGTTCACCACGCACCACATCTTGCCGAGGGCGGAGAAACTGGTGGTCACCGGAGCCGACAGCGCCTCGCGCCGGGTCTTTGAACTGAATGCCGAGCCGGCTGCCGAGGAGTACGCCCGACACATCGGCGTGCCGGTGGCCGAACTCGATCACCGGGTCTTCGCCGCACACCCCTTGGCGGTGCGGATCAACGATCAGTATTACGTGCGGGCGATCCAGCAGGTTCATCCAGACCTGAGCCTGAGCTTCTACTGCGCCGTGGAAAACGGCATCGTCCTCACCGTCATGACCCCCGGCCCGATGCTGCCGAATCTGCAAACCTTGTTCGAAGGCTTGCAGGAGCGCCTCGGCGATCTGTTACTGACCATCGGCTGCGACTGTTTTCTCAGGCGTCTGGAGCTGGAAGACGGCGGCAGCCTGGAGCAGATCGGAACGTTTTTGCGCGACCAACGGGTGATGGGTTTCAACACCTACGGAGAACAGTTCAATGGCATGCACATCAACCAGACCTTCACCGGGGTTGCCATTGCCCGAGGCCGGTCCCCTGGAGCGCAGCTCGCCAGCCTGCGCCACGACAACCATAAACTGCAGCGCATCAACGGCGCGCTGATCGAGCGGATCGAATCCGGTGTCACGCGCGGCAATGATCCCTACGCGGCGTTCCAGCATTCGGTGGTGCTGGCCGAGCAGGTGCGTGAGCGCACCGACGCCTTGAACCAGGCCATGGCCGAGCTCAAGTCGGGCAATCACTTGCTCAGCGAAGCGCGCCTGCGGGCGGAAACCGCGCATCAGCATCTGATCGATGCCATCGAGAGCATTTCCGATGCCTTTGTGCTGTTCGATGCCGAGCAGCGCATCGTTTTGTTCAACAGCCGTTTCAAGGCGTTCTGGGACAACAGCCGGGTGCGGATCAACGCCGGCATGCGCCTGGTCGAGGTGAAACGGCTGATGTCCGCCACCGGCTTGTTCACGGAAGAACCCCGTGGGCATGCCGACGAAAACCTGATCTATCGCTTGCAGGACGGCCGCTGGCTGCAAGTCAGCGAACGGCCCACGCAGGAAGGTGGGCGGGTGATCCTGTTCACCGACATTACTGACGTCAAACTCAGCGAAACCGTGCGCCGCGAGCAAGCCGTGGCGCAGAAATCGCACTTGCTGCAACGGGCGGTCGACAACCTGTCCCAAGGCGTGGCCATGGTCAATGCCGAAGGCATCCTGGAACTGTGGAACCGGCGCTTCCTCGAACTGAGCGGGCTCGCCCCGGTGGCGGCCCATCGGCCGTTTGCCGAAGTGATCGGCGACAGCGAGTTGACCCTGCTGACCCCGGCCAGTCGCGATGCCAACGGGCGGCACGTGCAGGAATGCGAGCAACGTCTTTACGATGGCCGGGTGCTGGAAATCCGCACGCATCCGTTGCCCACCGGTGGCTTCGTCAACACCTTCACCGACATCACCGAACGTTACCAGCACGCCGAAGCCCTCAGCGAAAGCGAGCGCTGGATTCGCCTGATCACCGACCATGTCCCCGCGTTGATCGCCTACCTCAATGCCGATCTGGTCTACGAATTCACCAACAAGGTCTACGAAGAATGGTACTGCTGGCCTCGCGGCGTGATGCTCGGGCAGAGCCTGCGCGAAGTTCACAGCGCGCAGCATTACCAGCGCCTCGAGGCCTACGTGGCCAGGGCCTTGGCCGGTGAGAGCGTGACGTTCGAATTTGCCGAAACCAACATCAACAATCAGGAGCGCTACATGCTGCGCTCCTACGTGCCCAATCGCCTGGCCACCGGGGAAGTGGTGGGGATCTTCGTGTTGATCCGTGACATCACCGAGCGCCGCCGCACGGCCGAGGCGCTGCACCAGGCTTATCAGAATCTTGAGTTGCGGGTACGCGAACGGACCACCGAACTGACCACCCTCAATGACCAATTGCTGCGTGAAATCGACGAGCGCCGGCGCGTGGAATCGCGTTTGCGCGAGGCCAAACTTGAGGCGGAGCAGGCCAACCTGTCGAAAACCAAGTTTCTCGCCGCCGTGAGTCACGACCTGCTGCAACCGCTCAACGCGGCTCGGCTATTCACCAGCGCTTTGCTGGAACGTCGCGAGCCGGTGGCCAATGCGATTTTGGTGCGCAATGTCAGCAATTCGCTGGAGGACGTGGAAAACCTGCTAGGCACGCTGGTGGATATTTCCAAACTGGATGCCGGGGTGATCAAAGCCGACATCGCGCCGTTCGCCCTGAGCGAGCTGCTGGAAAACCTCGCGGCCGAGTACACACAGGTGGCCCGCAATGAAGGGCTGGAGCTGCATTTCATCCCGTGTTCGGCGCTGGTGCGCAGCGACATTCAGTTGCTGGCGCGGATCCTGCGCAATCTGCTGAGCAACGCCATTCGTTATACCTACAGCGGTCGGGTGGTGCTCGGATGTCGGCGTCATCATCAGCGGTTGACGATCGAGGTCTGGGACAGCGGGATGGGCATTGCCGAAAATCGACTGGAAGAGATTTTCCAGGAGTTCAAACGGGGCGATGTGCAGCGTCCGGATCAGGACCGCGGGTTGGGGCTGGGGCTGGCCATCGTCGAGAAGATTGCCGGGATTCTCGGTCATCGCGTTCACGTGCGTTCGTGGCCGGGCAAGGGCTCGATGTTTTCCGTCGAGGTGCCGTTGAGCGCCACGGCTCCCAAGGCTCAGCCAGCGTTGTTGATGAGTGAGCCGATGCTCGAGCGTCTGCGCGGAGCGCGGGTGTGGGTGCTGGATAATGACGCGGCGATTTGCGCTGGCATGCGCACGTTGCTGGAAGGGTGGGGGTGTCGGGTGGTCACGGCCCTGTCGGAGCAGGACCTGGCGCGGCAGGTGGACAACTACCACGAAGAAGCCGACTTGCTGATTGCCGACTATCACCTCGATGACGAGCAGAACGGCGTCGATGCCGTGGCCCGGATCAACGCCCGGCGCGGTTCAGCGATCCCGGCGATGATGATTACCGCCAACTACAGCAATGAGCTCAAGCAGCAGATTCGCGAGTTGGGGCATACGTTGATGCATAAGCCTGTACGGCCGATGAAGCTGAAAACGGCGATGAGTCATTTGCTTGGCCCATCCCGTTAGCCGCGTCGGGCATCAGACCTGTGGTGACTAGGCTTTCTGTGGCGAGGGAGCTTGCTCCCGTCCGGCTGCGAAGCAGTCGTAAATCAGGCGACTCGGTTTACCTGGAAGTTTGAAGGGGGCCGCTTCGCGACCCAACGGGAGCAAGCTCCCTCGCCACAGGGATCTGGGAATGCCCAACATTCAACGCCGCAGATAAGACCCGAAATCAATATCCCCGGCACTCAGAATCGCTTGCACCCGGTTGTGCACGTTGAGTTTGCGCAAGATCGCCGAGACATGCGCCTTGACTGTGGTTTCGGCGATTTCCAGGGTGTAGGCGATCTGCTTGTTCGATTCGCCCTTGGTCATGCGTTCCAGCACCAGCAACTGCTTGCGGGTCAGCGCCTGGAGCAGTTCGGGCGGGAAGCTCGGGTTGTCATTCATGCGCCGATGGGTGCCTGACTTTTGTGTGCGAATGATGTCCGGCGGCAAGTACACATTGCCATTGAGAATCTGCTGGATGGCCTCGGTCATCTGCACCCGGGGCGAGGATTTGGTGATGAAACCCACTGCGCCATAGGTGATGGCTTGCAGCACGATCTGCTTGTCCTGCTCGGCTGAAACGATCACCACCGGAATGGTCGGCGCCTCGTTGCGCAGGTTGATCAGGCCATTGAGGCCGTGCATGCCCGGCATGTTCAGGTCGAGCAGGATCAGGTCCAGGTCGTCGTGCTCCTGAGTCAGCAGCAGGGCACTGTCGAGGTCGGCGGTTTCCATCACCTCGCTGCCCGGAAAACCATCGCTGATGACGTTATGAATGGCTTCGCGAAACAGCGGGTGATCGTCGGCAATCAGAATTTTGTACATAGCCTTTCACCTCATTATTTTCATTATGGTGTGGCAACAACACGCACGCGTAAAGGTCAGGGGAAGGGCTCGGGCCGGGCCGGTTCAACGGGCAGGTTGGCGGCTTGCCAGGCGTCCAGGCCGTCGCGGTACCAATACAGTGTCTTATAGCCCATGGCCGCGGCGCGTTTTACCGCATTCCAGCTCAGCCAGCAGTCGGAGCGGCAGTAGAAGACCAGCGGTTGCGCCAAGTCTCCTGCGGTCAATGCGTTCAGGTTACGCGCAAAATAGCCCTGCCAGTCAGCTGTCAGGTCGCCGTCGCCGGTATTGGCCAGCCAATGGCTGCCGGGCAGGTTCTCGTGGGGCTGGTCTTCAATGAATTGTCCTTGCAGCCATTGGCGGCGATAGACGTCGATCAGCACCGGGCGCGGTGTCTGGGTGAGCAGGGTTTGCAAGGCGGCGGTGTCGACGATGGCCGCGCCTTGAAGCTGATTCGGGGTCGGGCTGCGATAGAGGCTGATGCGATAGCCGTCGGCGGAGAACAGCGGTGTATCGGCGTGCGCGGCGCCCAGCAGCAGGCTCAGCGACAGCGCAGCAAGGGAAGGGCGCAACAGACGACGTTGGGCACGCGGCATGGGGGTTCAATCCTTATAGTTATGAACCCATTACATGCCAGTCTCGGGGCGTTGGGAATGCGACGATAGACAGGAAAACCAGTACTAAAGTAGTAATTTCCCTCGCCAGTGCACCACAAATCCCCTGTGGGAGTGAGCCTGCTCGCGATGGCGGTTTAACATTCAACATCTCTATTGACTGACACTCCGCTATCGCGAGCAGGCTCGCTCCCACAGGGGGTCTTCATTTGTTCGCAATATCTGTAGGACGCAAATCCCGTGTGGGTGCGAGTCTGCTCCCACAGGGGATTGATGGTGTCAGCTGGTTTTGCGCAGGGCGGCGTGTTGCGGGTTGAAAGTGAGGACTGCGAGCAGGGCGAACAGCAGCGTCAGCCCCATGCACACCGCCAGCGCCAGTAGATTGAAACGCTCATACAGGGCAAACCGCACCAGTTCCACAGCGTGGGTAAACGGGTTCAGCGCGCACAGCCAGTACAGCCACTCGCTGGATTCGCGCATCTTCCACAGCGGATACAACGCCGACGACAGGAAAAACAGCGGGAAGATCACGAAATTCATCACCCCGGCGAAGTTCTCCAGTTGCCGGATCGCATTGGACAGCAGCAGGCCCAGCGCACTGAGCATCAACGCCACCAGCAACAACGCCGGCAAGGCGATCAACAGCCCCATGGCCGGTGGCTGCACGCCGTACACCCAGGCAATCGCCAGAAAGGCATACACCTGCAACAGCGAAATCAGCGAAGTGGCCAACAGTTTGCTGCACAGCAGGAAGGTCCGGGGCAGGGGGCTGGTCAGCAGCACGCGCATGCTGCCCATCTCCCGGTCGTAAACCATCGACAGCGAACCTTGCATGCCGTTGAACAGCAGGATCATGCAGGCCAGCCCCGGGATGATGTAGACCTCATACGGAATGTAGGTGTCGTAGGGCTCAATGATCGCGATCCCGAGGGCCGCGCGAAAACCGGCGGCGAACACCAGCAGCCACAGCAATGGCCGCACCAGCGCGCTGAGAAACCGCGTGCGCTGCAACACAAAGCGCAGCCATTCACGCAGCACGATGCCGCTGAAGCATTGCCAATACGCATTCATCGGGCGGCTCCTGATGTCGTGAGGCGAGTGAAGGCCGAACCGAGGTCGCCGCCATGCGCCTGGCTCAAGGCATCAGCCCGCCCGCTGGCCACCAGACGGCCCTGATGAAGAATCAGCAAGTCATCGCTCGGCTGCACTTCATCCAGCAAGTGGGTGGTCCAGAGCACGCTGATGTGCTGCTCGCGACACAGGTCGCGAATGTGTTGATTGAGCGCCAGCCGGCTGGCCGGATCGAGGCCGACACTGGCCTCGTCGAGCAGCAACAGCCGTGGCTCATGCAGCAAGGCGCGGGCGATTTCCACCCGGCGCCGGTGACCGCCATTGAGTTCACGCACCCGCTCGCGACGGCGTTCGGTCAGCGCCTGCCGCGCCAGCTCGGCGTCGACCCGCAGGCCGGTCTGGCGCCGGGACATGCCATGCAGCGCGGCGTGATAACGCAGGTTCTGCTCGACACTGAGGTCCAGGTCCAGCGTGCTTTGCTGGAACACCACGCCCAATTGCTTGAGCGCCGGACGCGCCGCGTTGCGCAAGGAGCAGCCGCCGACCCGGATGTCCCCACGCTGCAAATCATAGAGCCGGGTGAGCAGGGCAATCAGCGTCGATTTGCCCGCGCCGTTCGGCCCCAGCAACGCCGCGAAACGCCCGGGCGCCAGGCTGAAATTCACCTGCCGCAACGCCTCCCGCGCGCCATAGGCGAAGCTCAGTTCGCTGACTTCCAGTGCGTTCATGGCGTCACCACCACGCCCCACGGATAGCGCCCGACTTTCACCGATTTGGTCACTTTGAGGCTGTCGACATCAATCACCGACACATCGCCGCTGACGCCGTTGGTGGCCAGCAACTGTTTTTGATCGGGGGTGAACGACATCTGCCAGACCCGACGACCGACCAACAGATAATCAAGAATCTCGAAGGTCTTGGCGTCAATCACCGCCACATGATTGGCCGGGCCGAGGGCGACGAAACCGTACTTGCCGTCGGCGCTGAGCTTGATGCCCACCGGCTGGACCTTGTCCGGGTGCACGCCCTTGATCTGGAAAGTCAGGGTCTTGAGGACCTTGCGGGTGGCGACGTCGAGAATGGTCACCGTGCCGCCGATTTCCGCCGAGGCCCAGAGTTGCGAGCCTTCAGGTGAAAACTCGACGAAACGCGGCCGCTGATCGACCAGGGTGCTGTCGGCCAGGGTCTGGGTGCTGGTGTCGATCCAGTGCAGCATGTTGGTGGTTTCGCTGGTGTTCACCGCCCACTTGCCGTCGGGGCTGACGGCCATGCCTTCGGGTTCGACGCCAACGCTGATCTGGCTTAGCACCTTTGAGGTTTCGGTATCGATCACCGTCACCAGTGCATCGTCTTCGTTCGAAACGTAGAGCCAGCGATTGTTGGGATGCAGGGCGAACTGCTCGGGGTCTTTGCCCGACGGCAACTCCTTGATGATCTTGCGGGTGGCGACGTCCATCACCTGGACCCGGTCCGAGTCGCTGGCGCAGATGTACAGCAGCTTGTTGTCGTGGGACAGCAGCAAACCGCGCGGCCGTTGGCCGACGGGCAGGGTGTCGGTGACTTGCAACGTCTGCAGGTCGATCAGGCTCAGGGTGTTGTCCTTTTCGTTGGAGACCCAGGCGGTAGAGGCAGCGGCGTGCCCGGCGGCGAGCAGCAGGGCGCAAGAGAGCAGGGTGCGACGCATGGCGGATTCCTTCTTGTTGTAGTTCTTGTGGAACGCTGGCTCAGGGAAAGCGGCAGCTGACCTCGGGCTTGTCGTAGCCAAGGCTGTCCATTTCGTTGAAAGGGTGCAGGAAGCCGTCTTGCGGCGACGTGCTGACCAGCGCTCGGGGCTGGACGATGGGAATCGGTTGGCGCAACTGACCGTTCCACGGGCGATAACTGAGCTTGCGCCCCTTGAAACCGTCCAGCGGCAATTGATCGCTGATTTCCAGGGTGCGGATCGCCACGGGATCGACCTGCCGCAGTTTGCTCACCGCACTGGCGATGCTGCGCACGGCGATCCAGGCGGCGAAGTCGCGGTCATTCATCCAGCGCCCGGCCAGGGCTTCGAAGCGTTTCTGCAGTTGGGCGGCGCCGTAGGTTTCCACGGTTTTGTGCCAGCCCACGGGGGTCAGGCCCTGCGTGCCGGCGACCGGCCGTGGGTACCAGGTCTGGTAGGGCACGTATTCACCGAAATCGCCACGTTCGTCCGCCACCAGCACCACATCGTATTCGGCGGTCTGGGTGAACAGCGGCATGTCGGCCTGGGCGCTGCGACGCTGATCGTTGTCGAAGCTCCAGGCTTTTTCCGCCACCAGTGTCAGGCCGAATCGTTTGGCGGCGCGGCGCAGGGCGGCTGCGTAGGCCTGATCGTCCGGGGTCGGGCCGACGATCAGCAGCGCCCGTTGCCATTTGCGTAGCACCAGAAACTGCGCCAGGGCATCGGCGAGCATCGCCCGGCTCGGCAGGCTGTGCAGCACGTTTGGCAGGCAGTCGGTGGTGCGCAGGCTGTCATCCGGGCTGCCGGCGTTGAACAGCAAGCTGTCGGGCAGCACGGCGCTGAGCCGGCGCAGACTCTCCACCGGCGCATTCACCACAAACAGGCGCAGACCCTGTGCATGTTGGGCCTTGGCCGCTTCAATCAGGGTGTCCGGGCTGTCGGCATTGGCCGTGACGAGGCTGTAACTCTGGTTGAGAAAACGCCCGGTGCTGTTGCTGTCGGTGATCGCCAGTTCGGCACCGCGAAGCCCGGCATCGACCGGTTCGGGAATCACGTTGGACAGCAGCGGACCGGGGTCAGGCCGGTAGCCCAGGTAGCCGATCCGCACCTGCAACGGCGCATCCGCCGCCTGGCTCTGCGTCGCCAGCCCGGCGGCGCAGGCAATCGCCAGCAGGTAGATCAGGGCGTAAGGGGCAAGCTGGCGCATAAAGACACTCCATTACAGGTAGCGCCAGCATAGGAAGCCTGCGAGGCAGATTGAAATATGCAGAAAGTACCAGTCAGGCAGTACCAAGGTAGTAGCTCGCCCGGAGCGGCGCGGTTTTAGCATGGGTGATCACGGCCATCACACTGGAGGAGATTGACCATGCGTATTCTCAAAGCGCTGCTCCTGCCGTTGTTGTTGATCCTGACCCTGATCGGCGTCGACAAGCTCCACAGCCCCCGCCCGGTGTCATTGCTGGTCTTGCCCGCGACACCGGGGCGCTAACCGTGTCGGCCCTGTGGCGGATCAACCTTTGGGTCTGCGGGTTTTTCGTCCTGGTCACCCTGGCGTGCATGGGGTTGCTGGTGCACCAGGCGCTGGCGGACGTGGAGCGCGAGCTGCAATCCGCCGAGGCGGTGGTCGAGTACCTGAGCGAAACCGCCGAGCGTGATCCCGCCAGCCTCCAGCCCCGACTGACGGGCAGCCTGCGGCATGTGCGGGTGCGCTGGCTGGAGCCCGGCGAAGCGGCACGGCTGCCGGTTCAGGCCGGACTCGATGCGTGGCTCGGGCGGCTGTTGTTCGCCGAAGCCCGGCACAGTGCGCGAGTCCTGGATTTGCACGATGGCCGGCGCGTGCAGATCGCGGTCGATCCACGGGATGAGATCGACGAAGTCTGGGATTCGCTGCAGCAATTGCTGGGCCTGTGCGGCCTCGCCTTGATCTTGAGCCTGCTCACCATCCGCTGGGCCGTGCGCCGTGGCATGGGCTTGCTCGATGAATTGTTGCGCGCGTTGCAGCAGGTCTCGGGCGGCCAGCTCAAGGTGCGATTGCGCGCGGAAGGTATGCCGGAGGCACGGCAGCTGGCAGCGCATTTCAATCGCATGACCACTGCGTTGGAGCAGTCGCGCGCCGATAACGCCCATCTGACACAGACGTTATTGGCGGTGCAGGAACAGGAGCGCACTCATCTGGCGCAGACCCTGCACGATGATCTCGGCCAGTACCTGGCAGGGATTCGCGCCCAGGCCTGTCTGTTGCGGCTGGTGACGGATCAACCCGTGGTGATGGAACGCACGGTGCGTGAGCTGGAACACAACTGCGAACACCTGCAACAGGGATTTCGGGCGCTGGTGCATGACCTCTATCCGGTGGTACTGCAACACCTGCCGTTGGCAGAAGCCTTTGGCCTGCTGGTGGAGCAATGGCAGGGGCGGCACGGCATTGACTGCCAGCTGCGGATCGGCGCGCAATTGCCGCCCTTGTCCGCGCCGGACAAAACCCAGCTCTATCGCCTGTTGCAGGAAGCGCTGACCAACGTCGCCCGGCATGCGCAGGCCACCCGGGTGCGGGTTCGCCTGCAACATCGAGGCGCGCATCTGCACCTGTTGATTCGCGATAACGGGCGCGGCGCCACACAACCGCAGCGGCCCGGCGTCGGTTTGTATTCGATGTACGAACGCGCCCGCAGCGTCGGCGGCGAATTGCGGGTCATCAGCCACCCCGGCGCCGGATGGGCGCTGGCCTTGAGCATGCCTTTGGAGGTGTCATGAATATTCTGCTGGTCGATGACCATGCGGTGGTCCGTCAGGGCTACGCGAGTTTGTTGCGGGCGTTGTTGCCGGCAATGGAAGTGCGTGAAGCCGCCACCGGCGAAGACGCGCTGATCCGGGTTCAGGAAGCCGTGCCGAACCTGGTGATCATGGATTTCGGTTTGCCGGGGATCAGCGGGCTGGAAACCACCCGGCGTTTGCGTCAACGACTGCCGCAACTGCGGGTGCTGTTTTTCAGCATGCACGATGAACTGCCCTTGGTGCGCCAGGCGCTGGAGGCGGGTGCCTCGGGTTACTTGACCAAGAGCTCGGCGCCGCAAGTGCTGATTGAGGCAGTGCAGCGGATCCTCGCCGGCCATGCCTACATCGAACAGCCCCTGGCCACCCAACTGGCGTGCCACCCGCAACAGGACGCCAGCGACCCGCGATTGCAGAGCATGACCCAGCGCGAGCTGGAGATTTTCGTGATGCTCGCCAAAGGCACCCCGGCCCGCTTGATTGCCGAACAGTTGAGCATCAGCAGCAAAACCGTCTCCAACCACCTGACCTTGCTCAAGAGCAAATTGCAGGTCACGTCCCATGCCGAACTGGTGCATTTGGGGATTGATATGGGGGTGGTGCGCAAGGCGGGCTGACTCGATAGTGCCGGCAACCCATATCCACTGTGGGAGCGAGCCTGCTCGCGAATACGTCGGCACATTCAACCTCTCAGTTGACTGTTACACCGCTATCGCGAGCAGGCTCACTCCCACAATGGTTTTGTGTGCATACAGTTCATTTGTTCCAGGTCGTCGGGCAACCGCTGCAGCCCTCCATGTTCGCATCCTGAAAATTCGCATAATGCTGCCGCGACCCGCTGAGGTTGGCCTGTTCCAGATTGCTTTCACTTAATTTGGCTTCTTGCAGGTTGGCGTCACTGAGGTTGGCACCTTTGAGGTCAGCCTTGCTCAACCAGGTCATTTCCAGGTCCGCGGCACGCAGATTGGTGTTGTGCATTCTCGCGCCGGAGAGGCGGGCGAATTGCAGGTAGGCGCCGCTGAGGTTGGCGTCCTGGAATTGCGCGCCTTGGGCAAACATCCCCCAGCCCTGGATCGCCATCAACGTTGAACCGGTGAAATCCGCCAGCCGCAGGTTGCTTTGTTGCAGGCTGGCGCGGGTCAGGTTGGCGCCTTGCAGTTGCGCTTTTTCCAGGTTGGCGAGGTCGAGTCGGGCGTGCCGCAGGTCGGCATCGCGCAGGTCGGCGCCGCTGAGGTTCATGTTGCGCAGGTCCTGATTGCTCAGGTTTGCGCCTTTGAGATTGGCGCCGGGGCATTGGCTGTGATCGGCGATGGTGCAGCCGTTGATGATGAGTGGGGAGTCGTCGCCGTTGTCGGCGAAAACCGGAAGGGCGGCAAGCCATAGCAGTAGAGGCAGGTACTTCATGACAGGTCCTCGAAAGGTGGAGGGCAGCTGGATACACAAAAAACAACGGTTATGTGGGTTCCTGTGGCGAGGGAGCTTGCTCCCGCCCGGCTGCGCAGCAGTCGTAAATCCAGGCAACTCGGTGTTGTTGAAAAATGGGGGGGCCGCTTCGCAGCCCAGCGGGAGCAAGCTCCCTCGCCACAGAAAAGCTTGTTGAGCACCAGAAAACCCCCTGTGAGCACAGGGGGCAAGCGGATTACTTCTGCGCAGTCTTGTTGTCCCAACTCGGAATCTTGAACACCCAGAACGACCCGCCCTGAGCCACCGGCTTGGTCAGCTCGGCCATGTCACCGCCCCACAACGGCACCGCACCGCCGTAACCGACGGTCACGCCGACGTATTGCTCGCCGTCCTGTTCCCAGGTGATCGGCGGCGAGACGATGCCGCTGCCGGTCTGGAACTTCCACAGCTCAGCGCCGGTTTTCGCGTCGAACGCCTTGAGGAAACCGTCGCCGGTGCCGGTAAACACCAGGTTGCCTTTGGTGGCCAATACGCCGGCCCATAGCGGCAGCGCTTCCTTGTGTTCCCAAATCACTTTGCCGGTGGTGGGGTTCATGGCGCGCAGGGAGCCGACGTGATCGTCGTACATGCGCTTGATGCGGAAACCCATGCCCAGATAGGCCGAGCCCTTCTTGTAGTTGACCTCTTCGGTCCAGTATTCCTCTTTCCACTGGTTGCCCGGAATGTAGAACAGCCCGGTGTCCTGGCTGTACGCCATCGGGTTCCAGTTCTTGCCGCCGAGGAACGGCGGCGACACTTCCACTGACTTGCCCTTGGTCTCGCCCGGCAAAGGTTTGGCCGGACGCTGGCCTGGATTTTCCACCGGTTTGCCGGTCTTGAGGTCGATGTGGCTGGCCCAGGTGATGTTGTCGACGAAGGGGAATGCGTTCTGCAATTTGCCGTTGTTGCGATCGACCACGTAGAAGAAACCGTTGCGGTCCGCGTGGCCGGTGGCCTTGATCGTTTTGCCGTCCTTGTCCTTGTAATCGAACAGCACCAGTTCGTTGTTGCCGGAGAAATCCCAGGCATCGTTTGGCGTGTGCTGGTAGAACCATTTCACCTCGCCGGTGCTCGGGTCGACGCCGACCTGGCCAGAAGTGTAGAGGCTGTCATAGTCGTGGGGGTTGCCATCCTTGGCGGTGCGCGCCCAGGTATTCCACGGGCCGGGGTTGCCGGCGCCGACGATGATGGTGTTGGTGTCCGGATCGAAACTGGCGCTCTGCCAAGGGGCACCGCCGCCGTGGCTCCAGGCTTCGACCTTGCCGGTTTCGGTGGTCGGGTCATCCGGCCAGGACGGTGCCTTGACGTCGCCGGTGGTGGTGCTGTCCTTGCCGTTCAGCCGGCCCATGTGGCCTTCGACGAAGGGCCGCATCCAGACTTCTTCACCCGTATCGGGGTCGCGCGCAAACAGCTGGCCGACCACGCCGAACTCATCGCCGGAGCTGCCGTGAATCAGCAGCACCTTGCCGGTGGTCTTGTCTTTGATCAGCACCGGGGCGCCGGTCATGGTGTAGCCGGCGGCGTGATCGCCGAACTTCTTGTTCCACACCACTTTGCCGGTGTTCTTGTCCAGGGCGACCAGCCGCGCATCGAGGGTGCCGAAGTAGATCTTGTCGCCAAAGATCGCCGCCCCGCGATTGACCACATCGCAGCACGGACGAATGTTGTCCGGCAGGCGATGGTTGTAGGTCCACAAGCGTTTGCCGGTCTTGGCATCCAGAGCAAACACCCGCGAATAGGAACCGGTGACGTAGACCACGCCATCGCTGACGATGGCCTGGGATTCCTGGCCGCGCTGCTTCTCATCGCCGAACGAATAGGACCAGGCCGGCGTCAGCTTGAACACGTTCTTGTCGTTGACCTGCGCCAACGGGCTCCAGCGTTGAGCGTTGGTGCCCATACCGTATTGCAGCACGTCCTTGGTGGTCAGGTGATCGTTGGCAATGTCTTCCCACGTCACGTTGCGGGTGGGCGTGGCCGGAGCGGTTGCGGCGTGACTTGCAGCACTCAGGGACAGGCTGCCCACCAGCAGAAAAGCCTGCACGGCGATAGACAGAGGGGAAAGGGCGGGTAGCGATCTTATTGTCATGGTTGCGGTTCCCAGTGGAGGTTTTGGCCTGCACAGGGTGGTGCGCCCGGCCGGTTGCCGGATACGGAAAAAGTCCCGCTGTGGCCGGGAAGACTTCCCGAACGGCACCTGATTTGGGTGTGCGTCACAAGCCCTACTACCAAGGGACTAGAAGGCGACCACCAAAGCAGCATGGGGATTGCGCGAGGCCGGTACCAATATGGGTGCCATAGCCTCTTCAAAGAGGTTTTGCGTGCAATCTTGAGGGCATAACAATGACAACAAAACGCAACGCCTTGCTCGTTGCCGGACTGCTGGCCGGCTTTATCAGTGCAGGCTCCGTCTGGGCCCACGGCAACGTGGTACCGCAGGCGATCGCCACCCCAGGCCTGACCCCGATCAAAGATGCCGGCGTGCAGGTGGATGCCGACGGTTGGGCGGCGGTGAATCCGTATCGCGCCTCCCCGGAACATGAGAAAGCCGTGGAAATCGGCTCCTCGGCCTATAACCAGAACTGCGCCGCCTGTCATGGCCTGGAAGCCAAGTCCGGCGGCATCGCCCCCGATTTGCGCATGCTCGACGTCGGTGAAGCGGGTGATGAATGGTTCGTCGAACGCGTGCGTCACGGCGCTGTGCGGGATGGCCGGGTCTACATGCCGAAAATGGCCGATTACCTGAGCCAGGAAGCTCTGTGGGCGGTGCGCACCTACCTGGACACTGTTCGCGTCGAGGAGTAACCCATGCGCCTGCTCGCTGTGTTGATCAGCGCTGTGTTGCTGTGCTGCCAGGTCGTGCAGGCGCAGGTCCGTACCTATGACGAAATGATCGCTGCCGGGGAGTTGAAAGTGGCGGTCTACAAGGACTTCGCCCCCTACAGTTTTGAAGACGCCGGCCAGCCGCGCGGGGTGGATGTCGAGCTCGCCGGAGCCTTGGCCAAAGCGCTGGGCGTGCGCCTGACGCTGATCTGGGCGCCCGCCGGCGAGAAGCTCGATGACGACCTGCGCGACTACATCTGGCGGGCCAGTCAGCTGCATGATCTGCAACTCGCCGACCTGATGATGCGCGTGCCGTATGACCGCGATTACGCGCAAAAACGCAACGAACTGGGTGAGCTGGAAAACGGCCATGTGGTGATGTTCGGGCCGTACCAGAACGAACAATGGCAGGTCGCCTATGATCGCCGCCGTCTCGACAAGGTAGGCAGCGTCGCCGTGTTCGAACACCATCCGATTGGCGTCGAAGTCGACAGCGTGCCGTCGTTCTACCTGACCTCGGTGTTTAACGGCATGCTCGCCGGCAAAACCCACCACTATCCCGGTGTACCGCAAGCCTTCGCCGCGATGAAGGCCGGTGAAGTCGATGCGGTGATGGCCATGCGTGGCGAGATCGACTGGCAAGTTCACCAAGCCAACGATCCACAAGTGGCGCTGGCGCAAAACGCTTACCCGAACATGGGCAAGCAACTCTGGGAGATCGGCATGGCGGTGCATGAAAGCAACCGGCAACTGGCCTATGCCGTGGAAGAGGCGCTGGAGGGCTTGATCCGTGAAGGGGCGGTCAACACCATTTACGGTCATTACGGCCTGCGCTATGACGTGCCCGAGATGTACCAACCGTGAACTGGCGAGCGAGTTGCCTGTTGCTCTGCTGGTTGCCCCTGGCGGCGCACGCTGCCGGTATCGAGCCGGGCAAAGACCCGGTGCCCTCGGTGATGTGGGCCTTCTACCACAAGCAGATGCTCGGCAATGCACCGTTCGTGTTCGATGACCGGGTCAAGCTGCTGGCGCCGCCGTTCGCCGAAGATGCCCGGCAAGTGCCATTGGAAATCGACGCCCGGGCGTTCAAAGGCGAGGTGGTGAAAATCCTCGCTTGGGCGGAACTCAATCCGCTGCCGAAAATAGTCGATTTCCAACCGCTGGATCGCGTATTGCCGTGGCTGTCGATCCGCATCCGTATCGAACAAGCCACGCCGTTGCGCGCGGCGGTGCTGACCCGTGACGGCCTCTGGCATGTCGGCTCGACACTGATCGATGCGGCGGGCGGTGGTTGCACTGCGCCCAGCGTCGTGCGCACCGAGCCTGGCTGGGAAGAGCACATCGGCGAAGTACTGGGCGGTCGTTATCCACGCGGTGAGTTCAGCCGGGTGCGCTTGCAAGTGGCGCATCCGATGGACAACGGCATGGTCAGCGGCATCCCTGAATTCTTTATCAACCATGCTGAACTGCGCGACGGGAACGATCAGCTGCTGGCCCGACTGGAGCTGTTTCCCGCCGTCAGCGAGAACCCCAACCTGGCCTTCGACATCGAAGGGGCAGGGCAGACGCGCCTGGTGCTGCGCGACAACAGCGGCAATCAATTCGATGCGGCCATACCCTGACCCCAAGGAGCGCGTGATGCGCTGGATGCTGCTGTTGTTCATGAGCCTGAGCCTGCCGGCCCTGGCGGACCTCGACTATGTGCTCAAGCCCCGGCAAATCGCCGAAGACACCTGGCTGCTCGAAGGCAGCACCGACAATTTCGCCAAGGCCAACGGCGGCAACATCGTCAATACCGCGTTCATCGTCACTGACCGCGGGGTGGTGGTGATCGACACCGGGCCGTCCAGGCGCTACGGCGAAGCGATGCGCAAAGCCATCGCCGCGACCACTGATAAACCGGTGATTGAGGTGTTGCTGACCCATCACCACCCGGACCATGTGCTGGGCAACCAGGCCTTCAGCGACGTGCCAATCGGTGCGTTGGCCGGCACCACCGAGCTGTTGCATCGGCAGGGTGACGCCATGGCCGAAAATATGTATCGACTGGTGGGGGACTGGATGCGCGGCACCGAAGTGCTGCTGCCGACCCGGACGCTGGAGCCTGGCGTATTGAATTTTGGGAATCACGATCTGCGCCTGCTGAGCCTGGGTGGGCACACCGGTGCGGATCTGGCTATTCTCGACCAGAAAACCGGCGTGCTGTTTGCCGGGGACCTGGTGTTTTATCAAAGGGCGCTGACCACGCCCAACAGTCCGGGGCTGTCGGTGTGGCTGGCGGACATCGCCACGCTACAAGGCCTGCCATGGACGCTGATCGTGCCCGGCCATGGACCGGTGGCCACGGACACAAAACCGTTCGAGCAAATGCGCGACTACCTCACCTGGCTCGATCAGCTCATGCGCGACGGCGCCGCCAATGGCAGTGACATGAGCGAGATGATCCGCAGCCCCATTCCCGAGCGGTTTGCTGGCATCAGCCTGAGTCGCTATGAGCTGATTCGCAGTGTCAGTCATCTGTATCCGCGCTATGAGCGCGCGCAGATGACCCGAGTCGATTCCACCGCAAACAAATGACCCACACACTTTTTTGTGGGAGCGAGCCTGCTCGCGAAAGCAGTGTGCCGATTGACAATAATGTTGCCTGACACGGCGCCTTCGCGAGCAGGCTCGCTCCCACAGGGGCAGGTGTCGACCTACATAACCGGTGTTCATCTGCTCCGACCCGCTACTAAGGAACTAGCAATCTCCACACTGCGGGCAATTGTTGCGAGGGCGGCGGCGCCCAAGAATCTGCACCAGACCGGGAAAATTTCCCGGGTATAACAAAAACCGCAGAGGCAGCCGTCATGACCCAACCCGCACGTCGCCTCTTGAGCCTGTTGCTCAGTGCCATGCTGTTGTCCGGCCAGGCATTGGCCGGCGTCACCGACCAGGACATTCTCCAGGACCCCAAGAACCCGGAGCAGATCGTCACCAACGGTCTGGGCGTCCAGGGTCAGCGCTACAGCCCGCTGGACACCCTCAACGTCAGTAACGTGAAGGACTTGCGCCCGGTCTGGGCGTTCTCCTTTGGCGGGGAAAAACAGCGCGGTCAGCAAGCACAGCCGATGATCAAGGACGGCGTGATGTACATGACCGGGTCCTACTCGCGGGTGTTCGCCGTGGATGCACGCACCGGCAAGAAACTCTGGCAATACGATGCGCGCCTGCCCGATGACATCCGTCCTTGCTGTGACGTGATCAACCGTGGCGTCGCGCTGTACGGCGACCTGGTGTTCTTCGGCACCCTCGACGCCAAGCTTGTGGCCCTGAACAAGGACACCGGCAAAGTGGTCTGGAGCAAGAAAGTTGCCGACCACAAAGAAGGTTATTCGATCAGCGCCGCGCCGCTGGTCATCAACGGCAAACTGATCACGGGCGTGGCCGGTGGCGAATTCGGCGTGGTCGGCAAGATCGAAGCCTACGACCCGAAAAACGGCGATCTGCTGTGGACCCGACCTACCGTCGAAGGCCACATGGGTTACACCTACAAGGACGGCAAAGCGGTAGAGAACGGTATCTCCGGCGGTGAAGCCGGCAAGACCTGGCCCGGCGATCTCTGGAAAACCGGCGGCGCGGCGCCTTGGCTCGGCGGTTACTACGACCCGGAAACCAATCTGCTGCTGTTCGGTACCGGCAACCCGGCGCCATGGAACTCGCACCTGCGTCCTGGCGATAACCTCTACTCGTCGTCGCGCCTGGCGCTCAACCCGGACGACGGCACCATCAAATGGCACTTCCAGAGCACGCCGCACGACGGTTGGGACTATGACGGCGTGAACGAGCTGGTGTCGTTCAACTACACCGAAGGCGGCAAAGAAATCAAAGCCGCCGCCACCGCTGACCGTAACGGTTTCTTCTACGTGCTGGACCGCACCAACGGCAAATTCATTCGCGGCTTCCCGTTCGTGGACAAGATCACCTGGGCCACTGGCCTGGATAAAGAGGGCCGGCCGATCTACAACGAAGCCAGCCGCCCTGGCGCACCGGGCACCGAAGCCAAAGGCAGTTCGGTGTTTGTCGCCCCGGCGTTCCTCGGCGCGAAAAACTGGATGCCGATGGCCTACAACAAGGACACCGGACTGTTCTACGTGCCGTCCAACGAGTGGGGCATGGACATCTGGAACGAAGGCATCGCCTACAAGAAAGGCGCGGCGTTCCTCGGTGCAGGCTTCACCATCAAGCCGTTGAATGAAGACTACATCGGTGTGCTGCGTGCCATCGATCCGAAGACCGGCAAGGAAGTCTGGCGCCACAAGAACTTCGCGCCGCTGTGGGGCGGGGTGCTGACCACCAAGGGCAACCTGGTGTTCACCGGTACGCCTGAAGGTTTCCTCCAGGCGTTCAACGCCAAGACCGGCGAGAAAGTCTGGGAATTCCAGACCGGCTCCGGCGTCCTCGGCTCGCCTGTGACCTGGGAAATGGACGGCGAACAATACGTTTCGGTGCTGTCCGGCTGGGGTGGCGCCGTGCCGTTGTGGGGCGGCGAAGTAGCCAAGCGCATCAAGGACTTCAACCAGGGCGGGATGCTCTGGACCTTCAAGCTGCCCAAAGACCTCGTCGTGGCCAAACACTAACCCTGAATCCACCGCATTGATCGTTCCCACGCTCTGCGTGGGAATGCAGCCCGGGACGCTCTGAGTCCCAAGAGCCGAACGCGGAGCGTCCGTTGAGGCATTCCCACGCGGAGCGTGGGAACGATCAAGAACCGAGGCGTTTTCTACGACCAAATAACGAGAGTCCCCCTGCCAACGGCGCATTCGTCTGGCACGCGGGGCTCTCTACTATCGGTTCATCGCCTGTTTGCCCGACAGGCATCGACCCAGACAGAGGCCCACCATGATCTACGCACAACCCGGAACACCCGGCGCCGTCGTTTCCTTCAAAGCGCGCTACGGCAACTTCATCGGCGGCGAGTTCGTTGCCCCGGTCAATGGCGAGTACTTCACCAACACCTCGCCGGTCACCGGTGAAGTCATCGCCGAATTCCCGCGTTCCAACGCCGCCGACATCGAAAAAGCCCTCGACGCTGCCCATGCGGCGGCGGATGCCTGGGGCAAGACCTCGGCCCAGGATCGCTCGTTGGTGCTGCTGAAAATTGCCGACCGTATCGAACAGAACCTGGAAATCCTCGCTGTCACCGAAACCTGGGACAACGGCAAGGCCGTGCGCGAGACCCTGAACGCCGACGTGCCGCTGGCCGCCGACCATTTCCGTTATTTCGCCGGCTGCATCCGCGCCCAAGAGGGCGGCGCCGCCGAGATCAATGAGCTGACCACCGCCTATCACTTCCACGAGCCGCTGGGCGTGGTCGGGCAGATCATCCCGTGGAACTTCCCGCTGCTGATGGCCGCCTGGAAACTCGCCCCGGCCCTGGCTGCCGGTAACTGCGTGGTGCTCAAACCCGCCGAACAGACGCCGCTGTCGATCATGGTCTTCGCCGAGCTGATCGCCGACCTGCTGCCACCCGGCGTTTTGAACATCGTTCAGGGCTTCGGCCGTGAAGCGGGTGAGGCGCTGGCCACCAGCAAGCGCATCGCCAAGATTGCCTTCACCGGTTCCACGCCGATTGGCGCGCACATCATGAAATGCGCGGCCGAGAACATCATTCCAAGCACCGTCGAGCTGGGCGGCAAGTCGCCGAACATCTTCTTCGAAGACATCATGCAAGCCGAGCCGCAGTTCATCGAGAAGGCCGCTGAAGGCCTGGTGCTGGCGTTCTTCAACCAGGGTGAGGTCTGCACCTGTCCGTCCCGGGCCCTGGTGCAGGAGTCGATCTACGACGACTTCATGAAAGTGGTGATGACGAAGATCGTCAAGATCAAGCGCGGCAACCCGCTGGACACCGAAACCATGGTCGGCGCCCAGGCGTCCGAGCAGCAATACGACAAGATCCTCTCGTACCTGAAGATCGCTCAGGAGGAGGGTGCCGAACTGCTCACCGGCGGCGCGGCCGAGCGTCTTGAAGGCGACTTGTCGAGCGGCTATTACATCCAGCCGACCCTGCTTAAGGGCCACAATAAAATGCGTGTGTTCCAGGAAGAAATCTTCGGCCCGGTGGTGGGTATCACCACCTTCAAGGACGAAGCCGAAGCCCTGGCGATTGCCAACGACAGTGAGTTCGGCCTCGGTGCCGGCCTGTGGACCCGCGACATCAACCGCGCCTACCGCATGGGCCGGGCGATCAAGGCCGGGCGCGTCTGGACCAACTGCTACCACCTGTACCCGGCCCACGCCGCGTTCGGTGGCTACAAGAAATCCGGTGTCGGCCGTGAGAACCACAAGATGATGCTCGACCATTACCAACAGACCAAAAACCTGCTGGTGAGCTACGACATCAATCCGCTGGGGTTCTTCTAACCCGCAAGAACACCACAACCCCAATGTGGGAGCGGGCTTGCTCGCGAAGGCGGCTTGATATTCAACAATTATGTTGACTGACAATCCGCCTTCGCGAGCAAGCCCGCTCCCACATGGGTTCTCCGTGTACTTGAGACCGCGCGACACCCCCTACCAACGCACGCCGCCAACTCCTTCGAAAGTAGCATTCGGTCATCTCATCCCCCGTGCATTAATGGTCTTACCGGAATCATCCGGCACAAGAAGAGGATTGACCCATGTGGAATAAACCCGCGTTTACCGATCTGCGTATTGGCTTCGAAGTGACGATGTATTTCGCCAACCGTTGATTGATCGCCCGGTCAGCCGTCGCGTTGGCCGGGCCTGCATTCTGGAGGCATCCCATGCATATCCGCGTTCTCGGTTCCGCCGCTGGCGGCGGTTTTCCGCAATGGAACTGCAACTGCCGTCAATGCGCCGCGATGCGCAACGGCAACCTGCGTGCGCAACGTCGCACGCAGTCGTCCATTGCCCTGAGCGACGACGGTGTGGAGTGGGTGCTCTGCAATGCTTCACCGGACATTCGCGCGCAACTCGAGAGCTTCCCGGCGATGCAACCGGCCCGACGCTTGCGTGACACGGCGATTGCCGGTGTCGTCCTGCTGGACAGTCAGATCGACCATTGCACCGGGCTGTTGAGCCTGCGCGAAGGCTGCCCGCATGCGGTCTGGTGCACCGAGCGGGTTCACGAAGACCTGAGCAGCGGCTTTCCCCTGTTCACCATGCTCAAACACTGGAACGGTGGCTTGCAGTGGCAACCCATCGAACTGGATCGCGAACCGTTCAGTATCGCTGCCTGCCCACACCTGCAATTTCGCGCGATTGCGTTGGTCAGCAATGCACCTCCGTATTCACCCAACCGTGGCAACCCTCAACCGGGCGACACCATTGGCTTGTTCATCGAAGACCTGCGCAACGGTGCATCGGTTTTCTATGCGCCGGGGCTGGGGCAAGTTGATGCCGAGGTATTGAGCTGGATGCAGCGCGCCGACTGCCTGCTGCTGGACGGCACGCTGTGGCGCGACGATGAAATGCGCGTGTGCGAAGTCGGCCAGAGCCTGGGCAGCGAAATGGGCCACCTGCCACAAAGCGGCCCCGGCGGCATGCTCGACGTGCTGGAGGGCTTTAGCCATCAGCGCAAGGTGCTGATCCACATCAACAACACCAACCCGATCCTCGATGAAGACTCGGCCGAGCGCGCCTTGCTGGAGCGGCGTGGGATTGAAGTGGCCTATGACGGCATGAGTATTGAGCTGTAGCGGATGGCCCCATCGCGGGCAAGCCCGCTCCCACAGTTGATCGGTGTGAGTACAGATTTTATGCACACCAACAATCCAATGTGGGAGCGGGCTTGCTCGCGAAGAGGCCAGACCAGACACCGCGAAATCCGGAGAACCGCAATGACCGACACCCCCATGACCCCCGCCGAATTCGAACAGGCGTTGCGCGCCAAAGGCGCCTATTACCACATCCACCACCCATTCCACCAAGCCATGTACGCCGGGCGCGCCACCCGCGATCAGATTCAGGGCTGGGTCGCCAATCGCTTCTATTACCAGGTGAACATCCCGCTCAAGGATGCCGCCATCCTCGCCAATTGCCCGGACCGCGACGTGCGTCGGGAATGGCTGCAACGGATCCTCGACCATGACGGCGTCCCCGGCAGTGAAGGCGGCATTGAAGCGTGGCTACGATTGGGCGAAGCCGTGGGGCTGGACCGCGAGCAAATCCTTTCGCAAGAACTAGTGCTGCCGGGCGTGCGTTTCGCCGTGGACGCCTACGTCAATTTCGCCCGTCGCGCGTGCTGGCAAGAAGCGGCCAGCAGCTCGCTGACCGAACTGTTCGCGCCACAGATCCACCAGTCCCGGCTCGACGCCTGGCCCACCCATTACCCATGGATCGACCCGGCCGGCTACGACTATTTCCGTACACGTCTGAGCCAGGCGCGGCGTGATGTCGAGCATGGTTTGCGCATCACCCTGGCGCACTACGTGACGGTCGAAGGCCAGCAACGCATGCTGGAGATTCTACAGTTCAAGCTCGATGTGCTGTGGAGCATGCTCGACGCGATGAGCATGGCCTACGAGCTGGATCGCCCGCCGTATCACACCGTCACCACGGAGCAGGTCTGGCACCGGGGGATCATCTTGTGAGCCAGATCGAACAGCAACCCGGCCCACCGCTGTGGTTGTTGGCGGAGCTGACCTATCGCTGCCCGCTGCAATGCCCGTATTGCTCCAACCCGCTGGACTTCGCCCAACAGGGTGAGGAGTTGAGCACAGCAGAATGGATTCGGGTGTTCCGTGAAGCGCGGGAGATGGGCGCTGCGCAACTGGGTTTTTCCGGTGGCGAGCCGTTGGTGCGCCAAGACCTGGCCGAACTGATCAAGGCCGCGCGGGACATGGGTTACTACACCAACCTGATCACCTCGGGTATCGGCCTGACGGAACAGAAGGTCCGCGACTTCAAAGTCGCCGGGCTGGACCACATCCAGATCAGCTTTCAGGCCGCCGATGAAGCGGTCAACAATATGCTCGCCGGTTCGCGCAAGGCCTTCGCCCAGAAACTGGCCATGGCTCGGGCGGTGAAGGCCCAGGGCTACCCGATGGTGCTGAACTTCGTCACCCATCGGCACAACATCGACCAGATCGCGCAGATCATCGAACTGTGCCTGGAGCTGGAGGCGGATTTCGTCGAGTTGGCGACGTGCCAGTTCTACGGTTGGGCCGAACTCAACCGCGTCGGCCTGTTGCCGACCCGCGAACAGTTGCAGCGCGCCGAGCGCATCACCAATGAATACCGCCAGCGGCTTGAGGCCGAGGGCCACCCGTGCAAGCTGATTTTCGTCACCCCGGATTACTACGAAGAACGCCCCAAGACCTGCATGAATGGCTGGGCCAACCTGTTTCTCGACATCACCCCGGACGGTACGGCGTTGCCTTGTCATAGCGCCCGCCAGCTGCCGGTGCAGTTTCCCAACGTGCGCGAGCACAGCATCGCGCACATCTGGAACGACTCCTTCGGCTTCAACCGTTTTCGCGGCGATGACTGGATGAAAGAGCCGTGCCGTTCCTGCGATGAAAAGCACAAGGACCTCGGCGGCTGCCGCTGCCAGGCGTTCATGCTCACGGGGGACGCGAGTAACGCGGATCCGGTGTGCAGCAAGTCGCCGCACCACGACGTTATTCTCAAGGCCCGGGACGAAGCCGACGCGCCGGGGCAGGGCATGGAGCACCTGACCTTGCGCAATGAAAAGGCTTCGCGGCTGATTTATCGCGGATGAATCGAAAAGGTGCATCCGACGCAGACCCCTGTGGGAGCGGGCTTGCTCGCGAAAGCGGCATTACATTCAACACATCTATTGACTGACACATCGCTTTCGCGAGCAAGCCCGCTCCCACAGTTGATCTCCAGTGGATACAAATCCGAGTACACCGCGGCTCGCTATCCATTGGTCTGATTGCATTCGCAGCCGGATGCTTTAGTGTGGTCCTTACCTTTCAAAACAATAAAAACAGGCTTTCCAATGAGCCAGAATCTCAGCCAGCTGCGTAAATTCGTTTCGCCTGAAATCATCTTCGGTGCCGGCTGTCGGCACAACGTCGGTAACTACGCCAAGACCTTCGGCGCCCGCAAAGTGCTGGTGGTCAGCGACCCCGGTGTGATTGCCGCCGGTTGGGTCGCCGATGTCGAGGCCAGTCTGCAAGCCCAGGGCATTGATTTCTTTTTGTATAGCGACGTTTCGCCCAACCCGCGGATCGAAGAAGTCATGCTCGGCGCCGAGCTGTACCGGGAGAATCACTGCGATGTGATCGTGGCGATCGGTGGCGGCAGCCCGATGGATTGCGGCAAGGGCATCGGCATTGTCGTCGCCCACGGGCGCAACATCCTCGAGTTCGAGGGCGTGGACATGTTGCGCATGCCCAGCCCGCCGCTGATCCTGATCCCGACCACCGCCGGCACGTCGGCCGATGTGTCGCAGTTCGTGATCATCTCCAATCAGCAAGAACGCATGAAGTTCTCCATCGTCAGCAAGGCTGCGGTGCCGGACGTGTCGCTGATCGACCCGGAAACCACCCTGAGCATGGACCCGTTCCTGTCGGCCTGTACCGGCATCGACGCGTTGGTCCATGCCATCGAAGCCTTCGTCTCCACCGGTCACGGGCCACTCACCGACCCGCATGCGCTGGAGGCGATGCGGCTGATCAATGGCAATCTGGTGCAAATGATCGCCAACCCCAGCGACATCGCCCTGCGCGAGAAAATCATGCTCGGCAGCATGCAGGCCGGGCTGGCGTTCTCCAACGCGATTCTTGGCGCGGTGCACGCCATGTCCCACAGCCTTGGCGGCTTTCTCGATCTGCCTCATGGTTTGTGCAATGCGGTGCTGGTGGAGCATGTGGTGGCGTTCAACTACAGCTCGGCGCCGGAGCGCTTCAAGGTGATCGCCGAGACCTTCGGTATTGATTGCCGTGGCCTCAATCACCGGCAGATTTGCGGGCGTCTGGTCGAACACCTGATCGCCCTCAAGCACGCCATCGGCTTCCACGAAACGCTGGGCCTGCACGGGGTCAGTACCGCGGACATTCCGTTCCTGTCGCAACACGCCATGCACGACCCGTGCATCCTGACCAACCCGCGCGAATCCAGTCAGCGCGACGTCGAGGTCGTCTATGGCGAAGCCCTCTGACGAGCAACAACGGGCGCTGGCCGGGTTACTCGGCTTAGGCAACCACTCGGCGCGCAAGAGTCATTACCCGGAACTGGCCGCGCGCCTGGATGAACTGGAAACCGAACGCAACCGCTACAAATGGCTGTTCGAAAACGCGGTACACGGGATCTTCCAGGCCAGCCTGCTGGAGGGCATGCGCGCCGCCAACCCGGCGCTGGCGCGGATGCTCGGTTATCAAAACCCCCAGGAGGTGCTGTTTTCCCTGACGGACCTGGCGGGCACGTTGTTCGTCGGCGGGGCGCAAGAACTGGAAAGCATCGGCGAAATCCTCCAGCGCGAGCGCAGCCTGCTGGGCTATGAAACTCAGCTGCGGCGCAAGGACGGCAGCGTCCTTGACGTGTTGATGAACTTGCTGCTCAAACCGGATCAGGAAGGTTTGGTGGAGGGCTTTGTCGCCGATATCACCGAACGAAAACTCGCTCAGCAGCGTTTGCAACAACTCAATGACGAACTGGAGCAGCGGGTCACCGCGCGCACCAACGAGCTGCTGGACGCCGCCGAAGCCTTGCGCGATGCCCGTGACGCCGCCGAAGCCGCGAATCGCAGCAAGGACAAATACCTCGCCGCCGCCAGTCACGACTTGCTGCAACCGCTCAACGCCGCGCGTTTGCTGATCTCGACCTTGCGCGAGCGCAAACTGCCCGACGTCGAACAGGTGTTGGTGGAGCGCACGCATCAGGCGCTGGAAGGTGCGGAAGATTTGCTCACCGATCTGCTGGATATTTCCCGGCTCGATCAGGCCGCGGTGAAGCCGGATATTGCCCTGTACCGCCTCGACGAATTGCTCGCGCCACTGGTCTCGGAGTTTCAGTCGGTGGCCGCGGCAGCCGGGTTGAACCTGCGGGTGCACATGGGCGATTACGCCATTCATACCGACTTGCGCTTGATGACGCGGATTTTGCGCAACTTCCTCAGCAATGCCTGCCGCTACACCGACGAAGGCTGCATTCTGCTGGGGGCAAGACGCCGGGGCGATGCGCTGCGTATCGAAGTCTGGGACACCGGGCGCGGGATTCCTGCGGATCGTCTTGACTCGATCTTCCTCGAATTCAACCAACTGGACGTCGGGCGCGCCGCCGATCGCAAGGGCGTGGGCCTGGGACTGGCGATTGTCGAACGCATCGCCAAGATCCTCGACTACAGGATTCAGGTTCATTCGCTACCGGGGCGCGGTTCGATGTTCAGCATCGAAGTGCCGATTTCCCATGAGATTCCACTGCCGATCAGTCAGGCCGCACCGCAACCAAGTACCGGCAACCCGTTGCCGGGCCGGCGGCTGTTGGTGCTGGATAACGAAGTCAGCATTCTTGAAAGCATGAGCGCGCTGCTCGGGCAGTGGGGCTGCGAGGTGGTCATCGCCACCGACGAGGCCACCGCGCTGATGGCTTTGCAGGGACAGGCGCCGGAACTGATTCTGGCGGACTATCACCTGGATCACGGCGTAGTGGGCTGTGAAGTGGTTCGGCATTTGCGCGAGCATTTCAGCCAGGCGATTCCAGCGGTGATCATCACCGCCGACCGCACCGACCAGTGTCGGCGCTCACTGCAGCGACTCGACGCGCCGCTGCTGAACAAACCGGTGAAGCCCGGCAAGTTACGCGCGGTGCTGACTCAGCTGTTGGCGTAGCGGTAGCGCAGGCTGAAACCCAGCTCGGCAGATTGACCTTGTTTCAGCAAACGCAACCCTGGCTGGCCCGGCAAGTGATGGGCGTTGACCGGATGGCTCACCGGTTCGATACAGAAAAATTCCAGGCCCACGGGGCAGTAGAGCAGGTAGTAGTCGCTGCCGGTGGCTTGGCATTCCAGTTCATAACCCAGCTCGGGTTGCTGGATCAGGCAGTAGCCATCCCATGCGCAAAAGCCGTTGTCCACCAGCGTTTCGGGTAATGCCCGGGGCTGGCTGAAGTCCCATTCCTCAGGAATCGAACTGAGTTGTGTCGGCAGTTTTGCGCCGTCGCACAACCAGACCTGTTGCGCCTGCGCCTGCAACCGAGTGCCTGTGGTGCGCGGGAAATAGGGGTGTAAACCGAGCCCATGCCAGGCGGGGTGTACAGCCAGATGGGTGACCTGCAAATCGATGCTCAACTTGCCCTCACTCAGATGGAAACGTTGCCTTGCGCGATAAGCGAAGGGCGTGGTGCTGTCGAGTTGCAGGACGATTTCATCGCGGGTGTGCGAGACGATCTGCCACGGCTGTTGCCAGGCACTGCCATGGATCGGCAGCGGATCGGTGAGGCTGTTGGGCGTCAGCGCAAGCCAGCCATCCGGGCAGTCGAAACCGCCTTCGGCGATGCGGTTCGACCATGGCGCCAGGGGATAACAGGCGAGTTTGCCGGGCAGGCCGGTGTTCAAGGCGTGTTGGTCACTGTGGCGCAACAGCGGCTGGCCGGTGCTGCGTACCGTCCAGTTGACGATGCTCGCCCCGAGTTCCGGGGCGAGGGTGAGGCGGGTGAGTTCGTCTTCGAGTTCCAGGAGTGTTGGCGTCATGTTGACCAGCGATATGAATGTTTGTGGGACATGAATGAATGGAGCTTTTTGTAGGAGCCAGGCTTGCCGGCGAAGGCGTCCTCAAGAACGCTTTCGCCGGCAAGCCTGGCTCCTACAAATAAAGGGTCACAACACCAAATGCGGCAACCACAGCGAAATGGCGGGAATGTAGGTCACGGCCATCAGCACCAGGAACAGCACGCCATAGAACGGCAGCAGCGCTTTCACGGTGCTTTCGATGCTGACCTTGCCCACCGCCGAGCCGACAAACAGCACCGCGCCCACCGGTGGCGTGATCAAGCCGATCCCCAGGTTCACCAGCATGATCATGCCGAACTGCACCGGGTCTACGCCAATGCCCAGAATCACCGGCATCAGAATCGGCGTGAGGATCAGGATCAGCGGCGCCATGTCCATCACCGTGCCGAGCAACAGCAGCATCACGTTGATGCACATCAGGATCACGTAACGGTTGTCCGACAGGGTCAGGAACATCGTGGTGATCTTCGCCGGGATCTGCATCAGCGTCATGATGTAGCCGCGATCAGGATCATCACGATCGAGATCGTGCGCACCGTGCGGTGCATCAGCTTGGGCAGCTCACGCCATTTGTAGTCGCGGTAAATGAACATGGTGACGAAGAATGACCACAGCACCGCGATCGCCGCCGATTCTGTGGCGGTGAAGATGCCCGAGAGAATGCCGCCAAGAATGATGACCATCGCCATCATGCCCCACATCGCTTCACCGCAGATTTTCAGCGCCTGCTTGAGGGGAATGACTTCGCCCTTGGGATAATTGCGCTTTCTGGCGAAGATCAGGCACAGCACCATCAGGCACGCGCTCATCATCAGCCCCGGCACCACGCCGGCCATGAACAGCGAAGCGATCGAAACGGTCCCCCCGGCAGCCAGCGAGTACAGCACTGAGTTATGGCTGGGTGGCGTCAACAGGGCTTGTACTGAACCGCTGACTGTCACGGCGGTGGAGAAATCCCGCGGATAGCCGCGACGCTCCATCTCCGGAATCAGCACCGAACCGACCGACGCCGTGTCTGCCACTGAAGACCCGGAAATCGCGCCAAAGAAGGTCGAGGCCATGATGTTCACCAGCGACAAGCCGCCGCGCACGAACCCCACCAGCACCCCGGCAAAAGCCACCAGCCTGCGGGACATGCCGCCCTCGGCCATGATCGCGCCGGCGAGGACGAAGAACGGAATCGCCAGCAACGAGAATTTGTTCACACCGCCCGCGACCTGAATCATCAACGCCTGGAACGGGATGTCGATCCACCACGCACCGATCAGGGCAGAAAGCCCCAGGGCATACGCGACCGGCATGCCGATCAGGATCAAAGCGATAAAGCTGCCGAGCAGAATCAGAGCGTCCATTTAGGCGGCACCTTCGCTTTCTTCAACCAGGTCGAAACGCACGACCCGACGGTTGCTCTGGTCACCGAGCAAGAGTTTTTCCAGCACGAAAATCAGCGTCAGCACACCGCCTACGGGGATCGGCATGTAGGTGATGCCCACGCGCAGGGTAGGCAAGGCGCTCATGAACTGGTTCCAGGTGGACATGCAGAGCTTGGTGCCCCAGATGGCCATGAACAGGCAAATGGTCGCCATCAGCAGTTGCGAAATAATGCTCATGGTCTTGCGCAGTTCGGGGGGCATGCGGTCGGTGAGCATGGCCACGGCCATGTGCGCACCGGCACGATAACTGGCGGCGGCGCCGATGAAGGTGAAGACCATCATCAGCAAGATTGCGGTGGGCTCCGGCCAGCTGGAACCGGTGCCGAGGATGTAACGGGCGAAGACGCCCCAGGGAATGATCAGGGAAATAGCCAGGACCGACAGGCCGGCGACCCAGATGCAGGTCATGTAAATCCTGTCGTTGATGCGCAGCAGCAAATTCTTCATCGGATTTCACAGTAACCGGGCGCCGCTGACGATTCACTCGTCAACGGTGCCGGGCCTTTCATGAATGCAGGGAGGGTTACTGAACGGCTTCGATGCGCTTGATCAGGTCGGCGTAAGGCGCGCCGTATTTTTCCCGGACCGACGCCGTGGCTTCATAGAAAGGTTTTTTGTCGACGGTGATGAACTCGACGCCGGCGGCCTTGAGTTTTTCTTCGCTGCTGGCGGACTTCGCATCCCACAGTGTGCGTTCCTGGGCCTGTGCGGCTTTGGCGGCTTTTTTCACCAACACTTGCTGGTCGGGGCTGAGTTTTTCCCAGGTGATTTTCGACATCACGATCGGCTCGGGCAGGATCAGGTGCCCGGTCAGGCTGTAGAACTTGGCGTTCTGGTAGTGGTTGTGTTCGAGCAGGGTCGGCGGGTTGTTTTCCGCGCCGTCGATCACCCCGGTCTGCAAGGCACTGAAAATCTCGCCGGTATCCATCGCGATGCCATTGCCGCCCATGGCATTGATGGTGTCGATGAACATCGGGTTGCCCTGCACGCGGATCTTCATGCCTTTGAGGTCGGCGAGGCTGCGAACCGGTTTCTTGGTGTAGATATTGCGCGTGCCGCCGTCCATCCAGGCCAGGGCGACCAGGTTGAATTCGGAGTGGGTGATCTTGTCGAGGATTTCGTCACCGACTTCACCGTCGATGACTTTGCGCATGTGCGCCTGGTCGCGGAACACGAACGGCATGTTGAACACGTTCACGTCCGGCACCACCGGCCCGACGATGCCGAGGCTGACCCGGGCCATCTGAATGGCGCCGACCTGGGCCTGTTCGATGACCTCTTTTTCCGAACCGAGCACACCGCCGGCGAACATCTTGAAAGTCAGTTTGCCGTTGCTGTCGGCCACCAGGGTTTTACCCAGTTGTTCTTCGGCGACCACGGTCGGGTAACCGGCGGGGTGAATGTCGGCGAATTTGATTTCCAGCGCCTGGGCGGCGCTGCTGAGGGTGAAGGTGAGTGCTGCAGTGATGGGAAGTGCGGCGGCGAGCAAGGTGCGTTTGAAGTCCATGGGGTGTGTCTCCAGTCTTGTTGTTGTTTTTATTCAAGGCACAGCGATGCAGCAGAGGGGTTAAAGCCATTCGTTGAACGCGGGTTCCGGCAAGCCTTTGACGCCGGGATTGAGGGCGAACACGCCGCCGGCCAGCGACTGTTCGTCATGGTCGTCAGCGGGGCGGATCGAGGTCACAAACAGCGTATCGAACTGGCTGCCACCGAAGGCGCACATGGTCGGTTTCTTCACCGGCACGGGGAGGGAACGATCCAGTCGGCCATCGGGGGTGAAACGGTGAATCAGCCCGGCGTCGTTAGCGCAGATCCAATAGCAACCTTCGGCGTCCACTGCCGCGCCGTCGGGGCGGCCGAGGAAGTGATGCATGTCGACGAACAGCCGACGGTTGGACGGTGTGCCGCTGTCGATGTCGTAATCGAAGGCCCAGATCTGCTGCACATTCGGGTGCGAATCCGAGAGATACATGGTCTTGCCGTCCGGGCTGAAACCCAGGCCGTTGGGCACGATGAAACCGCTGAGCCGGGCGTCGAGCGGCCCGCGTTGTCCGGCGCTGTAGCGATAGAGCGTGCCGTCGGCGGCGTTGGCGCCCATGTTCAGCACCATGCTGCCGGCCCAGAAACGGCCCTGACGATCACAGCGGCCATCGTTCAGGCGCATGTCGGGGCGGGCGTGATCGACGTGGGCCAACAGTTCGCTGTCGAGGCTGCCATCGTTGTGTGGGTGCAGGTGAAAGAACCCGCTTTCCATGCCGGCGACCCAGCCACCCGCGCTGTGCCGAGCGATGCAGGCGAGCATTTGCGGGGCTTTCCAGGCGTGAACGTGCCCGCTGTCGGCGCTCCAGCGCTGTAGCCCGCCAGCTGGAATATCGACCCAGTACAGGGCGTTTTCCTCGGGGACCCACACTGGGCTTTCACCGACCGCATTGCGGGAATCGACAATCAATTCGGCTTGCATGGCAACGCATTCCCTTGGCTTTGTTATGGGGGGATTGGCGAGGGCTCAGTCGCCGAACGGACCAGCCGCGACAAAGGCACCACCCTGATAAACCCGGGCCGGATCATCCTCGGCGGGCATTGGCTGGGCTTCGACTTTTTCGCGGAACACTTCGGAGGTGTCCTGTGGCGCAAAACCCAGGTGTGCGGCGAATCGGTTGTCCCACCAGACGTTCTGGTTGTCGGACATACCGTACACCACGGTGTGGCCGACATTCGGGGTGTACAACGCGCGTTCGAGCAGTCGGGTCATGTCGTCGAAGCTCAGCCAGGTGCTCATCATTCGGCGGTTCTGTGGTTCCGGGAACGAGGAGCCGATGCGGATGCTGACGGTTTCGATGCCATAGCGATCGAAGTAGAAACTGGCCATGTCTTCGCCGTAGGACTTGGACAAGCCGTAATAGCTGTCCGGGCGGCGAGGGGAGTGGGCGTCGAGGGTTTCGTCCTGCTTGTAAAAGCCGATGACGTGGTTGGAACTGGCGAAAATCACCCGCTTCACGCCGTGGCGGCGAGCCGCTTCGTAGATATGGAACACGCCGCAGATGTTGGCGCCCAGGATCTCTTCGAACGGACGCTCCACCGACACGCCGCCGAAGTGCAGGATCGCGTCCACGCCTTCGACCAGTTGATGCACCGCTTGCTTGTCGGCGAGGTCGCACGGCACGACTTCTTCGCGATCATCAATGGCTGGCGCCATGTTGGCGATGTCCGACAGACGAAGGACGTTGGCGTAAGGTCGCAGGCGTTCGCGCAGAACTTTACCGAGGCCACCGGCGGCGCCGGTCAGGAGAAGGCGATTGAATGGGGGAGTGGTCGTCATGTAAATCCCTGAGCTAGATAATTGTAGTCATTGGTTGTTGTAGGTTGTCGTATGACTTGGTCGAAGTATTGTTAGGCTTTCCGGCGCTTGTCAACGCGACTTTGATTGAAATTGACGGAGGGTCATGTTCATTCATCCCTCATGAATGTGCCGAACCTGTGGGAGCGGGCTTGCTCGCGAAGACGGCGGCACAGTCAACATTAGTGTCGCCTGACACACCGCCTTCGCGAGCAAGCCCGCTCCCATATGGGATTTATGCCAACCTGAAAAGGTGTCCCGCCTTACAACAACGAAATCGGGTAACTGATAAAGATCCTGTTCTCATCGAATTCATTGGTGCTGAAATCGCGGCGGATGGTCGCGTTGCGCCATTTGACGTTGAGGCTCTTCAGCGCGCCGCTTTGCACGGTGTAGGCCAGCTCCGATTCGCGGCCCCATTCCTTGCCATCGGTGATCGCTCCGGTATGCACGTTATCGCCGCTGATGTAGCGGTTCATCAACGTCAGGCCGGGGATGCCGAGGGCGACGAAGTTGTAGTCGTGGCGCACCTGCCAGGAGCGTTCCTTGGCGTTGTCATAGCTGGCGTTGTAGCTGTCGTTGGCGAGCGTGCCGCCGCTGGTGCCGTTGACGCGCATCCAGGCGCTGTCGCCGCTGAGTTTTTGCAGGCCGACATAGAAGGTGTTGCCGCCGTATTTGGCCGAGAGCAGGGCGAACGCGGTTTTGTTATCGAGGTCGCCGGCCAGCGCGTTGCCGTCTTCCTTACCGATGAAGTAACCGAGGTTGGCACCCAGGGTCCAGTCACCCATGGGCTGGCTATGGCTCAGGTTGAAATACTGCTGCTGATAAATGTCGCTGAGTTCCGCGTACCACACGCCGACCTGAGTACGCTTTTCATTGAACGCATACTCGCCGCCGCCAAAGTTGAAGCGGTCGGAGGTGAACGCGCCTCTGCCGTTCATCGACATGTCTTCCATGCTCGCGTCATTGCGCGGGCTGTTGCCGCGGAACTGGCCGCCGTAGAGCGTCAGGCCGCTGAGTTCGGTGGAGGTGACCTGGCCGCCGCGAAAGGTTTGCGGCAGCGAGCGACCATCATCGGAGCGCAGGATCGGCAGCACCGGCATCCATTCCCCGACCTTCAATTCGGTTTTCGACACCTTGGCTTTCAGCGCCACACCCAGACGGCCGAAATTATCGGCGGGGCGGCCGTCATCATGGATCGGCAGCAACTGCGTGCCACCCGTGCCCTTACCGCCGTCGAGTTTCTGCGAGTACATACCGAGCACATCCACGCCGAAACCGACGGGGCCCTGAGTGAACCCGGATTTGGCGTCGAGGATGAAGTTCTGCGTCCACTCTTCAGCCTTGCCCTGGGCATTGTTCGGGTTGGTGAAGTTGCGATTGATGTAGGCATTGCGCAGATTCAACGTGGCTTTGGCGTCATCGACGAAACCTTCGGCCTGGCTGGTCAGGGGCAGGAGGAAGGCCAGGCTGCTGCAACCGATCAGGCTGAGAGTATGGCGACGGACGAAGGTGGGGCGAGGGGTGCTGGCGAAGGAATTGCGGGCGAGTCTGCTCACGATAACGCTCCCTTGTTTTTTGTTGTTTTTATTTTTTGTCATACGTCGTCGTACAACATTGGCGGCGATTATTTGCGAGGCTTTAAGGGGATGTCAATCACAAGTTATACGATGACTTCTCCATCAATGTTGACTGTCACCGAGCTGCAAGGCCACCGTACGAAGTTTCGTTTTCCCCTGTCGCCCCGATCCAGAGCGGATGCTAGTCTTGACCAACGCTGTTGTCAGGGAGCCCTCATGGGCAATCACAAGATCGAGATTCGTCGCAGTAACGTCGAAAAGATTCTGCTGGGGGCCGAGAAAGTCTTCGCCGAAAAAGGTTTCGGCAGCACCGCCATGGCCGACATCGCCGCCGAAGTGCAACTGCCACGTTCCAACCTGCATTACTACTTCAGCACCAAGAGCGAGCTGTACAGCGCGGTATTGCTGGGTTTGCTGGAGGTCTGGAAGCAGGATGCCTTGTGCTTCGAGATGTTCGATGACCCGCGTGTGGTACTCAGCAGTTACATCCGCGCCAAGATGAACCATTCCCGCAGCCGGCCGTACGGTTCGAAAGTCTGGGCCAACGAAATCATCCACGGTGCGCCGACACTGGGTGAGAAACTGGACGCCAGCCTGTACGACTGGGCCAAGATGAAAGAAGCGAAAATTCGCCAGTGGGTGGAGGACAAACGCATCCTGCCGGTGGAGCCTTCCAGCCTGCTGTACATGATCTGGGCCTCGACCCAGCACTACGCCGACTTCGATCACCAGGTGAATATTCTTAATGATCACCAGCCGCTGTCGGACATGCAGTTCGAGCGGGCGGTGCAGACGGTGACGAGCGTGATATTGCGTGGGATCGGGTTGGAGCCTTGAGATTTTTGGCGCTATTGCCGGCCTCTTCGCGAGCAAGCCCGCTCCCACATTAAATCTCTAGCGAACACAGTATTTGTGCACGAAGGTGATCCACTGTGGGAGCGGGCTTGCTCGCGAAGGCGTCAGTTCAGGCAACGCAGTCCTCAGACCGCGACATGGTACGGATTCCTCGGATCATGGTTCCAGTCCAGGAACGGCTTGCCGGTATCCATCGGCACCATCTCGATGCAATCCTGCACCGGACACGTGATCTGACACAGATTGCACCCCACACACTCATCATCGATCACTTCATATTTATGCGTCCCGTCCGCCTGCTTAAGGCTCGCAATCGCCTGGTGCGAGGTGTCTTCGCAAGCGATGTGGCAACGTCCGCAACCAATACACGCCTGCTGATCAATCTTCGCAATCACCTGATAGTTGATGTCCAGGTACTTCCAGTCCGTGGTATTGCCCACCGCACGCCCGGAAAACTCCGACACGCTGGCGTAGCCCTGACTGTCCATCCAGCGGGACAAGCCGTCCTTCATCTCCTCGACAATCCGGAAACCATGCAGCATCGCCGCCGTGCACACCTGTACCGAACCGCTGCCCAGGGCAATGAATTCCGCCGCATCGCGCCAGCTGCCGATGCCGCCAATGCCAGAGATCGGCAGGCCTTGGGTCTGTGGGTCGCGGGCGATTTCGGCGACCATGTTCAACGCGATCGGCTTCACTGCCGAACCGCAATAACCACCGTGGGTGCTTTGGCTGCCCACGGCTGGGTTGGCGACCATGCGTTCCAGATTGACGCTGGTGATCGAGTTGATCGTGTTGATCAACGACACCGCATCGGCCCCGCCCCGGTAAGCGGCACGGGCCGCGACGCGGATGTCGGTGATATTCGGCGTGAGTTTGACGATCACCGGCAGCGAGCAATACGTCTTGCACCAGCGGGTGACCTGCTCGACATACTCCGGCACTTGGCCGACCGCCGCGCCCATACCTCGTTCCGGCATGCCGTGGGGGCAGCCGAAATTCAGTTCAATGCCATCGGCCCCGGTGGCTTCCACCAGCGGCAGGATGTTTTTCCATGACTCTTCGACGCAGGGCACCATCAGCGACACGATCAGTGCGCGATCCGGCCAGTCCTTTTTGACCTGGGTGATTTCCCGCAGGTTGATCTCCAGCGAACGGTCGGTGATCAGTTCAATGTTGTTAAAACCAAGCACCTCCCGATTAGCCCCGAAGTGCGCCGAGTAACGCGACGATACGTTGACCGCCGCCGGGTCCTCACCCAGGGTTTTCCAGACCACGCCGCCCCAGCCGGCCTCGAACGCGCGAACCACGTTGTAGGCTTTATCGGTCGGTGGCGCAGAGGCCAGCCAGAACGGATTGGGGGCTTTGATGCCGGCGAAGACAATCGAGAGATCGGCCATTTACGCAGCCTCCACGTTGAGCATGAGTTGAGCGTTGATGGCCTCGGCGGCCAGCTTGCCGTGCTGCACGGCCTGCACGGTGAGGTCCTGATCGAGGCTGGTGCAATCGCCGCCGGCATATACGCCGGGGATGCTGGTGCGCAGCTGTTCGTCGACGAGGATGCGGTCGCCCTGACGCTTGAGTTCACGGGCCAGCGGATCGGCGAGGGCGCTGTTGTCGAAGGTTTGGCCGATTGCTTTGAAGATCGCGTCGGCGGCCAGTTCGAAGGTTTCGCCGGTGGTTTGCAGACGACCTTCCACCAACCGGGTGCGGGCGAAGCGCATGCCGCGCACCTGGCCGTTCTCATCAAGCAGGACTTCGTCGGGTTGCGCCCAGGTCAGCAGCCGCACCTGATTGGCCTTGGCGATGTCCTGTTCGTGACCGGTGGCGCCCATGTCCTCGATGCCACGGCGGTACACCAGATTCACATCCCGGGCACCGAGGCGAGCCATTTGCACGGCCATGTCGATGGCGGTGTTGCCGGCACCAAGGACGATGCAGTGCTCGGCCAGTGGCAGTTGCGTCAGGTCATCGGCCTGGCGCAATTCGCGGATGTACTCGGTGGCGGCGAGCAGGCCGGGGGCATCCTCGTGGGCCAGTCCCAATTGTTTGCTGGCGGCCAGGCCGAGGCCGAGGAACACCGCGTCGAATTGCTGATGCAGTTCGCTGAGGGTCAGGTTGTCGCCGAGTTTCTGGCCGTGGCGGATTTCGATCCCGCCGATCCCCATCAGGAATTCAAGCTCCTTCTGCGCGTAATCGTCCACCAGTTTGTACTTGGCGATCCCGTATTCGTTGAGACCGCCAGCCTTTTCCCGCGCCTCGAAAATCACCACGTCATGGCCGTGCATCGCGCTGCGGTGCGCACACGACAAACCCGCCGGGCCGGCACCGACCACGGCGATGCGCTTGCCGGTCGAGGCGGCACGCTGGAACGGGTGTTCGCTGAAATGGGCATTGTCCACGGCATAGCGTTGCAACAGGCCGATCAGCACCGGCGCGCATTCCTGGGCGTTGTTGCGCACGCAGGCCTGCTGGCAAAGAATCTCCGTCGGGCAGACCCGGGCGCAACTGCCGCCGAGGATATTCGCCGAGAGGATTTTCTGCGCGGCGCCCTGAACGTTTTCCTGATGGATATTGCGGATGAACGATGGAATATCGATGTCGCTCGGACAGGCATTCACACACGGCGCGTCGTAGCAATACAGACAACGCGAGGCTTCCAGATGGGCCTGACGGTCGTTGAGCGGCGGCGCCAGATCGGAGAAATGGCCGGCGAGGGCGGCCGCGTCCTCATGGGGATGCGGGAGGTGGTTCAAGGTCTTGATCACGGTGTTGGCCTCACGGTTATTTGAGGTGCTGCCTCTGATGGGCATTGGTTTTTTTGTTGTCTGGGCCGGCCTCTTCGCGGGCAAGCCTCGCTCCTACAGGGGTATGCATTCCAAATGTAGGAGCGAGGCTTGCCCGCGAAGGCCGAAGGCCTCGATCTCAGCGTTTCACCGCAACCGGCCTGCACAGCTCAGCCCGCTTGCTCAGCAAATCAAACACCGCCGGATACGCCGGCCGTTCGACATACCGACCGGCACCACGCTCGGCGCGCAAATCACCATCGGCCCACACCACTCGGCCCTGGCTGACGGTGTGGCTCGGCACGCCACGCACGGTCTTGCCTTCGAAGATGTTGAAATCGACTTGCTGGTGATGGGTCTTGGCTGAAATCGTCCGCGTACCTTCCGGATCCCAGAGCACCAGATCCGCATCGGCGCCAACGCGGATTGCCCCTTTGCGCGGATAGAGGTTGAAGATCTTCGCGGTGTTGGTAGAGGTGAGGGCAACGAAGTGCTGCATCGACAAGCGACCGGTGTTCACCCCTTCATCCCAGAGCACCGCCATGCGGTCTTCGATACCGGCGGTGCCGTTGGGGATTTTGCTGAAGTCGTCACGACCGGCGGCTTTTTGCTCGGCGCAGAAGCAGCAGTGGTCGGTGGCGGTGGTGTGCAGGTTGCCCGCTTGCAGGCCATGCCAAAGCGCCTCTTGATGGCCGCGAGGACGGAAGGGCGGGCTCATCACGTAACCGGCGGCGGTCTGCCAGTCCGGGTGTTGATAAACGCTGTCGTCCAATAGCAGATGCCCGGCCAGCACTTCGCCGTAGACCTGTTGGCCTTTGCTGCGGGCGTAGGTGATTTCGTCGAGGGCTTCCTTGGTCGAGACGTGCACCAGGTACAGCGGCGTGCCGAGGGTTTCGGCAATGCGGATCGCCCGGCTCGCGGCTTCACCTTCCACCTGCGAAGGCCGCGACAGCGGATGTGCTTCCGGCCCGGTCATGCCCTGGGCCATCAATTTGCGTTGCAGGTGATAGACCAGTTCGCCGTTTTCCGCGTGTACGGTCGGCACGGCGCCCAATTCCAGACAACGCTCGAAACTCGCCACCAGCGTATCGTCGGCGGCCATGATCGCGTTCTTGTAGGCCATGAAGTGCTTGAAACTGTTGACCCCGTGGTGGCTGACCAGCTCGGCCATTTCCTCGCGGACCTGTTCGCTCCACCAGGTGATCGCGACATGGAAACCGTAATCCGACGCCGATTTCTCCGCCCAGCCGCGCCATTGATGAAACGCCTCCATCAACGATTGCTGCGGGTTGGGAATCACGAAGTCGATGATCGACGTGGTGCCGCCGGCCAGTCCCGCCGCCGTGCCACTGAAAAAGTCTTCGCTGGCCACCGTGCCCATGAAGGGCAATTGCATATGAGTGTGCGGATCGATGCCGCCGGGCATCAGGTATTGGCCGCTGCCGTCGAGCACTTCGGCATCGGCGGGAACATCGAGGTTTTCACCGATGGCTTTGATCACGCCGTCGGCGCAATAGACGTCGGCGCGATAACTTTCATCATGGGTAATAACGGTAGCGCCACGGATCAACAGAGACATTCCGAGTTCCTCGCAGGCATTGACCGACTGATGCCGGTTCTAAATGTTTTATATGAAGCAGACGCCAATCGGTGTATTCCTGTCAGCGCTGTCAAGAATAGACGCTAGCTGCAGTTTGTGGATTGAGCAAGAATATTTTTTATAAGCTTATTGCTGTTTTAACTAATTGAAAAATAACGATAAAAACTGAAAATCACCAAAATGGTGAGGCCTCTCACCATTTTGACGCACTTGACAGGTTCGAAATATGGTCAAGATTTTCTATGTGAAATCAGCCGCTTGAGGATGGTCTATGGTTGATGCGCAATCTTTCAAAAAAGATCGACGCACCAGATTGAGTCCTGACTGTTCGGACAACTTGCCTGACATTCGGCCTGAGTGGCATGGCAACACACCGCGGATTCAATAGTTGGATAAATAAAGCTGATTAATATCAGTTGGTTAGCGAAATTTCATGGCTCTGCCCGATGCGCTAGCGGGGCACCCGGCACGTTTATTGATGCCGCCGCTGACACCTTGGCCGGTCCATGAAAGTTGTCAGTTTCTCCGGCCATCGTCCGGCTCGCGCACCTGGCGCCAGCCCCTGATGAGCAAAAATAATCAAAAGAACAGTGGAGCGGCCATGCAACAGATCAGATCGCAAGTGACCGAGCGCGACGGCTTGTTTGAGCTCGAAGCCGGCAGCGACGTGCTTGACAGTCCCCGTTACAACCACGACATGGCACCGACCAAGGTGCGCGAACGAACCTGGAACAAATGGCACATCACTGCGCTGTGGGTCGGCATGGCGATCTGCGTACCGACCTACACCCTCGGCGGCGTGCTCACCGCTTATTTCGGCCTGAGCGTCGGTGAAGCGCTGCTGGCGATTCTGTTTGCCAACATCATCGTGCTGATCCCGCTGACCCTGAACGCCTTCCCCGGCACCAAGTACGGCATTCCGTTTCCGGTGTTGCTGCGCTCGTCCTTCGGGATCCTTGGCTCCAACATTCCGTGCCTCATCCGTGCCCTGGTGGCCTGCGGCTGGTTCGGCATCCAGACAATGTTCGGCGGGCTGGCGATTCACCTGTTTCTCGGTTCGGTGTTCGATGGCTGGAAAGCCCTCGGCGGCACCGGTGAAGTGATCGGCTTCATGCTGTTCTGGGCCTTGAACCTGTGGGTGGTGATTCGCGGCGCGGACTCGATCAAATGGCTGGAAACCCTCTCGGCGCCGTTGTTGGTGCTGGTGGGTGTGGGGCTGCTGGTGTGGGCGATGCCGAACGTATCGATGACTGAATTGATGGCGATCCCGGCCAAGCGTCCGGAAGGGGCCAGTGTGGTCAGTTACTTTGCCGCCGGGCTGACCGCGATGGTCGGGTTCTGGGCCACCTTGTCGCTGAACATTCCAGACTTCAGCCGCTATGCGAAAAGCCAGAAGGATCAGATCATCGGGCAGATTATCGGCTTGCCCCTGACCATGTTCCTGTTCGCCTCCCTTGGTGTGGTGATGACAGCCGCTTCGGTAAAACTGGTGGGCGTTACTGTCTCCGATCCGGTCACGTTGATCGGCCATATCCAGAGCCCGGTCTGGGTCGCCCTGGCCATGGCGCTGATCATCATCGCCACGTTGTCGACCAACACCGCGGCCAACATTGTTTCGCCGACCAACGATTTCCAGAACGTCGCGCCCAAGGTCATCAACCGCACCAAAGCGGTGATGCTCACGGGTTTGGTCGGGTTGGCGCTGATGGCTCATGAATTGTTGAAAAAACTGGGGCTGATCGTCTCGGATTTGAGCCTGGAGACGGTGTATTCCAACTGGTTGCTGGGCTATTCAAGCCTGCTGGGCCCGATCGCCGGGATCATGGTGGTGGACTATTTCCTGATCAAGAAACAGCAACTGGACCTGGCGGGCCTCTACCGTGATGACGTTTACCCAGCGTGGAACTGGTTCGGTTTTATCGCGTTCGGCGTGCCGGTGGCGTTGACGCTGCTGTCGCTGGGCAGCGATGCGTTCAGCTGGTTCTACAGCTACGGCTGGTTCACTGGCTCGGCCCTTGGTGGGTTGATTTATTACGGGTTGAGCGTGATGCGGCCGAGTCCTACTGCTGTGAAATCGGCGGTGTGAGGGATGGCCTCTTCGCGAGCAAGCCCGCTCCCACATTTGGAATGCATTCCCCTGTGGGAGCGGGCTTGCTCGCGAAGGCGGCCTCAAAGACACCAAAAATTCGCCTGAAGAAACCCTATAACAACTGCCTGAGGAGATCACCATGAACGCTGCCATAGACGTTCTGCAGTCCACCCATCAGCACATCAACCGCGACCGTCTGTGGCAGTCGCTCATGGACCTGGCCAAACTCGGTGCCACGGTCAAGGGCGGCGTCTGCCGGCTGGCCCTGACCGACCTCGACCGCCAGGCCCGGGACATCTTCGTGAACTGGTGCGAGGAAGCCGGCTGCACCGTCAGCATTGACGCCGTCGGCAACATCTTCGCCCGTCGGCCTGGCCGCAATCCGAATCTGCCGCCGGTAATGACCGGCAGCCACATCGACACCCAACCCACTGGCGGCAAGTTCGACGGCTGCTTCGGCGTGCTGGCCGGGGTCGAAGTCTTGCGCACCCTCAATGACCTGGGCGTGGAAACCGAAGCGCCGCTGGAAGTGGTGGTCTGGACCAACGAAGAAGGCTCGCGCTTCGCTCCCTGCATGATGGGCTCCGGCGTGTTCGCGGAAAAATTCACCCTCGAAGAAACCCTGGCCAAGGTCGATGCCGAGGGCGTGACCGTCGGCGAAGCCCTGAACGCCATTGGCTATGCCGGACCGCGCAAGGTCAGCGGCCATGCCGTAGGCGCGTATTTCGAAGCTCACATCGAGCAAGGCCCGATTCTTGAGGATGAGCGCAAAACCATCGGTGTCGTGATGGGCGCCCTCGGGCAGAAATGGTTCGACCTGAAACTGCGCGGCGTCGAAGCCCATGCCGGTCCGACGCCGATGCACCTGCGCAAGGACGCTCTGGTCGGCGCTTCGGTAATCGTCGGCGCGGTCAATCGCGCCGCCCTCGGCCATCAACCCCACGCCTGCGGCACCGTCGGCTGCCTGCAAGCCTACCCCGGCTCGCGCAACGTGATTCCTGGCGAAGTGCGCATGACCCTGGATTTTCGTCATCTGGAGCCGGCGCGACTCGATTCAATGATCGCCGAAGTTCGCGAAGTCATCGAAACCACCTGCGAGGAACACGGTCTGACGTTCGAACTGACCCCCACCGCCGACTTCCCGCCGCTGTACTTCGACAAGGGCTGCGTCGAAGCGGTACGCGGCGCGGCGCAAGGGTTGGGTTTATCGCACATGGACATCGTCAGCGGTGCAGGGCACGACGCGATCTTCCTCGCCGAACTTGGCCCGGCCGGGATGATCTTCGTGCCCTGCGAGGGCGGCATCAGCCACAACGAAATCGAAAACGCCGCGCCGGATGACCTCGCCGCCGGGTGTGCGGTGTTGTTGCGGGCAATGCTGGCGGCTTCGGAGGCGATTGCCAGTGGCAAGCAAGCGGCTTGAGGCATCGGTTGTTCGATAGCCTCATTGTGTTGGCGGGATGCTCAACGGCGGGTTTGCAACGCTTTGAACATCAGCATCCCCGCCAGCATGGCGATGACGAAAACCCAGGCCTGCCAGTGGCCCGTTGGTAGCAACACCAGCGCCGGGCCGGGACAGATGCCGGCAATGCCCCAACCGACTCCGAATAGCAGGCTGCCACCGATCAGGCGCCGATCCAGCTCACGGCTGATTGGCAACTGCATAGGCGCCCCCAACAAGGACGTTGGTTGTTTCATGGCCCAATGAAACGGCCCCCAGGCCACGGCAATGGCCCCGATCATGACCAGCGCCAGGGAGGGATCCCACACACCGGTAATGTCCAGAAAGCCCAGTACTTTGGCCGGGTTTGCCATGCCGGCCAGCAACAGGCCGATGCCAAACAGCAGGCCGGCAAGGAAAGCGGTCAGTTTGCGCATGTTCAATACCCCAGCAGATGACGCAGGACGAACACCGTCACGAAGCCGGCGAACATGAAGCTTAAGGTGGCGGCAATGGAGCGCGGTGACAGGCGCGAGATACCGCACACGCCGTGGCCACTGGTGCATCCGGAGCCATAACGAGTGCCGACGCCGACGCACAATCCGGCAATGATCAGACCCACGGCACCGGTTTTGAATTCGATGGCCGGCCACACATGAAACAACGCCCACAACAACGGCGCGGCCAATAGTCCGAGCAGGAATAGAGCTTTTTCGCCCCGTCCCGAATCATTACCCTCAAGCAGACTGCCTAGCAGCCCGCTGATCCCGGCAACGCGTCCGTTGGCCACTACCATGACGCTGGCAGCCAGACCGATCAGTACACCTCCGGCCAAAGCGGACCACGGGGTGAAGTGAAGCGAATCAAGCATCATGGCAACTCTCCAGACGGGCAAAGAACGGCACTAAACCACTCTTTTTTGTTTGAGCATAGGGCTGCTTTTGGGTACCCGCGTCACAAAACCGAATCCTCAATCGTCATCCTGTTGAATCCCTCAAATTACGGAGCAACACGATGTCGTCCAACACCCAACCGGTCAATCTGCTGCAGTCCATTCCTCAGGTTTTCGAAAGCCTGACCCAGGTCCATGTCACCCTCGACAGTCACGACCTGGACCCGACCCTCAAACACCTGCTGCACCTGCGTGCCTCGCAGATCAACCAATGCGGTTTCTGCGTGAAGATGCACACCCGCGAGGCGCGCGAGGCCAATGAAACCAACGAGCGCCTGGATCGCCTGATTGTCTGGCGCCATGTCAGCGATTTCAGTGCCACGGAACGCGCCGCCCTGGCCTGGACCGAAGCCCTGACCGTACTCGATGAAAAGACCGATTACGCCACCCTGCGCGGCGACTTGCGCGAGCATTTCAACGATGCTCAGATCGGTGCCTTGACGGCCGAGATCGGCATGATCAACCTGTGGAACCGTTTGCAGGTGTCGAGGCACTGATCGATGAACTCCGCTGAAAACGCCGCCGCTGTATTCGAGCAGCGCCGGCCCTTTTTGCTCGGTCTGGCGTATCGCATTCTCGGCTCGCGCACCGAAGCCGAAGATGTGGTGCAAGAGCTGTTCATCAAATGGCTGGAGGCCGACCGGACCTCCATCGCCACGCCGGCCGCCTGGCTCACCACGGCCTGTACCCGGCACTGCATTGACCTGCTGCGCTCGGCGCACACGTCACGGGTCGACTACATCGGCACCTGGCTGCCAGAGCCGATTCACACTACCCACCAGCATTCACCCGAACACATGCATGAACTGGCCTCGTCTTTGTCTACCGCGTTCCTGCTCTTGCTGGAACGGCTGACTCCAAAGGAGCGCGCCGCCTACCTGCTCTACGAAATTTTCGACATGGACTACGCGCAAGTCGCCGAGGCGATCGGGGTTCAGGAAGCGGCTTGCCGCAAACTGGTGTCCCGGGCCAAGGCTGGCCTGGGGAGCGGGCAAATCCGCTATCAGCCGGAGCCGGCGCGTCAGGACCAATTGCTGAGCGCCTTTCACAGCGCCATCGCCAGCGGCTCAACCGCGTCCCTGACCGCGCTGCTGGCCGAAGACGTCGAGCTCTGCGCCGACGGCGGCGGCAAGGCCTCGGCCATCCGCGAAACCCTGTTCGGCATCAACAGCGTGCTGGATTTCATCGGCCAGTCGCTGCACACCTACTGGCAAACGTACGAATGGCTGCCCACGGCAATCAACGGCGCTCAAGGCGTGATCATCAAAACCGACGGCGAACTCGTCGCGTCGCTGAGTTTTGGTTTTGACGAAGCGGGGCGGGTGAACCGGATTTTCATCATGCGTAATCCGGATAAGTTGGCGGGGTTGGAGGCGGGGTTGGACGTGCGGTAATGCATCGACCCGAAAAGATCGCAGCCTGCGGCAGCTCCTACATTGACCGAGTACACCCGTGATCATGCGGATGCATGCATTCCCCGTAGGAGCTGGCGAAGCCTGCGATTTTTTGATCTTGTGGCCCAGCACCCGCTTCATTTGCACTATCGGAGCCCCTAGCGGTCGTAGTCTTCACAGGGCCGCGCGTAACGGCGCCGCCGCAACCGTGGAGATCCAATGAGCCAGGACGTCCTGACCACCGAAACCAATCGCCGCCAGTTGCAGCAGATCATCGCCGGCCTGTCCGACGGGGTGATTCTGCTGGAACTCGACCAGACGATCCTGTGGGCCAACGACGCCGCGTTGACCATGCACGGCGTCAGTCGGATCGGTGAGCTGGGGGCCAATGCCAAGGAGTACGCGAAGCGGTTTGCCTTGCGTTATCGCAACAATCACCCGGTGGCGACGGAGAATTATCCGATCAGCCGTGTTGCCCGCGGCGAGATGTTCAACGATGTACTGGTTGAGTTGACGCCAGTCGAAAACGACGAACGCACCTGGGTTCACAGCGTGCGCAGCATGGTGCTGGCCGACCATGCCGGCGAGCCGGAGTCGTTGGTGCTGATCATGAACGATGTCACCGAATGGGCCAGCGCCGAGCAGCGTTTCGAAAAGACCTTCAATGCCAACCCGGCCCCGGCGGTGATCTGTCGCCTCAGCGATTTGCGCTACATCTTCCTGGAAATGACCGGTTATGCCCGCGATCAGGTGATCGGCGCTTCGACCTATGAGCTGGATGTGCTGGAGCGTGCTGAAAACAAGGACCTGGCCAAGCAGCGTTTGCGTGACGGGGTAACCATTCCGCAGATGCAGGCCGAACTGCAATTGCCCGGCGGTGGCAGCAAACAGGTGATCGTTGCCGGGCAACCGCTGGAGCTCAACGACGAAGCTTGCATGCTGTTTTCCTTCGTCGACATGGAACTGCGGCACAAGGCTGAAATAGCCCTGCGCCAGAGTGAGGAACGGTTTGCCAAAGCCTTTCGCCTCACCCCGGTGCCGATCCTGGTCTGCAGCGCCGACGATCAAGTGGTGATGGACGTCAACGAAGCGTTTCTCGATACCCTCGAGTGCCCCAGTGAAGAGGTGCTCGGCAAGACCGTGGCACAACTCGGTTTCATCAATGACGCAGGCGCTCGCACGCGACTGTTTGCGGCCCTGGAGAAAACCGGGAGTGTGGATCGCGTCGATGTCAGGGTGCGCCGCAAGGATGCCGGGCTGATCGATTGCGCCGTCTCGGCGGACACCGTGAACATTCAGGGTGGCACTTGCTACCTGCTGGTGTTGATGGACATTACGGAGCGCAAACGCACCGAGCTGGAACTGGTGTCAGCCATTGAAGAGGTGATGAAAGATGCCTCCTGGTTCAGCCGCACGCTGATCGAAAAACTCGCCAACGTGAAGAACGTCAATTCACCGCAGTTGCCCACTGTGTCGTTCACCGAACTGACCGCGCGCGAGCGCGATGTGCTCGGCTTGATCTGTGAAGGCCTGGCCGACAAGGAAATCGCCGCACGCCTGAAACTGGCGCCTAATACGGTGCGTAATCATGTTTCGACGGTGTATTCCAAACTCGACGTGCACAGCCGCAGCGAGGCGATTGTATGGGCTCGCGAACGGGGTCTGTTCTCCAGCGAGAGGCGGCCCAAGGGGCAACGTTAAGATGCAAATGCACTAGTTGGGATGGTGCAATTTGATGTTCTGCTCAGGGGCTGGTTTTTCTAGGCTGTGAGGGTGCGATACGTGGCTTCGAGTCGGTATCGCGTCCTCTTCGAAGCAGCTAAAGGAACAGCCACATGGGTGCGAACAGTTCAAGCGTGGAGTCGATTTCAGGTCGTCGCCAAGGTGAATCGGGATGAATCATCTGGCGCAATTGCGTATGCAACTGGAGCGGAGTTTTTCGCCGTTGGCCTGTGAGTGCGCGCTCACCGGGGATAATTCGTTGACGGTGAAGCTATATCATCCGGCGACGGGGCAGGTGGATCTGGTGGTCAGCGGGTTGAGCATGGCGAATCTCAGAACGCCGGAGGCGTTGACGGCGTTGATTGAAGAATTGCGATACGAGCTTGAGAGCATTGGTCTGCATCGGTCCAGTGCATTGTAGGCGCTGGCCAGTAATTCGTGTCTCACGGATGTACTGTAGGAGCGAGGCTTGCCCGCGAAGACGGCCTTATAGCCTATAAATTTCCCGCTGATGTACGCGGTTCAAACGGTGGGAGCGAGCCTGCTCGCGATAGTTATTTGTCAGGCAATCGGGATTTTTGATGGTGTGCATATCCATTCCTGCGATAACGGCCAGTCTATCCGCTGTTTTTCTGGCATTGGCGGGTGGCTGGGCTATAAGGAATGCGAGGTATTTCTTTTCTGTGACGGGGCCGCAGGTAGGCGGTGTGGTTTTTGTGTCGCGGAAAATGTCGATTACTTACCGCGGGTCAACCTATGAACAGTCTTGGTATACGTATTTTTTCGCCACTGTCGCTCGTACTCTGCGCGGCGATTCTGGGTGGATGTGCCAGTCCGCCACCTCCACCACCCGCTGCGCCGCCACCACCACCGGTTCGTACCTGTCAGACCTCCGAAAACACCGATGTGCAGGGTGATATGAGGGCAGAAGGGCAGGTGACGCGGACCACGACCCTGACCCGTTGCGTCACTCAGTAAGTTTGCTCCGGTTAATGGCGTTTACCGCCAGTGGCCCTCTGCGACTGGCGGGTGTGGCCCGAGAGGTGATTCAGACTTCCTCGATCCTGACCCAACGCGACTCGTGTGCCGCCAAACGAATCGCTGTCGCCAGGCGTTCGACTTCCCATGCCTGCTCGAAATCTGTCCCGTCCTGACCGAGGCCGGCCAGTGCCATCACCAACTCATGCACTTCCAAAGTCTTGAGTTCGTTGTAACCCAACTGATGCCCCGGTGCCGGGCTGAAAGCGGCATAACCCGGTAAATCCGGCCCTGCCAATAGCCGTTGAAAACCGCCTTGCCCTGCGCGATACATCCGCAGTTCATTCAAGCGTTCCTGATCAAACGCCAGGGTGCCCCGGGTGCCGCTGATTTCAAAACTCAGGTGATTCTTGTAACCGTGTTTGAGCCAGCTGCTGCTGAACGTCCCGCGCGCGCCGTTGGCGAACCGCAGCAACGCGTGGACCTGATCGTCGACCGCGACCTCGCGTCGTTCCTGGCCACCTAACGTAACGGGGCGTTGCGCATGCACGGTCTGGGTATCCGCGCACACCGCCTGAATATCGCCAAGCAGATGACGGGCCATGGCCAGCAAGTGACTGCCCAGGTCCGCCAAGGCACCGCCGGCGTAATCGGCGTCACAGCGCCAGGACCAGGGTGAAACGGGATCGGCCATGAAGTCTTCGCTGAATTCGCCCTGGAAACTGATGATCTGTCCCAACGCTCCGCTTTGAATCAAATCCCGAGCCAGGCCGATGATCGGATTGTGCTGGTAGTTGTAGCCGACCCGCGTCACCACGCCCGCAGCTTTAGCGGCCAGACGCATGGCGCTAGCCTGTTCGAGGTTCACTGCCAGCGGCTTCTCGCAATACACCGGCTTGCCAGCGGCGAGGGCGGCCATGGCCATGGGGTAGTGCAGATGATTAGGGGTGGTGATGGCGATCAGATTGACCTTGGGGTCGTTGATCAGCTGTTGCCAGTCACTGTGAGCGGCATCGAAGCCCCACGCGTCGGCGCAATGTCGGGCTCGCTGCGGATCGGCGTCGGCGAGGGCGGCGAGTTTGAGCTTCAGCGGCAATTCAAAAACGGCGCTGACGTTGCGAAAGGCCAAGGCGTGGGCGCGGCCCATGAAACCTGTGCCGATAAGTCCGATACCGAGTTCGCGCATAGCCGGGGTCCTTTGGGTTTTTATTTTCAGGAGGGCTATTTATGGAATAAATATTCCCAATATGCAAATGGTGGAATAAATATTCTTATATTGGGTCCGGCACTGCCTGTGCAAACACCAATCTCGCTGTAGGAGCTGGTGTGCTCACGTGAGAAACAAAAAAGGCAGCCATTTGGCCAATGCCAGTCAGTTAAGGCGCGGAACCTGTGGGAGCGGGCTTGCTCGCGAAAGCGGTGTATCAGGCAACATCAATGTTGACTGTGCCGCCGTCT
>LNAP01001158.1_pt1 | contig 60227 bp, 53 predicted proteins | sample 602601 | NCBI WGS metagenome assembly LNAP01 (sample SAMN02440304, study PRJNA202911) | soil metagenome | biome: Subtropical and temperate rainforests or woodlands; isolation source: soil samples (1 kg each in a 20% v/v slurry with milli Q water) were... ...
TGGCCGAACGCAGGCATTGCGCAGTGGGGAAACCGGCAGGACGCCGGTTTAGCCGCGCTGGGCCAAGGATGGCCCATCGCGGCGACCCACGGAGCAATGCCGGAGAGAGGGCATGCCGAGCCTAAGCGAGGCACCAAGTGGTGGGGCAAAAGCCTTTTGCTTCCTTTTTGGCGTTTGAAAAAGGGAGTCGCCGTAAGGGCGAAACCATAGGAGGCCGTTACCGCAGCAATGGATATGTACTCCGACAACCAATTTCACACAGGGCTTCTTGTGACACCCCGCATCACCGTTGCGCACGGCTCAATTAATGCGTCGTCAGCGGAACGCAGAGCGTCCCTGGCGGCATTCCCACGCAGAGCGTGGGAACGATCAATGGCCAGCAGGCTCGCTCCCACAGTGGTTATGGGTCCGTTCACAAAACCCTGGGCAAAAAAAAGCCCGATCTCGCTAAAGCGTTCAATCGGGCTAGAGCACTCAGGAGCAACAAGTGCAAAGGGAGGTTCGATGCGCGTGCAGGCTTGAAGGGTTACGCGCCAGGTCACTAGACCATCCAGTGATTATCTGGCGATTAACGGCTCAGGCCACCTGGGAAAGCTTGGCGTTCGCCTGGTTCAGGCCTTTCTCCTGGAAGTCGCCGCCCAGGTTCATGCCTTCGGCGTGGATGAACGTCACGTCGTGGATGCCGATGAAGCCCATGACCTGGCGCAGGTAGGGTTCCTGGTGATCCGCGGTGCTGCCGGCGTAGATCCCGCCACGCGCCGTCAGTACATAAGCGCGCTTGCCACTGAGCAAACCCTGCGGTCCGGTTTCGGTGTACTTGAAGGTGACGCCGGCACGCAGCACATGGTCAAGCCAGGCCTTGAGGGTGCTCGGGATGGCGAAGTTGTACATCGGCGCGGCCATTACCAGCACGTCGGCGGCGAGCAACTCGTCAGTCAGCTGGTTGGAGCGCTCCAGGGAAAGTTGTTCGATGTCGCTGCGTTGCTCGGCGGGCTTCATCCAGCCGCCCAACAAGTTGATGTCCAGATGCGGCACCGGATTGACAGCCAGGTCGCGAACGGTGATCTGGTCGCCGGGGTGCGCGGCTTGCCACTGGCTGATGAAGGTCTGGGTCAGTTGACGGGAAACCGAGTCTTGCTGACGGGCACTGCTTTCGATGATCAGAACGCGGGACATGGTTTGTAGGCTCCATCTGAGAATGCTGTAAGTCGATGGAGTGAAGGTTAAACAGAGTCATATCGATGAAAAAGCGCAAATAACTGCTATAACCAATCGATAATTTCGTTTATAAGCGGAGCATCGGCAATTCGCGTGCTCCGCTGGAGGTCATTTCGGCTTGCAGGTCATGGTGATGTACAGCTTGATGATCTTGCGGTTGAACTTGGCTGAAAGATCCGCGCTCTTACCCGCGTCCAGGTTGACCCTGCGAGTCTTTGGCGATTCAGGACCGTTGCGAAACACCACCGAGCATTCGGCAGCGGTGTCGCCGTAGTTGTTCACGGTGATCGAGCCCATGTCGTAGTCGGAGGCATAGGTGGTGTAGTCGATCTTCAGTCCATTGAGCTCTTTTTGTACGTCGATCGGATAAGCAAACGCAGTCATTGGCAGCATCGCCAGCAACAAAGAACAGATTTTTTTCATTCAGCAGTCTCCAATAAGAACTGCGCAGCTTAGGACAACAGGAGCCCATCATGAAAGCGCCCCGCGTGACCCTTGATCAATGGCGAACGCTTCAAGCCGTGGTCGACCACGGCGGTTTCGCCCAGGCCGCCGAAGCGCTGCACCGCTCGCAATCGTCGGTCAGCTACACCGTGGCGCGCATGCAAGACCAGCTCGGCGTGCCGTTGTTGCGCATCGACGGGCGCAAGGCGGTACTCACCGAGGCTGGCGGCGTGTTGCTGCGCCGCTCCCGGCAACTGGTGAAACAGGCCAGTCAGCTCGAAGACCTGGCCCATCACATGGAGCAAGGCTGGGAAGCCGAAGTGCGCCTGGTGGTCGATGCCGCCTACCCGAGCGCCCGCCTGGTCCGCGCGCTGACCGCGTTCATGCCGCAAAGCCGCGGCTGTCGCGTGCGTCTGCGCGAAGAGGTGCTGTCGGGTGTGGAGGAGGTCCTGCTCGAAGGCGTGGCCGACCTGGCCATCAGCAGTTTCAGCATTCCCGGTTACCTGGGCGCGGAATTGAGCGATGTCGAGTTCGTCGCGGTCGCGCATCCGGAACATCCCCTGCACCGCCTCAATCGCGAACTGAATTTCCAGGACCTGGAAAGCCAGCTGCAAGTGGTCATCCGCGACTCCGGGCGCCAGCAACCACGGGACGTCGGCTGGCTCGGTGCCGAACAACGCTGGACCGTCGGCAGCCTGGCCACCGCCGCCACTTTTGTCGGCAGCGGCCTGGGGTTCGCCTGGTTGCCAAGGCACATGATCGAACGCGAACTCAAGGAAGGTACGCTCAAGGTGCTACCGTTGGACCAGGGCGGCAGCCGCAACCCGAGCTTTTACCTGTATTCGAACAAGGAAAAACCGCTCGGCCCGGCGACGCAGATTCTTGTCGAGCTGCTGCGCACATTCGACACTGCACCCCTGGACGCACCGTTCGCCGCCCCAGAACAAGCCTGACACGGAGGTAATGCATGGCCTATTTCGAACACGAAGGTTGCAACCTGCACTACGAGGAATATGGCCACGGCACGCCGTTGCTGCTGGTCCACGGCCTGGGTTCCAGTACCCTCGACTGGGAAGAACAGATCCCGGCGCTCGCCGCCCGCTACCGGGTGATCGTCCCGGATGTGCGCGGTCACGGGCGCTCCGACAAACCCCGCGAGCGCTACAGCATCGCCGGGTTCAGCGCCGACCTGGTGGCGCTGATCGAGCACCTGAACCTGGAGCCCGTTCATTACGTAGGATTGTCGATGGGGGGCATGATCGGCTTTCAGCTGGGCGTGGACCAGCCGCAATTGCTCAAGAGCCTGTGCATCGTCAATAGCGCACCCGAGGTCAAGTTGCGCACCCGCGACGATTATTGGCAGTGGTTCAAGCGCTGGAGCCTGATGCGCGTACTCAGCCTCCACAGCATCGGCAAAGCCCTGGGTGGCAAACTGTTCCCCAAGCCAGGACAGGCTGATTTGCGACAAAAGATGGCCGAGCGCTGGGCAAAAAACGACAAACATGCTTATCTCGCCAGCTTCGATGCCATTGTTGGCTGGGGGGTGCAGGAACGACTTTCGAGGATTTCCTGTCCAACCCTCATCGTCAGCGCCGACCGCGACTACACGCCGGTCGCGCTGAAGGAAAACTACGTCAGGCTGCTGCCGAATGCGCGGCTGGCCGTGATCGCCGATTCGCGTCACGCTACCCCGCTGGACCAGCCCGAACGCTTCAACCAGACGCTGCTCGAATTTCTCACCGCAGTCGACACTTCCACACTCAGGATCACTGACCCATGCTGAAAAAAATCGCCCTCGCCGCTGGCTCCGTACTGTTTGCCGCCAACCTGATGGCGGCAACGCCTGCCAAGGCGCCGCACGTTCTTCTGGAAACCACCAACGGCCAGATCGAAATCGAACTGGACCCGGTCAAGGCCCCGATCAGTACCAAGAACTTCCTTGAGTACGTGGACAGCGGCTTCTACAACAACACGATCTTCCACCGCGTGATCCCGGGTTTCATGGTCCAGGGCGGCGGCTTCACCCAGCAAATGCAGCAAAAGGAAACCAAGGCGCCGATCAAGAACGAGCACAAGAACGGCCTGGTCAACGTTCGTGGCACCTTGTCCATGGCACGTACTTCGGTCCCTGACTCGGCGACCAGCCAGTTCTTCATCAACGTCAAGGACAACGATTTCCTCGACCAGGGTGATGGCTACGCGGTGTTCGGCAAAGTGGTCAAAGGTATGGACGTGGTGGACATCATCGTCAATTCGCCCACTACCGTGCGCAATGGCATGAAGGATGTGCCCGCCGACCCGGTGTTCATCAAGTCGGCCAAGCGCATCGACTAAGACTAAGCTGGACAAGGATGTCCGGGGCGTTGCCGGTGTTGCCGGCAACGCTCAAACCGTTGAAGGAGAGCCCGTTCGCGGGTGAATAACCGATGCTTTATCGCCGTTTCGAAAAACTGATCGACGTCTTCCGCGATGCCCCGACAGCCGCACCGCCGGATCGGGTCCTGCCTTTCTATACTTACTACCTCAAGCAGGTCTGGCCCAGTTTTGCCGCCCTGCTTATCGTCGGCCTGATCGGTGCACTGATCGAAGTAGCGCTGTTCAGCTACCTGAGCCGCATCATCGACCTGGCCCAGGGCACGCCCAACGCGGATTTTTTCAAGCAACACAGCCTCGAACTGACCTGGATGGTGGTGGTAGCACTGGTTTTGCGCCCGGTATTCGTCGGCCTGCATGACCTGCTGGTGCACCAGACCCTCAGCCCCAGCATGACCAGCCTGATCCGCTGGCAGAACCACAGCTACGTGCTCAAGCAGAGCCTGAATTTTTTCCAGAACGACTTCGCCGGGCGCATCGCCCAGCGCATCATGCAAACTGGCAACTCCCTGCGCGATTCCGCGGTGCAGGCGGTGGATGCGCTGTGGCATGTGCTGATCTACGCCATCAGCTCGCTGGTGCTGTTCGCCGAAGCCGACTGGCGCCTGATGATCCCGCTGCTGACCTGGATCATCGCCTTCATCAGTGCGCTCTACTACTTCGTGCCACGGGTCAAGGATCGCTCGGTGGTGGCCTCCGATGCGCGCTCCAAACTCATGGGGCGGATCGTCGACGGCTACACCAACATCACCACCCTGAAGCTGTTTGCCCACACCAACTTCGAGCAACAGTACGCCCGCGAAGCGATCAAGGAGCAAACCGAAAAAGCCCAACTGGCCGGCCGTGTCGTGACCAGCATGGACGTGGTCATCACCAGCATGAACGGCCTGTTGATCGTCAGCACCACCGGCCTGGCCCTGTGGCTGTGGACGCAGTCGCTGATCACCGTGGGCGCCATTGCACTCGCGACCGGGCTGGTGATCCGCATCGTCAACATGTCCGGCTGGATCATGTGGGTGGTTACCGGCATCTTCGAAAACATCGGCATGGTCCAGGATGGCTTGCAGAGCATTTCGCAGCCGGTCAGCGTGACTGACCGCGACCAGGCCAAACCCCTTGCGGTCGCCCGTGGCGAAGTACGTTTCGAAAATGTGGATTTCCACTACGGCAAGCAGAGCGGGATCATCGGCGGGCTCAACCTGACGATCAAACCCGGGGAGAAGATTGGCCTGATCGGTCCGTCCGGTGCGGGCAAGTCGACCCTGGTCAATCTGCTGCTGCGCCTGTATGACGTGGAAGGCGGGCGCATTCTCATCGACGGCCAGAACATCGCCGACGTCAGCCAGGAAAGCCTGCGCGAAAGCATCGGCATGATTACCCAGGACACCTCCCTGCTGCATCGCTCGATCCGCGATAATTTGTTGTATGGCAAACCCGACGCCACCGATGCCGAACTCTGGGAAGCGGTGCACAAGGCCCGGGCCGACGGGTTCATCCCGCTGTTGTCCGACGCTGAAGGCCGCAGCGGTTTCGATGCCCATGTCGGGGAACGCGGGGTGAAGCTTTCCGGCGGCCAGCGCCAGCGCATTGCCATCGCCCGCGTCCTGCTCAAGGACGCGCCGATCCTGATCATGGACGAGGCTACCTCGGCCCTGGATTCGGAGGTCGAGGCGGCCATCCAGGAAAGCCTGGAAACCCTGATGCAGGGCAAGACCGTGATCGCCATCGCCCACCGACTCTCGACCATCGCCCGAATGGACCGGCTGGTAGTGCTGGAGAATGGCCGGATTGCCGAAACCGGCACTCACGCTGAACTGCTGGCCCACGGCGGTTTGTATGCGCGGTTGTGGCAGCACCAGACCGGAGGGTTTGTGGGGATCGACTAGGTCTGCAGGAGCTAACTTGCGCCTACAAATGCAGCAAAAAAAGCCGCCACGCCCGTGCAACGGGCGTTGGCGTTTTTTTATGCCCACTGGAACTTTATAAAAACGGTGCTGTACTGATCCAAGGTTCTGGAGGTGGTTCTGCAGTCCATCTGCTGGATGCACAAAGCAGCAAACTCTCGAAAGGACACTCTCTCATGTCTCTGTTCAAACGTTCCGCTACAGAATTGGTAGGTACCTTCTGGCTGGTGTTGGGCGGGTGTGGCAGTGCGGTACTGGCCGCTGCGTTCCCGGATGTCGGGATCGGTTTGCTGGGGGTATCCCTGGCGTTTGGCCTGACGGTGCTAACCATGGCATTTGCCATTGGCCACATTTCCGGTTGTCATCTGAATCCGGCGGTGTCGCTGGGACTGGTGGTCGGCGGACGCTTCCCGGCCAAGGAGCTGCCAGCGTATATCATTGCCCAAGTGATTGGCGCGGTGATTGCGGCCGCCCTGTTGTACTTCATCGCCAGTGGCAAGCCCGGGTTCGAACTGGCGGGGGGCCTGGCGTCCAACGGCTTCGGCGAACATTCCCCTGGCGGCTACTCGATGGCGGCGGGGTTTGTGTGTGAGTTGGTGATGACCGCCATGTTCATCCTGATCATTCTCGGCGCCACCGACAATCGTGCGCCGGCGGGGCTTGCGCCGATTGCCATTGGCCTGGCGTTGACCCTGATCCACCTGATCTCGATCCCGGTCACCAACACTTCGGTCAACCCGGCACGCAGCACCGGCCCGGCACTCATCGTTGGCGGCTGGGCGATTCAGCAATTGTGGATGTTCTGGGTCGCGCCGCTGCTCGGCGCGGTCGTCGGCGGTGTGCTCTATCGCTGGTTGGGCAAGGAACAACTCTGAGCGGAGGCACTGCGAAGATCAGCCTTGCCGGTAAGGCAAGGCGGTCTTCGCCTCATCCGCGTATGCCAACACCCCGATCCGCTCTTGCTGCAAAAAATCCTTCACGGCCGCTTTCAGGCCGGGATGACGCAAGTAATGCCAGGAGTGCGTGATGACCGGTTCGAAACCGCGAATCAACTTGTGTTCGCCCTGGGCGCCGGCATCGAAACGCTGGTAGCCGTTGGCAATCGCGTAGTCCATACCCTGGTAGAAACAGGTCTCGAAATGCAGGCGGTCGAACTCCGCCAGGCAGCCCCAGTAACGACCATAGAAACTGTCGCCACCGACCAGACTGAAGGCCATCGCCACCGGGCGTGAGCCTTGTTTGGCCAAAACGACTCGTATCGCCTGCGGCATGCGCTCGGCCAGCAGGCTGAAAAATTCCCGCGTCAGGTAAGGTCGTTGCCGGCGAACCGCGTAAGTGTTGGCGTAGCAGGCATAGACAAAATCCCACTGTGCCTCGGTCAGTTGCCGACCTTCGAGCCATTCGAATTCAATCCCTTGCCCGGCGACTTGCTCGCGTTCCTTGCGCATCTGCTTGCGTTTGCGCGAACTCAGGGCGTCGAGAAAATCCTGAAAGTCCCGATAGCCACGGTTCTGCCAGTGGTACTGGCAGCCGATGCGTTGCAGCCAGCCAGGTTGTTCGGCCAGTGCGGCGTCGGTGAACGGGTCGGTGAAGTTGATATGGGCACTGGAGAGCTGTTCGATCTCCAGGTAGCCCGGCAGGCTCTTGAGCAATTCGAAACCATCTTCGCCCCTGGCCGCCAGCAAGCGTGGCCCGCTGACCGGGCTGAACGGCACGGCGGTCAAAAGCTTGGGGTAGTAATCGATGCCGGCGCGTTCGCAGGCATCGGCCCAGGCGTGGTCGAACACGTACTCGCCGTAGGAATGCCATTTGCGGTAGCTGGGCAACGCAGCGATCAGTCGTTCGCCTTCAACGTGCAGCAAATGTTCGGGTTGCCAGCCGGAATGGGGTCCCACACTACCACTGTCTTCCAACGCGCCGAGAAACCCGTGCCGCAGAAATGGCTGGTTCTCGGGTACCAGCGCATCCCAGGTTTTCGGGTCGATTTCCGACAGGTTTTGCAGGCGTTGCAACGGCATCACCGTCCTCACTCTTCATGGCGTGAAAGCTTGGCGAGTATCGCCTATCGCTGTGCATTGCACACGGGCAATTCGACGACAGCGCTCTGGATCAATCGTTTGCAACGACTGGGCACCGTCACAGACATGCCATCACTCTGCCACTGCACTGTCATAAACCATCGCGATACTGGCGCCTGTTTTTAGAGCGCCGGGTTATATCCGGCCACTGTTTTCCGTCCACCCCATGGTCGGTTGTGCCCAGGATGGTCCAGCCATCCACTCTCATCTTCGGAGATTGATATGCGTCTTGCTTCCACGAAAACTGCGGCGGCCTTGTGTGGCGGCCTGTTGCTGGCCATGAGTGTTCCTGCCAGCGCTGCAGTCGACGCCAAACTGCTCGACATGCTCAAGGCTAACGGCTCGATTACCAACGCCCAGTACAGCGAACTGCAAGCCGAGCTGGCACGGGACCAGAAAGACCAGCAAATCGCTCGTCAGGCCCAGCAAGAGACCAACGAGCAGATCGCGGCAACCGCGAAGAAAACCAATGAGCTGAGCACCTTCGACCAGAAACTGGCGTGGGCGGCCAAGACCCAATTCAAGGGCGACGTGCGTTTCCGACAGGAAAACGTCCACAACGATGGCGTTTCCAACAACAAGGACCAGGATCGCCAGCGCATAAGGGCCCGCCTGGGCGCGTTCAGCGAAATCAACCCGCAAGTCGACACCGGCATCCGTATTGCCACCGGCAGCAGCGACGACGCTCGCTCCACCAACCAGGACCTGAACAACTACTTCGACAAGAAGCAGATCTGGCTGGACCTGGGTTATGTCGACTACCACCCCGACGCCATCAAGAACCTGCACGTGATCGGCGGCAAGATGCTGCAGCCGTGGGTGAGCATGGGCGACATCATCTGGGATAGCGACATCAACCCGGAAGGCCTGGCCCTGACTTACAAATACCCGCTGGGCAATACCGAACTGTTCGGCAGCGCCGGTCACTACACTCTCAAGGACAACGTCGACGGCGAAGGGGTGCAGTTCAAGCACGACCTGCGCCTGTACGCTGGTCAATTGGGTGCGCGTTTCGCCATCACCGACAACCTGAAAATGACCGTGGGCGGCAGCCTCTATAACTACGACAACGACGAAGACAGCGCCTGCACCGCCAGCACCTCGCCATGCGCGCTGGCCGTCAACGGTAACACCCCGGGCGAGCAGTTCCGCCTGTGGGAAGGGTTCAGCCAGATCGACATCGGCGGCCTGCCAATGCCGCTGTCGCTGTACGGCCAGTACGTCCACAACGCCGAAGCCAGCAACGACAAGGACACCGGTTGGCTGGCCGGCGTCAAGACCAAGGTCTACGGCTTTGGCCTGGACTACAACTACCGCGACGTGCAGCAAAACGCGGTGGTGGGTGCCTTCACCGACTCTGACTTTGCCAACGGCTTCACCGGTTCGCGCGGCAGCAAGCTGAAAGTCAGCTACGAGCTCGACAAGAACTTCACCCTCGGTGCGACGTATTTCATGGCGAACTCCGACTACACCAACGCCAGCGTCAACCTGAAGGACTCCGACATCAACACCCTGCAACTGGATGCCGAAGCGAAGTTCTGATTTCCCGCTACACGACTCCGGCACGGATGCCTGAGCCACTCTTGCAGCCTGGCGTTGATCTATCGGTCCCCATCATCCTCCGATAGGTCAACGCCGGGCTGTTTCTATTGGCGTAAAAAAAGATCGCAGCCTGCGGCAGCTTTTACGCGATCGGGTTCAACGCAAAATCGCGATTGAACATCGATCCATGTAGGAGCTGCCGCAGGCTGCGATCTTTTCAGCTACGACGAAAAACTCAGCGTTTGCGCAGCAACACGCTACCAATCGAGTAACCAGCGCCGAACGAGCTGAGCACCGCCAGCGAGCCCGCGGCCAGATCATCCTGGTGCTTGTGGAACGCAATCACCGAACCTGCCGAACTGGTGTTGGCATAGGTATCGAGAATCACCGGCGCTTCCTGCTCGGTGGCTTCACGGCCCAGCAGCTTCCTGACGATCAGGTGATTCATGCTGAGGTTGGCCTGGTGCAGCCAGAAGCGCTTCACGTCATTGACGTTGAGCTGATTCTCTTCCAGGTGCGCAGCGATCAGCTCGGCGACCATCGGGCAGACTTCCTTGAACACCTTGCGGCCTTCCTGCACGAACAGTTTGTCCTTGGCACCGATGCCCTCTTCCGCGGCGCGGTTGAGGAAGCCGAAGTTATTGCGGATGTTGTTGGAGAACTTGGTCAGCAGCTTGGTGCTGACAATGTCGAACTGGTGACTGGAGGTGGCGAGGTCAGCGCGCTCGATGATCACCGCGGTAGCGGCATCGCCGAAGATGAAGTGGCTGTCGCGATCGCGGAAGTTCAGGTGGCCAGTGCAAACTTCCGGGTTGACCATCAGGATCGCCCGGGCCTGGCCCAGCTGGACGCTGTTGGCCGCGGCCTGGATGCCGAAGGTGGCCGAGGAGCAGGCCACGTTCATGTCGAAACCAAAACCCTGGATGCCCAGCGCTTCCTGGACTTCGATGGCGATGGCCGGGTAGGCGCGTTGCAGGTTGGAGCAGGCGACGATCACGCCGTCGATGTCCGCGGCGGTTTTGCCGGCACGTTGCAGGGCTTGTTCAGCTGCGCCGATGGCCATCTGGCAAAGCACCGACCATTCGTCGTTGGAACGCTCCGGCAAGCGTGGCGCCATGCGCTGGGGGTCGAGAATGCCTTCCTTGTCCATGACAAAACGGCTTTTGATGCCGGAGGCTTTCTCGATGAACGCTGCGCTGGATTCGGTCAACGCCTCGACTTCGCCGCGGGCGATGGCCTCGGCGTTGTCGGTGTTGAATTGAGCGACATAAGCATTGAAAGACTGCACCAGCTCTTCGTTGGAGATGCTGTTGGCCGGGGTGTACAGGCCGGTGCCGCTGATGACGACGTTATGCATGGTCGTGTCTCTAATCTGTTCAGGCAGAAAGTATTGGCACAGTCGTACCAATACGCAAAGGGTCTATTTCCGTCCCGGGGACGCAAACCTGGCATCGCTTGATCCGTCGCGCGAGCTGGCCGAAGGCTCTAGCCCGTGAAACTGGCGCTTATGGTCGCGAAGTTTGCCATAAACCTTGGATTTTCGCCCCTTTTGCAAATACGGCGGTACGACGCGATACCTGTAGGAGCGAGCATGCTCCGGGCGGCGTTCCGACGATGGACTTGAGGACGCCGCGGGGTATCAGGCACCCAGCGTCATCGTTGACGTCCATCGCGAAGGTGCGACGATTCGACATGCTCGCTCCTACAGAGGCCATGTCAGGGCTCGACCTGGCTCCATTGCTTGTTCAGGCGCTTGTCCGAGATCGGTACTTTGGTCCCCAGTTGCTGGGCGAATAGCGAAACCCGATATTCCTCCAGCCACCAGCGATACAGCTCCAGCTGTGGATCGCGCTTGCCTTCCTGGGCGTGTTTGTTGGCGCGGGTCTGGTATTGCGTCCAGAGGCCGGACAACTCGCCGCTCCAGACCCGATCCCGTTGCACCTGGGCGCCGATTTTTTCGAAACGCTGTTCGATGGCCTTGAGGTAGCGTGGCAGTTCCTTGAGCCACTGCATCGGCGTTTCCCGGACAAATCCCGGATACACCAGGTGGCTGAGCTGCTGCTTGATGTCGTTCAGGGCCACGGCTTGCGCCAGGTCGATCTTGCCCTTGAAGCGCTTTTGCAGGCCGTGCCAGTGCTTGAGGATTTCCAGAGTCAGTTTCGCCACGCGTTCGGCATGTTCGGTCCAGGTACCGCGCTTGCGTTCGGCCAACGACGCCAACCCGGCACCGTCGCGTGGCAGCGGGTCTTCACCGTCGAGGATGCAGCTGTCGAGGCTGGCCAACAGTATGTCTTCGACCAGTGCATCAACACGGCCCATGTCGCGATACAGCAGCCCCAGTTCGGTCAGGCCCGGCAACTTGCCGCGCAGGAACTTCGCCGGTTCCGCCAGTTGTTGCAGCAGCAAGCGCTGCAGGGCGCGGCGATGTTGGAACTCGGCTTCGGCCGGAGTCGAGAACCGTCCTTCCTTGACCGTCCCCGCCTCTTCCACCAGCGCCGGATAGACCGTCATCGACAGGCCGGCGATCTTCTGCTGGGTTTTCTCGGCGACGGCGGCGAACACTTTCGGTTCGACCGGCTGCTGGCTTTTCGCGGTTTGCGGTACCGCCAGGGCAGCCTGGCTGGCTTCGGCGAAACGCGCCGTCAGTTCGGCCAGGTCGCGTCCTTCGCCGAGAAACTTGCCCTGGGCGTCGACGATTTCCAGGTTCATCCGCAGATGGCTTTCGACCTGTTGTGCCGCCTCGCTCCAGGCTTCATCGCTGACCCGGGCGCCGGTCATGCGCAACAACTCGCGACCCAAGGCTTGTGGCAACGAGCCTTCAGCGAAGGTCATGCGCTGCAACGCGGCTTTGACGAAATCCGGCACCGGCACGAAATTCTTGCGCAAGGCCTTGGGCAAGTTACGCACCAGCGCAATGCACTTGGCTTCGATCACGCCCGGCACCAGCCACTCCAGGCGCTCCGGCGGCAGCATCGGCAACAGTGGTGCCGGTACCCGCAGGGTCACGCCATCACGCGGGTGGTTCGGTTCGAAGTGGTAGCTCAGGGCCAGTTCCAGGTCGCCGATGTGCAGCGTGTCCGGATAGTGCTGGGCGGTGACTTCACTGGCTTCGCGGGCCAGCACGTCTTCCTCGCGCATGATCAGCAGTTGCGGGTCTTTCTGGCTGTTGATCCGATACCAGCTGTCGAAGGTCGCGGTCTGGTGGATTTCTGCCGGCAGGCGCGCATCGTAGAAGGCGTAGAGGGTTTCTTCGTCAGCCAGGATGTCGCGGCGACGGGCCTTGGCTTCCAGCTCGTCGAGTTGTTCGAGCAATTGCTTGTTAGCGGTCAGGCATTTGGCTTTCGACTGAATCTCGCCGCGCACCAACGCTTCACGGATGAACAGTTCACGGGACACCACGGGATCAACCGGACCGTAATGCACCGGCCGGCGGCCGACCACGATCAGCCCGAACAGGGTGATCTGCTCGAAGGCCACGACCTGGCCACGCTTCTTCTCCCAATGGGGTTCGAAGTGGTTTTTCTTGATCAGGTGCCCGGCCAGCGGCTCGATCCAGTCGGCATCGATCTTGGCCACCATGCGTGCATACAGCTTGGTGGTTTCCACCAGTTCGGCGGTCATCAGCCATTGCGGACGCTTCTTGCCGATACCTGACGAGGGGTGAATCCAGAATCGTCGCTGACGCGCGCCGAGGTAATCGCCGTCTTCGGTTTTCTGGCCGATCTGGCTCAGCAACCCCACCAGCACCGCCTTGTGCAGTTTTGGATAGTCCGCCGGCTCTTTATTGAGGCTCAACTGCATGTCGCGGCAGATCAGGCTCAATTGGCGATGGGAGTCGCGCCATTCACGCAGACGCAGGTAATTCAGGAAATTCTTGCGACACCAGTTGCGCAGCGGGCTCGCCGTCAGCGCCTGGCGCTGCTCTTCGAAACCGCGCCACAGGTTGACCAGCCCGGCGAAGTCCGAGTCGCTGTCCTTCCATTGCGCATGGGCCTGATCCGCCGCTTGCTGGCGTTCCGGCGGACGTTCGCGCGGGTCCTGGATCGACATGGCACTGGCGACGATCAGCACTTCCTGCAGGCTGCCGAGCTTCGCCGCTTCGAGCAGCATGCGGCCCATGCGCGGGTCCACCGGCAGCCGCGCCAATTGGCGACCAAGGGGGGTCAACTGGCTGTTGCGGTCTACTGCCGAGAGTTCTTGCAGCAGGTTGAAACCGTCGCTGATCGCCTTGCCATCTGGCGGTTCGATAAACGGGAACGCGGTGATTTCGCCGAGGCGCAGGTGCAGCATCTGCAAAATAACCGCGGCCAGGTTGGTGCGCAGGATTTCCGGATCGGTAAATTCCGGACGCCCGAGGAAATCCTCTTCGCTGTACAGGCGCACACAGATGCCCGGCTCGACCCGTCCGCATCGGCCCTTACGCTGGTTGGCGCTGGCCTGGGAAATGGCTTCGATCGGCAGGCGCTGGACCTTGGCGCGGTAGCTGTAGCGACTGATGCGCGCAGTGCCGCTGTCGATCACGTATCGGATGCCCGGCACGGTCAGCGAGGTTTCCGCGACGTTGGTCGCCAGCACCACGCGACGGCCCGGGTGCGACTGGAAAATCCGCTGCTGCTCGGCCGGCGACAGGCGCGCGTACAACGGCAGGATCTCGGTGTGTTTGAGCTGGGCCTTGCGCAGCATGTCGGCGGCGTCGCGAATCTCGCGCTCGCCGGGCAGGAACACGAGCACGTCACCGGGGCTGCGGCGTTCGCTGCGCTCATAGGCGGCAATTTCATCGAGGGTGGCGAGGATCGCCTGATCCACCGTCAGGTCGTCCTCGACACGATTGCCCTCCTCGTCCTGCTCCAGGGTCAGCGGGCGATACCAGGTGTCCACCGGGAAGGTGCGACCGGAGACCTCGACAATCGGCGCATCGTCGAAATGCTTGGAGAAGCGCTCCAGGTCGATGGTCGCCGACGTGATGATGACTTTCAGGTCCGGACGACGCGGCAGCAGGGTTTTCAGGTAACCGAGCAGGAAGTCGATGTTGAGGCTGCGTTCGTGGGCTTCGTCGACGATGATCGTGTCGTAGCGTTCCAGATAACGGTCGTTCTGGGTTTCCGCCAGCAGGATGCCGTCGGTCATCAGCTTGATCAACGTATTGGAATCGCTCTGGTCCTCGAACCGCACCTGATAGCCGACCAGGGCACCCAACGGCGTGCCGAGTTCTTCGGCCACACGGGCGGCCACGCTGCGCGCGGCGATCCGACGCGGTTGGGTGTGGCCGATCAGGCCATGTTGGCCGCGCCCGATTTCCAGGCAGATCTTCGGCAGCTGGGTGGTTTTACCCGACCCGGTTTCGCCGGCAATGATCAGCACCTGATGCTGTTGCAGGGCCTTCTTGATTTCGTCGCGCTTGGCGGCGATCGGCAGGCTGTCGTCGTAACGAATCACCGGCAGGCTGGCACGGCGGGCCAGCACCTGGTCACAGGACGCCTGCATCCGCGCTACCCACTGGGCCAGTTTGGCCTCGTCGGGTTTCTTGCGCAGCTCAAGCAACTGCCGCCGCAGCCGGTGGCGGTCGGCGAGCATGGCGTGATCGAGGTTTTTCAGCAGTTTGTCGACATCAGGTACGCAATTCAGTCGTCTAGTGGCGCAGGGGGCGGATTGTCGCAGATTTGGGCTTCCGTGTGATCGCTGGTTCCCTGATCGTTCCCACGCTCTGCGTGGGAATGCATCAAGTGACGCTCCGCGTCACAGGGACGCGGAGCGTCCTGGGCGGCATTCCCACGCAGAGCGTGGGAACGATCTGTGTGGGGGGTTACTCGTTATCGAGGCCCTTGCGCCGATAAGGGAACACATCGATCACCTTGCCGGCACGGATGGCCTCTTGCAGGCTCTTCCAGTAATCGGCGTTATACAACTCGCCGTGCAGTTGATCGAACAACTTGCGCTGGCCCGAATCGGCAAATAGAAACGGCGGGAATTCCTCAGGAAACACATCCAGCGGCCCGATCGAATACCAAGGCTCGGACGCCATCTCGTCTTCCGGCGTACGCGGTTGCGGAATGTGGCGGAAGTTGGCTTCGGTCAGGAAGCAGATCTCGTCATAGTCATAAAACACCACGCGCCCATGCCGCGTGACGCCGAAGTTCTTGAGCAGCATGTCCCCGGGAAAGATGTTCGCCGCCGCCAGTTGCTTGATCGCCAGGCCGTAATCCTCCAGGGCTTCGCGCACCTGCGCCGGGTTGGCGTTTTCCAGGTACAGGTTCAGCGGCGTCATCCGCCGCTCGGTCCAGCAGTGGCGGATCAGCACCGTGTCGCCTTCCACCGACACCGTGGACGGCGCGACATCCAGCAGTTCTTCGAGGCACGCAGGGTCGAACTTGCTCAGCGGGAAACGGAAGTCGGCGAACTCCTGGGTGTCGGCCATGCGCCCGACACGGTCGACGCTTTTCACCAGCCGGTACTTCTCGATCACCGTAGCGCGGTCGACGTTTTTCGACGGTGAGAAACGGTCCTTGATGATTTTGAATACCGTGTTGAAACCCGGCAGGGTGAACACGCTCATGACCATGCCGCGCACGCCCGGCGCCATGATGAACTGGTCGTCGGTGTTGGCCAGGTGGTTGATCAGCGCGCGGTAGAACTCAGACTTGCCATGCTTGTAGAAGCCGATCGAGGTGTACAACTCGGCGACGTGCTTGCCCGGCAGGATGCGCTTGAGGAACTCCGCCGGCACCGGCACATCCACCATGAAATACGAACGGGTGAAGGAAAAGATGATCGACACGTCCGCCTCGTCGGTGATCAGTGCATCGATCTGGATCCCCCGCCCCTCGAGGTGCAGAAGCGGGATCGCCAATGGCCATTGCTCATCGGCGGTGTAGATGCGCCCCACCAGGTAGGCGCCCTTGTTGCGGTAGAGCACCGAGGAAAACAGTTCGACGCTCAGTTCAGGGTCCTTGCACACCCAATCGGGCAGGTTCTCGCGCAGTTGCGCTTCAAGGCGGCGCAGGTCGCCGGGCAGGTCGGCGTAGTCCTCGCTGAAGCGATAATCGGCGAAGATGCTCGCCAGCATGCCCGCCAGCTGGCCTTGGGGCTTGTAGGTGCGGGTTTGCGCGGCGCGGGCCCGGCGCAGGCTCGGCCGTGTGGTGTGGATGAACATGCAGCCGTCGCTGATCAGGTCATGGCTGAACAGGCCGCAGAAAATCGAGTTGTACCAGGTCTCGGACAATTCATCGTCGAAGCGCAGGTCGATCAAGGTGATGTACGCGCTCTTGACCAGCGGCCAGCAACTGACGTCCAGCGTGTCGGTGTCAAAGGCGGTGTGCAGTCGGGCCACCGTCTCACTGACTTTTTCTTCGTAGAGATTGATCCGCGCCGCCGACGCCGACTGCGTCTCCTGCCACCTGGCTTGCTCGAAGCGGGCCCGGGCGCCGTCGGTGATCTGGCGAAAATGCTCGCGGTAATCGTCAAAGCCATCGAGGATCAGGCGGGCGATGTCGGCGGCTGGCCATTGCTGCGGCATGGTGAGACCTCTGCGGGAATTCGTGAGCCCTGAGCTTAGCCAGTGAAGCGGGTGCAGGAGAAGTGTAATTTTGCGCGCGGGTTATTTGCCCGTTTTCCGGTTGCCATGGATCAGCCGCTCGGCAACACTCTCGTCCCGATCAAGGAAGGAGAGCAGCGTGAACCCCGTCGATATAGTCCGTTTACTGTCACTGGCGGCCATCTGGGGTGCGAGCTTTCTGTTCATGCGCATCATCGCCCCGGTGATTGGCACGATCCCTACGGCCTTTTTCCGCGTGTCGATTGCCGCTACCGGCTTGTTGCTGATCCTCGGGCTGATGCGCATCAGCTGGGATTTCAAAGGCAAGCTCAAGACTGTGATGCTGCTCGGGGTGATCAACTCCGGGATTCCGGCAACCCTGTATTCCGTGGCTGCCCAGGTGCTGCCGGCCGGGTACTCGGCGATTTTCAACGCCACCACACCACTGATGGGCGTGTTAATCGGTGGGCTGTTTTTTCATGAGAGGCTCACCGCCGCCAAGCTCGGCGGGGTATTGCTCGGATTGCTTGGCGTTGGTGTGCTGACCCGCGCAGGCCCGGTTGCATTCGACCTGCAGTTGCTAATGGGCGCCCTCGCCTGCCTGCTCGCCACCACCTGTTATGGTTTCGCCGGATTCCTCGCCCGCCGCTGGCTGGATCAGGCCGGCGGCCTCGACAGCCGTTTGTCTGCACTGGGCAGCATGCTCGGCGCCACGCTGTTCCTGTTGCCGTTGTTCGGCTACAGCGTGATCAGCCAACCGCCAGCAAGTTGGGGCGGCTGGAGTGTCTGGTTGTCGTTGCTGGGATTGGGGCTGGTGTGTACCGCGCTTGCGTACATCGTTTACTTCCGCTTGCTCAGTTCAATCGGGCCGGTGAGGTCGATGACCACGACCTTCCTGATCCCGCCGTTCGGCGTATTGTGGGGGGCGCTGTTACTGGATGAGCCATTGTCGATGGCGCATGTCTATGGCGGGGTGTTGATTGCGGCGGCGTTGTGGCTGGTGTTGAAGCCGGCCAGGACCAGGTAAGTTGCTGCGACGATGATTGTAGGAGCTGCCGCAGGCTGCGATCTTTTGATCTTGTTTTTAAAAGCAAAATCGAAAGATCGCAGCCTGCGGCAGCTCCTACAGGGGGAAATCACAACGCCAACGAACTCACCTCCCCATCCACCAACCGCCGAATCCCCAGCGGATTAGCGTTCTGCAACGCCTCGGGCAGCAACGCGTCCGGGTAGTTCTGGAAGCACACCGGGCGCAGGAAGCGGTCGATGGCCAGGGTACCGACCGAGGTGCCGCGCGAGTCGGACGTCGCCGGATACGGCCCGCCATGCACCATCGCTTCGCACACCTCGACGCCGGTCGGATAGCCATTGAGCAGAATCCGCCCGACCTTTTCCTGCAACATCTCCGCCAGCCAGCGATACTCCAGCAACTCGTCAGGCTCGCCGATCAAGGTCGCCGTCAACTGCCCGCGCAGGCCCTGTAGCGCCGCCGCCAACTGCGCGCGGTCCTCGACTTCGATGACGATGGTGGTCGGCCCGAATACTTCTTCCTGAAGCAACTCATCGCCCTTGAGCAACAGGCTGACATCGGCCTTGAACACTTGCGGCTGCGCCTGATTGCCCTGTTGCGGCTTGCCCGCCAGATGAGTCAGCCCCGGATGTTCGTGCAGTTCACCCAAACCTCGGCTGTAGCTGTCCAGCCCTGCGGCATTGAGCATGGTTTGCGCAGGTTGCTGGTTCATGCTCGCGCAAAAAATTTCGAGAAAGCTGCTGAACTGCGGCGAACGCAAGCCGATGACCAGGCCTGGATTGGTACAGAACTGACCACAGCCCAGGGTCACCGAGCCGGCGAGTTGCGCCGCGATCTGCTCGCCGCGCACCGCCAGCGCCTCGGGCAGCAGGAACACCGGGTTGATGCTCGACATCTCGGCGAACACCGGAATCGGCTGTCGCCGGGTCGCGGCCATGTGGCTCAAGGCATTGCCACCTTTGAGCGAACCGGTGAAACCCACGGCCTGGATCGCCGGGTGCTTGACCAGCCACTCACCGACGCCACCGCCATAAATCATGTTGAAAACCCCGGCCGGCATTTGCGTGCGTTCGGCGGCGCGGATGATCGCGTCCGCCACCCATTCGGCGGTTGCCATGTGCCCGCTGTGGGCCTTGAACACCACCGGGCAACCGGCGGCCAGGGCCGAGGCGGTATCGCCACCCGCCGTGGAGAACGCCAACGGAAAGTTGCTCGCGCCGAACACGGCCACCGGCCCCAGGGCGATGCGGTACTGACGCAGATCCGGGCGCGGCAATGGCTGGCGCTCCGGCAGCGCCCGATCGATGCGTGCGCCGTAGAAATCACCGCGACGCAGCACCCTGGCGAACAAGCGCAACTGGCCGCTGGTGCGACCGCGTTCGCCCTGGATACGCCCGGCCGGCAACGCGGTTTCGCGGCAAACGGTGGCAACGAAATCCTCGCCCAGCGCATCGATTTCATCGGCGATGGCGTCGAGGAAGGTCGCGCGTTTTTCCGCGCTCAGGTTGCGGTAGATCGGGTACGCCGCCGCGGCGGCTTTGGCGGCGGCATCCACTTCGGCTTCGGACGCCTGAAAGAAGGTGCCGGGCAATGGCTCGCCGGTGCTTGCATCGAGACTTTGCAGTTGCAAGGTGCCGTTGGCGCTGCGGCGGCCGCCGATGTAGTTGTGGCCAAGAAATTGAGTCATGTGAGTTCCTTGATCAATGGCAGACCTGTAGGAGCCGGCTTGCCGGCTCCTACAGGGGGTCAGAGTGTGCGCACCTGACCGATAGGCAACGGCTGGGCACTTTCGCCGATGCCGTTCACCAGTGGCGCACCGAACTCATCGAGGCTGATCTGGAAGCGATCGCCCGGCTGGGTCTTGATGCTGTCGGCAAACGACAGTGTGGCGGTGCCGAAGTAGTGCACATGAACGTCACCGGGCCGCAAGAATTGTGCGTACTTGAAGTGGTGGAACTCGAGGTTGGCCAGGCTGTGGCACATGTTGTCTTCGCCGCTGAGAAATTCCTTTTCCCAGATCGTTTCGCCATTGCGCTTGATGCGGCTGGTGCCGACCAGGTGCCTGGGCAATTCACCGACGCGCAACTCGGGTCCGTAGGAGCAGCAGCGCAATTTCGAATGGGCGAGGTACAGGTAGTTACGCCGTTCCATGACATGGTCGGAGAACTCATTGCCCAAGGCATAACCGACGCGATACGGCTGGCCGTCGTCGCCGATCACGTAGAGCCCGGTCAGCTCCGGTTCTTCACCGGAGTCTTCGGCGAAGGGCGGCGCCGGGAAGTCCGCACCAGGGCGCACGACGATGCTGCCGTCGCCCTTGTAGAACCATTCCGGCTGCGCACCGACCTGTCCGGCCGCTGGCTTGCCGCCTTCCAGGCCCCATTTGAACATGCGCATGGTGTCGGTCATGCCGGCTTCGACGGCGCCCTCCTGCTGGTGCATTTTGTCCCGCGTCGAGGCGCTGCCCAGGTGGGTCAGGCCGGTGCCGCTGATCAGGCAATGGGCGGGGTCTTCGTGGTCCAGTGGTGGCAGGACCTGGCCTTGGCCCAACAGCTGTGCGTAGTCCGGGCCCGGCGCGGTGCCGCGCAAAGCGACTTCTTCTGCCAGGCTGCGTTTGGCGTGGATCGCCGCGAGTGCCAGTTCGCGGGTGCTGCGGGTGCCTTGGAGCACCTGCACTTGTGCCCCGTCGACCAGCCCGACCTGGCGTTCACCGGCCGTGTTTTCGAATTGAATCAGGCGCATGTCGTCCTCCGGTAGGTCGTGGGGTCACTCGATGATGTTGAAGTCGCTCAGGTACTCATCGGAGATTTCCAGGCCAAGACCCGGCTTGTTGTCGTCGAGCTGGATATAGCCGTTGACCGGTTGCGGCTCGCCCTTGAACACGTAGTAGAAGAGTTCGTTGCCGACCTCGACGTCGAACACCGGGAAGAACTCGGCCATCGGCGAGGCGGTGGTGGACATGGTCAGGTGATAGTTGTGCATCTGCCCGGCGTGCGGAATGACCGGTACTGACCAGGCTTCGGCCATGGCGTTGATCTTGCGCGCTGCGGTGATGCCGCCGACGCGGTTGGTGTCGTACTGGATCACGTCGACGGCGCGACGCTCCAGCAGGTCCTTGAAGCCGTAGGACGTGAATTCGTGCTCACCCCCGGAGATCGGCATGATCCCCATTTTTTTCAGCTCGATGTAGCCTTCGATGTCATCGGCGATCACCGGCTCTTCCAGCCAGCGCGGCTCGAACTCGGCCAGTTTCGGCAACATGCGACGGGCATATTCGAGGGTCCAGCCCATGTAGCATTCGAGCATGATGTCGACGTCGGGACCGGCCAGGTTACGCAAGGCGCGCACTTGTTCGATGTTCTTGCGCATGCCCGCCGGGCCGTCTTTCGGGCCGTAGCCGAAGCGCATTTTCAGCGCGGTGAAGCCTTGGTTCAGATAGCCCTGGGCTTCTTCCAGGAACAGGTCGAGGTTGTCGTTAGCGTAGAGCTTGGAGGCGTAGGTCCAGATCTTTTCCTTGGTGCGGCCGCCGAGCAGCTTGAACACCGGCTTGTTGACCGCCTTGCCCATGATGTCCCAGATGGCGATATCAATCGCCGAGATGGCCGCCATGCCGATGCCTTTGCGGCCCCAGGCGTGGCTCTGGCGGTACATCTTCTGCCAGATGTATTCGTTGTCGAACGGGTCTTCGCCAATCGCGATGGGTGCCAGGTAGGTGTCGATGATTTCCTTGGCCACCCGTGGCGCCAGGGCGCAGTTGCCGATGCCGACAAGACCGGTGTCGGTCTCGACTTCCACCACCAGCCAGCCATGAAAACGGAACGAGCCCATGGCGTCGCCGCGCTCGAACAGGATGTCGCTGGCGTTGGTGCAGAAGTGCGCTTGAGGTGGGACGACTTTGCCTTTCCACTCGAAAACGCGGGTACGGATCGCTTTGATTTTCATGAATACAGATTCCTTGCGCTGCCGGCTTCTTGTCATTGTTGTGTCGTTGCGTAGAGCCGCTGGAGAGCGGTTGTGCGCATTCGATGGAGCGACTTTAGCCAGCGCCAAGGGGCTGCGGATAATCACTTATGCGTATCCGGCGATAACCTGGGGTGATAGGAAAAAGCGGTTATCAGGTAGATCGAGTTATCAGACCAAAAACAAAAAGATCGCAGCCTTCGGCAGCTCCTACAGGATGTATGCCATCCCCTGTAGGAGCTGCCGAAGGCTGCGATCTTTTGATCTTGCCCTTTTAGTAGCTGTTGCCCCCCATCCGGCAAGCAATCTCGAATGCCTGGCGAGTCGCGCCGACATTCGCCTTGCCCTGCCCCGCGATATCGAACGCGGTGCCGTGGGCCGGTGTGGTGATGGGAATGGGCAGGCCACCCTGAACCGTGACGCCACGGGAGAAGCCCATCAACTTGATCGCGATCTGCCCTTGGTCGTGATACATCGTCACGACCGCGTCAAAGGCGCTGGCGTCGCCCTGGACCTTGAGGAAAATCGTGTCGCCCGGGTACGGTCCTTCCGCCGCGATTCCCAGCGCCTGGGCCTTGCGCACCGCCGGGCCGATGATGTCCAGTTCTTCACGGCCGAACGAGCCGTTGTCGCCGTTGTGCGGGTTCAAACCGCAGACGCCGATGCGCGGTTTTTCCAGGCCGTTGCGCTTGAGGGCGGTGTCGATCAACTGAATCGCTTCCACCACCCGCTCCTGGCTGAGCAACCCCGGCACTTCAGCCAACGCGACGTGAGAGGTCACCCGAGAAGTCCAGAGATTGTCGAGCACGTTGAACTCGCAGAATGGCCCGTGGAAATCCAGCAGCTCGGCGAACCAGTGCAGCTCATCGTTGTGGGCCATGCCGGCCATGTGCAGCGAGGTCTTGTTCAACGGCCCGAACAATATTGCGTCGGTGGTCCCGGCCTCGGTCAGGCGCAGCGCTTTTTCCAACGTGTCGAGGCTGTAGCGACCGCCAATGACGCTGGCCTCGCTGCGCGGAAATTCACCGAAGGTGTCGCCGCGAAAATCGAAGAACAACGGCGTGTCATCAACAAAAGACAGCTGCTCCAAAGACTCCACCCGACGATAGGGAAACTCCACGCCGGCGATGCGCATGCCGCGACGCATTTCCGCTTCGTCGGCAATCAGGATCACGTTGGCCTGGCCGCGCACATCGGGCTCAGCGAGCAAGCGTGCGATCAGTTCCGGGCCGATGCCCGCCGGGTCACCCAGGACCATCGCGATGGTTGTCTTGTTCATGCTTCACTCCTCAAGGATTCAGGCAGCGCCCGGTCAATGGCGCAAGGTTCGCAGCGGTAGATGCGCTGCGCGTTGCTGTAGAACAGTCGCTCCTGATCGGCCACTGGCAGATCGGCGACGATGGATTTGAAACCGCTGTAGATGTCGTCGAACGAGCCGCACAGGCTGTCCACCGGAAAATTGCTGGCAAACATCGCTCGTCGGGTGCCGAACATCGCGATGATTTCGCGCACGATCCAGGCGTTGTCGATGGTGCGCCACGCCCGGCCCGCCTGGCCCAGGCCAGAGATCTTGACCTGCACGTTCGGCCACTGCGCCAACCGCGCCATCGCTGCTCGCCATCCCGCCAAGCCTTCGGCGCTGCGATCGTTGGGCAACCCGGCGTGATTGAGAATCAGGGTGATGCCGGGGAAGTCCCGGGCCAGCCGTTCGGCCTCGGGCAGGTTCCACCAGGGCGTCTGCAAATCAAAGTGCAGGCCCAGCCCCTCCAATGCGGCGTAACTGCGCCGCCAGTGCTCGTCGCTCATCAGGCTGCGCACCCGCCCGAACTGTTCGGGTGACGTCGGCCCGCCCGGTTTGTGCCGCACGCTGCGTACGCACTTGTAGGTGGCCTGCTCGGCCAGCACCGCAATGGCGTCCGGGTGGTCGAGCCAGGCTTGCGCGACGATCGCATTCGGCACCCCGTAACGGGCGGCCAGTTGTTCGATGAACCGGGTTTCGCCAATCGGGTCCTGGGGGTTCCATTCGGTCTCGACATACACCGTTTGCACCACCCGATGCTCACCGGCATCGGCGAAGTAATCCTCGGGAAAATAGCGGCGCTTGATCGCGCTGTAGTCACCGTAGCGAAACGCAATGTTGGCTTCGGGCGCCAGCCACGGATGGTCGTTGATCGTTGGGTCCCAGAAGTGATGATGGGCATCGATGATCGGTCCATTCCAACGCTCAGCCATAACGCACCTCGTCGAGACTGATGAACAGGGTCGCCAGCACAAACACGGCCGAACACGCGGCAAAGAACCCGAGCACGGGGGCGAAACCACCGCTCATTTGCAGGATCACCCCCACCAGGATCGGCACCGCGATACCGCCGGTGCTGCCGGCCATGTTCATCACGCCACCGATCAAGCCGACCCGCGCCGGTGCTGCCAGCAACGCCGGGAAGCTCCAGTAGAGGCTGCCCCACATCAGGAAAAACGCGGTCATGGCCAACAGCGCCACGGCCGCAAAAGGATCGCTCAGGGTCGGCAACAGCAGGAACGCGCCGAGGGCCACCAGGCCGGAAAACGCCAGCAGGCTCTTGACCGCCACGCCGCGCCGCACGCCCTTGCGGATCAAGCCGTCGCAGAGGAAACCACCGGTCAACGAACCCAATGCGCCGCAGACGAAAATCACGAAGGTCGCCGCGCCAATGCCCTTGATATCAAAACCCCGGGCTTGCGCCAGATAGCTCGGCCCCCAGGTCAACAGGCCGAAATACACCATCGCCCAACTGGCACGACCGATCAGCAATCCGCTCAGGGAACGAGCGGCGATGCCCAGGCCCTTGACCGGTGCCCGGGTGGCTTCGGCGGCCGGCGTGGCGCGCCCGGCGTTGATTTTTTCCAGTTCCAGGGCATTGACCTGCGGGTGGCTGTTCGGGTCATCACGCAGATAACGCCGCGCCAGCCAGGCCAGCAACAGGGTCGCCACACCGGCGATCACGAAGGCCAGGCGCCAGGAGTCCAGCGAAGCGATCAGATAGGCAATGATCAACCCGCCGAGCGCCACGCCCAACGGGCTGCCGCTGTCCATCAACACCGCACCGCGGCTGCGCTCGCTGGGCGCCAGCCATGAGCAGATCAGCTTGCCGCCGGACGGAAACAACGGCGCTTCCGAGGCCCCCAGGGCCACACGGGCAAACAACAACGACAAGCCGCCAGTGGCGAACGCCGCCAGCACCTGGAACGTGCCCCACAACCCGGTGGACCAGCTGATGACCCGATGCGGTCCAAAGCGGTCGATCAACCAGCCCCCGGGAATCTGCAACAGCGCGTAGGCCCAGAAGAAGCTGCTGAGGATCAAACCCTGCATGCTTGGCGTGAGGGAAAATTCATGGGCGATGGTCGGCATGGCAATGGACAGCGACACCCGATCAATCAGATTGACCATGGTCAGCGCAAAGATGATCGCGAAGATCCGCCAACGCACATTGCTGGCTTTCGCGGCGCCGGCCTGCGGGATCGCATCTGCCGTGGGCAGATGCAGGGAAGCACTGGGACGAGCCATGGTGCGTACCTCGATTTATTATTTTTGTGGATTCAAGCGTGTCGCGTCGTGGCGACCTGTGGGCACTATCGAAGGCCCGGTGATAACCGTCTAATCAAAACTTGAAATCAGGCGATAGCTTCGGGTTATGGCATGCCATGCTTTCAATGGGCTTTCAACGCACGCATGCATTTTTCTGTAGGAGCGAGCCTGCTCGCGGTGGTCTTCGACGAAAACGCGTGTTTCCTGAATAAACGTGGCGCTCTTGAGTCCATCGCGAGCAGGCTCGCTCCTACAGAAATCCCCGTTCGTTTGCAGCGCTATAACCCCAGGCTATCGGTGTATGTATTGTTTTGACTAGACGCGGCGACGGCGTCTTCCCACACTCTGGCCAGGCTTGCAGCTTTCGAACGCCAACAAGTCACTCATAACAACTACAAAAACGAGGCTCTTCCATCATGCGAAATGCATTCGTCCGTCGCACATCCCGTCTGTTTCTTGGCTGCACCCTGGTCGCCGCGGGCGCCCTCCCCGCCCTGGCCCACGCCTGGCAACCGGACAAGAACGTCGAAATCGTTGTCGCCGGTGGCCCCGGTGGCGGTACCGACCAACTCGGTCGCCTGATCCAGTCGATCATCACCACGCATAAACTGCTCGACGTTAATACCATCGTCCTCAACAAGGGCGGCGGCAATGGCGCCGAAGCCTTTCTCGACATGAAGATGAACAAGGGCGATGCCGAGAAACTGGTGATCGGCACCAACAACATCTACCTGTTGCCGCTGGTGTCCAAGCTTGGCTATCAATGGCAGGAGCTGACGCCGATTGCCGCCGTGGCCGAGGATGACTTCATTCTCTGGAGCTACAAAGGCGCACCGTGGAAGGATGCGAAAAGCTTCTACGAAGCGGTCAAGGCTGACCCGTCGAACCTGCGCATGGGTGGCAGCCAGTCCAAGGACGTCGACCAGACCCTGACCCTGCTGCTGAACCAGACCAACAACAGCAAACTGGTGTACATCCCGTTCAAGAGCGGCAGCGAAGCCGCCACCCAACTGGCTGGCAAACACATCGCCGCCAACGTCAACAACCCCAGCGAAAGCATCAGCCAATGGCGTGGCGATCAGGTCGAACCGCTCTGCGTCTTCAGCAAGGAACGCATGAGCTACACCGAGAAAGTCGCCGGTGATAAATCCTGGGCCGATGTGCCGACCTGCCACGAGCAAGGCCTGGGCATCGATCAATACCGCTTCCCGCGCACCGTGTTCATGCCCGGCGACGTTTCCGCCGAGCAACGTGCGTTCTATGTCGAGCTGATGCGTAAAGTCACCGAGACGCCGGAGTTCAAGGCCTACGTCAAGCAGAACGCCCTGGTGCCGACCTTCCTCGAGGGCGAGCCGCTGACTGCCTACATCGAAAAAGACACCGCCCGCGTCACCCCGGTATTCAAAGAAGCCGGTTGGTTGAAAAACTGACGTTGTCGCGGCCGCTCGCCTGCGGGCGGCCGTCATTTGCTGGAGGTGTCTGCATGTCCCATTCTTCGGATTCACCCGCGCTGGTCGGCACCCGTTGGGTCGAACTCGGCCTGACACTCTTCACCGCGCTGATCGGCGTAGTGGTGATGTTCGGCAGCGTCGAACAAGGTATCGGCTGGGGTGATGCCGGCCCCGAGCCGGGTTACTTCCCCTTCTACATCGGTTTGATGCTGAGCGCCGCGAGCGTGGCCAACGGCGTGTTGACCGTGGTGCGCTGGCAAGCGCTGAGCATCGCATTTGTCAGTCGCAGTGCATTCAGGCAAGTGCTGTCGGTATTCATCCCGATTGCGTTGTTCGTCGCAGCCATGCCACTGACCGGCATCTACGTCGCCTCGGCATGCTTCATCGCCTGGTTCATGTGGCGTGACAGGGTCCGCGCCAAGCCTTACGGAAAATGGATGATCGCCACGGTATCCCTCGGCGCGGTCCTGGCCAGCTACCTGATTTTCGCGCTGTGGTTCAAGGTCCCGCTGGATGCAGGCCCATTGGGCGACTGGATTGCCCTGGCCGGGAGAAACTTCAAATGAGCGAATTCGATTCCCTGTTGCAAGGCATGAACCTGATCCTGACCCCGGGCCACATCGGCCTGATGGTGATCGGCGTGCTGCTGGGCATCCTGGTCGGTGTGTTGCCCGGCCTCGGCGCCCCCAACGGCGTGGCACTGTTGCTGCCGCTGACGTTCACCATGTCGCCGGTGTCGGCAATCATCCTGCTGTCGTGCATGTATTGGGGCGCGCTGTTTGGCGGCTCGATCACCTCGATCCTGTTCAACATCCCCGGTGAACCCTCATCGGTGGCGACGACGTTCGACGGCTACCCGATGGCCCGCGAAGGCCGCGCCGCCGAAGCCCTGACCGCCGCGTTCAGCTCGGCGCTGATTGGTGCGCTGGCCGGGGTGTTGTTGCTGACGTTCCTGTCGACCAAAATCGCCGCCTTCGCCATGTCGTTCAGTTCGCCGGAGTTCTTTGCGGTGTACCTGTTGGCGTTCTGCACTTTCATCGGCATGAGCAAGAACCCGCCGCTGAAAACCGTGGTGGCGATGATGATCGGTTTCGCCATGGCGGCGGTCGGCATGGATACTGTGTCCGGCAACCTGCGGTTGACCTTTGACCAACCGATCCTGATGACCGGCATCAGCTTCGAAGTGGCGGTGATCGGCCTGTTCGGCATCGGCGAAATCCTCTGCACAGTGGAAGAAGGCCTGGTGTTCCGCGGCGAACATGCGCGCATTACCCCGATGGTGATCCTGCGCACCTGGGCCAAGCTGCCGCGCTACTGGTGGACCATTGTGCGCAGCACCCTGGTCGGTTGCTGGATGGGCATTACGCCGGGCGGCCCGACCGCCGCATCGTTCATGAGCTATAGCCTGGCGCGTCGCTTTTCGAAAAACCGCGACAACTTTGGCAAGGGTGAACTCGAAGGCGTGATCGCCCCGGAAACCGCCGACCACGCGGCCGGCACCAGTGCCTTGCTGCCGATGCTGACCCTGGGTATTCCCGGTTCAGCCACCGCTGCGGTGATGCTCGGCGGTTTGATGATCTGGGGCCTGCACCCTGGGCCAACGCTATTTGTCGAGCAGCATGACTTCGTCTGGGGCCTGATCGCCAGCATGTACCTGGGCAACGTGGTGAGCCTGATCGTGGTGTTGGCCACCGTGCCGCTGTTCGCCTCGATCCTGCGCATTCCGTTCTCGATCATCGCGCCGATCATCATCATGGTCTGCGCCATCGGTGCCTACTCGGTGCACAACTCGTTCTTCGACGTGGTGCTGATGCTCGGGTTCGGCGCGCTGGGATATCTGTTCAAGAAACTTGGCTACCCGATCGCGCCGCTGGTATTGGCGGCCGTGCTGGGCGACAAGGCTGAAGATGCTTTCCGTCAGTCGATGCTGTTCTCTGACGGGCACCTGGGGATTTTCTGGTCCAACCCATTGGTGGGTAGCCTGACCACGGCGGCGTTGTTGATGCTGTTCTGGCCGTTGATTTCCAAGGCGCTGCAAACCCTGATGGGCCTGCGCAAACCCCAGGTCGCCAAGGCAAAATCGGTGCTGTGACACAGCAATGCTGGCAACGCCTGACATTTGTTGTCAGGCTTGCCACAGTTTTGTTTGCGAGTACGGCCCATGCCCCGAATTCCTGATGCCAATGTAATCCACAGTCGACTGCGTCTGCGCCAGCTGCGGCTGATGCTGGCGCTGGAGGAATTCGGCTCTTTGCGCCGTGCCGCCGACCACATCGGCATGACTCAGCCGGCGGCGACCAAGATGCTGCACGAGGCTGAGGATCTGCTCGGCGTCGAACTCTTTGAACGCCTGCCTCGGGGCATGCGCTCGACCCCGTTCGGGGAAACTGTCATCTACTACGCGCGCATGGTCTTCGCCGAACTCAGCGGCATGCGCGAAGAACTGGTTGCCCTGCAATCTGGCAACCTGGGGCGAGTCGCCGTTGGCGCGATTCCGGCGCTGGCCTCGGGGCTGTTGACCCGCACCATCGCGACCTTGAAGCAAAGCCATCCACGCTTGTCCATGAGCATCCAGGTCGATACCAGCGACGTGCTGGTGCAGGCGCTGCTGCAGGATCAACTGGACATTGTCCTGGGAAGAATTCCGCCCGGAGCACGGGCCGAAGAACTGCTGTTCGACAGCCTGGGTGAAGAAGCCCTGTGTGTGATTGCCGGTGCGCAGAATCCGCTGGCGAAGGAGAAGCAACTGGGTTGGGCAGAACTGCAGAACATGACCTGGGTGCTGCAACAGCAACCCAGCCCGATGCGCGCGATCATCAACCAGGTGTTCCATAATGCGCGGGTCGATATCCCCAGCAGCATCGTCGAAACCACCTCGATCATGACCTTGCTCTCATTGATTCAGCAAACCGATATGCTCGGCGTCACGCCGGTGTCGGTGGTCGAGGATTATCCTGGTCGTGACCTGCTGGCGGTATTACCGATCAAGTTCGAAGCACGCTTGCCGCCGTACGGGCTGATTACCCGTCGCCATCGCATTCAGTCGTCGGCGATGCAGGCGTTCATGAACTCGGTGCGCGCCGAGCATGCGCTGAGCAAATGAAAAGGCCCCTGTAGGAGCTGCCGAAGGCTGCGATCTTTTGATCTTGCTTTTTAAAAGATCAAAAGATCGCAGCCTTCGGCAGCTCCTACAGGGAAATGGTTTACGCGGCTTTACGGAATACAAACACCAGTCCGACGATAATCAGCACCATGCCGAGGATGCTCAACATCGCCAGTCGATTGCCGAAAATCAGGTAATCCATCACGGCCGTCACGGCGGGTACCAGATAGAACAGGCTGGTGACATTCACCAGATTGCCCCGGGCGATCAAGCGGTACAGCAACAAGGTCGCCAGCACCGACACCACCAGGCCCATCCACAACACGGGCACGATGAAACCGCTACCGTGTTCGAAATGAAAGGGCTGGAACGGCACGAAAATCCCGCAAAGCAACAGCCCCGCCAGGTACTGCACCGGCAGCGTGCCGAGCGGATTGTCGGTGATGCGTTTCTGCATGATCGAACCGAAGGTCATGCTCACCAGCGCCAGCAAGCCAAAGAGCATCCCGGCCAGCGACATGCCGGCCAGGCCGATGCCCTGATAGACCACCATGATCAAGCCGGTCAAGCCCAGCGACAGGCCGAACATTCGGCTGGCTGAGCGCTGACGCTCCATGAGCACCACCGTGAGAATCGGTTGCACGCCCATGATGGTCGCCATCACTCCGGGCGTGACCTTGAGGTCGAGCGCCAGCAGATAAAAAATCTGGTACGCCCCCAGCAACACCAAACCGGTGGCCATCGCATACCGCATCGCCTTGCCGCCCTTGGGCAACTTCAATTTGAGCAACGGCATCAACAACACCAGGCCGCACAAGGCGATGACGAAGCGAATCAACAGAAAGGCAAAGGGTGACGCATGGGCCAACCCCCACTTGGAGAAGATCGCCCCGCTGCTCCACAGCAGAACGAACAGGCTCGTGGAAGCCGCCGCGAGCGCGGACTTTTTTGAAAGGACAAACATGAAATACCACCTGTAGTCAGGCAAGAAGCCAACTCAGCCGAAGCTGAAATCCAGTAGTTTTTTTACGGGCGTATTTGCAGGCGGGCAGGGAAACAGCAGAAAACGCTGATCAGCCCGAAATGCCAACACCCGGCGGCGCTACGACTGCGCACACCGACGTGCTACTGACAGGTGGAGGGTAATGACTGATCTGCACAGGCTGCTGGTTCCCGCACGGCACGACGCCAGCGTTGACCGCTGAATCGACTACCGCGTTGATGAGGGATGCAGGCATTGGGCTGATCTTTTTCGAGGGATTAAGAAAGCAGGTCATGAGGACCTGCTTGTGTTGACTATACCCAGAGCTCGACACCCTTGGCAATGCATTGGAAGGCGTGACAGGCATCAACCCGCTTGCAAAAGACGGTTGAGGTACTGGCCGTAACCATTTTTCGCCAAGGGGGCCGCCAGTCTTTGCAACTGATCGGCATCGATCCATTTCTGCCGGAAAGCAATTTCTTCAGGGCACGCGACTTTCAGGCCCTGGCGACGTTCGAGCGTGGCAATGAACAGACTGGCATCGAGCAGTGAGTCGTGAGTCCCGGTATCCAGCCAGGCATAACCGCGCCCCATGATTTCTACCGACAGGTTGCCCTGGTCCAGGTAAAGACTGTTGATATCGGTGATTTCCAGCTCGCCACGCGCCGATGGCTTGATGCTCTTTGCCATCTCGACCACGTCCTGGTCATAGAAATACAAGCCGGTGACCGCAAAGTTCGACTTGGGCTTGAGTGGCTTTTCTTCCAGGCTGATCGCCTTGCCCTGGCCGTCGAACTCGACCACGCCGTAACGCTCCGGGTCATTGACGTGATAGGCAAAGACACTCGCCCCGGACTGGCGCGCCATGGCACTTTGCAGGATGTTGATGAAGTCGTGGCCGTGATAGATGTTGTCACCCAGGACCAGGGCGCTGGGGTCGTTGCCGATAAAGTCTTCGCCGATGATGAATGCCTGCGCCAGGCCATCGGGCGAAGGCTGCACGGCATAGGTAATGTTCAGGCCCCAACGGGCGCCATCCCCCAGCAGCTGCTCGAAACGCGGAGTGTCCTGGGGTGTGGAAATGATCAGGATATCGCGGATACCCGCCAGCATCAGGGTGCTCAGTGGGTAGTAGATCATCGGCTTGTCGTAAACCGGCAGCAGCTGCTTGGAGATGGACAGTGTCGCCGGATGCAGACGTGTACCGGAGCCGCCGGCAAGGATGATGCCTTTACGATTGAGCATATTCATTTCTCCAGTATTTCTGCGAGCATCCGTGTCACGCCGACTTTCCAGTCAGGCAAGCTCAGCGCAAAGGCCTTTTGCAGTTTTCGCGTATCGAGTCGGGAGTTGCCTGGGCGTCGTGCCGGCGTCGGGTACGCCTCGGTGCCGATCGCCTCGACCATTGCCGGGGTTACCTTGAGATTCATGCCTGCGCGCTCGGCTTGTTCTAGTACAAATCGAGCATAGCGACACCAGGTGGTTTCGCCAGTGGCGGCAAGGTGATAGATCCCGCCCAATTGCGGGTCGGCCAGTACGCTGCGGATGACATGGGCGGTCACATCCGCCAGCAATTCGGCACCGGTTGGTGCGCCGAACTGGTCATCGATCACGGCCAGGCTTTCACGTTCACGGGCCAGGCGCAGCATGGTCGTGGCAAAGTTGTTGCCCCGCGCGGAATACACCCAGCTGGTTCGCAAGATCAGATGCGCACAGCCGCTGGCGGCAATCGCCTGTTCGCCGGCCAGCTTGCTGGCGCCATAGACACTCAATGGCGCTACCGGATCAGTTTCCTGCCAGGGTTGGTCGCCAAGCCCTGCGAACACATAATCGGTGGAGTAATGCACCAGCAGAGCCTTGAGCCGTAGCGCCTCTTGCGCCAGCACTGCCGGCGCATCGGCATTGATCCGATAGGCCAGCTGCGATTCGCTTTCGGCCTTGTCGACCGCAGTGTAGGCCGCGGCGTTAACGATAACGTCTGGCGCGAAGCGTTGCACGGTAGTGGCCAGCCCCGGCAAATCATTCAGGTCACCGCAGTACGCCTGGCTTGAGGAGTCCAGAGCCAACACTTCTCCAAGGGGCGCAAGGCTGCGTTGCAGCTCCCACCCCACCTGGCCGTTCTTGCCGAGCAAGAGCAGCTTCATGCGCGGCGCCCGGCATAATTTTTCTCGACCCATTCGCGGTAGGCACCGGACTGGATATTGCGCACCCAATCCTGGTTGTCCAGGTACCACTGGACGGTTTTGCGAATGCCGGTCTCAAAGGTTTCTGCCGGCTTCCAGCCCAGTTCACGTTCGAGTTTGCGGGCATCGATGGCATAACGACGGTCGTGCCCTGGCCGATCGGTCACGTAGCTGATTTGTGCATGGTAGGGTTGCCCGTCCGCGCGCGGACGTAGCTCATCAAGCAACGCGCAGACGGTGTGCACGATTTCCAGGTTGGTTTTTTCGTTCCAGCCACCGACGTTGTAGACCTCACCCACGCTGCCGGCCTCCAACACGCGGCGGATGGCGCTGCAGTGGTCCTTGACGTACAACCAGTCGCGGATTTGCTGGCCATCGCCATAGACCGGCAATGCCTCACCGGCCAGCGCGTTGACGATCATCAGCGGAATCAACTTTTCCGGGAAATGATATGGCCCATAGTTGTTCGAGCAGTTGGTGGTCAGTACGGGCAGGCCATAGGTGTGATGATAGGCGCGCACCAGGTGATCGCTGGCGGCTTTGCTCGCCGAGTAGGGACTGTTGGGTTCATACGCGTGACGTTCGGTGAACGCCGCCTCGTCCTTGGCCAGCGAACCATAGACTTCATCGGTAGACACGTGCAGGAAGCGAAAGGCCTGCAACGAATCGCTCGCCAGCCCTTTTACGTAGGCGCGTACGGCTTCCAGCAAACGAAATGTGCCAACGATGTTGGTGTCGATGAATGCCTGTGGCCCGTGGATGGAGCGGTCGACATGCGACTCGGCGGCAAAATTGAGAATGGCACGGGGCCGGTGCTCTTCGAGCAAGCGTTCGACCAAGGCGCTGTCGCCGATATCGCCTTGCACGAATACATGCTGCGTATTGCCCGTCAGGCTGCTGAGGTTATCCAGGTTGCCGGCATAGGTCAGCTTGTCCAGATTGACTACGGTTTCGTCGGAGTGAGCCAGCCAGTCCAATACGAAGTTTGCCCCAATGAAGCCTGCACCGCCAGTTACCAGGATGGTCATTGATTCAGACCTTTTTCAGTAAGGTTGCGAGGATCGGGCCCAGGTTCTCAAAGACGCATTGCCCCTTCAAAACCGGCAGGCTTGAAAACCGTGCAGCCCGGTTAAAACCCAATGGCGTTACGGCCAAGGCAATTCTGCTGTCGCAAGGGTTGAATTAGGTTTTGAACATTCAGCGCACGCCAGTTCTGCGACCGGCTCCATATACTCTCTGGGCGCCCTGACGGCATTTACGGGCGACATTTGTAATATAGCAAAGCTTCCAAAAATAAAAAAAAGATCGCCTGATGGCGATCTTTTTTCCTGTCGTTGTGGCCAGCAGTTGTTCAGCCCAGCAGCCAATGAGCCAGCAAAGCCAGCACACCGATCGCCAATACCGGCCGCATTACCCGGTACGCCTTGGGATAACGACGTTTCCACTGCTTGATCGCCCCACTGAACCTGTCGCTGAATCGCTTGCTCCAGGCATAGGCCTGGTTAATCCCGCCTACGCGTTCATCCGCAAGGTTCTGCGGCGCGGTGGCGCGCCCCAGCAGGCCACTGATCCAGCGGTTGATTCCCGTGATCAAGCGATTGCTGAGCGGGCGCTCGATGTCGCAGAACAGGATGACCCGGGGCTTGTCGGTTTCGTTCTTGACCCAGTGCACATAGGTTTCGTCGAACATCACGTCTTCACCGTCACGCCAGGCGTAGGCCTGACCGTCGACGTAGATGCGGCAAGCGTCGCTATTGGGCGTCGCCAACCCCAGGTGATAGCGCAGGGAGCCGGCGAATGGATCGCGGTGCGGATTAAGATGACTGCCCCCCGGCAGCAGGGCGAACATGGCCCCCTTGACGTTGGGAATCGCACTGACCAGCGCCACGGTCTTCGGGCACAGCAGTTCGGCCGAAGGCAAGGGTTTGTCGTACCACTTCAGGTAAAAACGCTTCCAGCCCTTCTTGAAAAACGAACCGAACCCGGCGTCGTTGTTTTTTTCCGCGGCGCGAATGTAACCCTCATCAAACAGGTGCATCGCTTCGTCGCGGATAATTTCCCAGTTGTACTTAAGCACATCCAGCTCGGGAAACTTGCTGCGGTCCAGGTAGGGTTTTGAAGGCACGCCGGAGAACAGGTACATCATGGCGTTGTAGGGGGCAAACAGGGCCGAGTGGTTGACAAATTGACGCAAGACCGGCAACCGCGCCTTGCCGCGCAAATGCACATAGTAGGTACTGCCCAGAAACAGCAGCAACAACGACGCTTTCGCGGCAATCGAAACGCTCATCAACAACTCCTTGATCGATAGACATCTGCGCAACGCCATTCCTCGACGCGGCCATAGGCATGATAACCACTACCAATCACGGGGAAAACCCGCGGAACCCGAGATACAGTGTCAAGCAATGCGTAACAAATCACTTCTTAACACAGCGTGCCTGAACGCTTGCTGATCGACGTCATTCACACTCGATGAAGAAGGGATGCCCCCTCTCCACCGTTTGAAGCTTCGCTGCCCGTTACTGCTGATTCTCCTGCTCGGTGAACAGATCGCTGAACAGCATGCTCGACAAGTAACGTTCACCGGAATCCGGAAGGATCACGACAATGGTCTTGCCCTGCATTTCCGGGGTCTCCGCCAGGCGCACCGCCACTGCCATCGCGGCGCCGCAGGAAATGCCGCACAGAATGCCTTCTTCCTGCATCAAGCGCAGGGCCATGGCCTTGGACTCCTCGTCGGTGACCAGCTCCACCCGGTCGACGATCGACAGGTCGAGGTTTTTCGGCACAAAACCGGCACCGATGCCCTGGATCTTGTGCGGGCTGGGTTTGATTTCTTCACCGGCCAACGCTTGTGAAATCACCGGTGATACAGCGGGCTCCACCGCCACCGAGACGATAGGTTTGCCCTGGGTATTCTTGATATACCGCGAAACGCCGGTAATGGTTCCGCCTGTTCCGACACCCGCCACCAATACATCCACCGCACCGTCGGTATCGTTCCAGATCTCGGGCCCGGTGGTCTTTTCGTGGATGGCGGGGTTGGCCGGGTTGTCGAACTGCGCCGGCATGAAGTATTGGGCCGGATCACTGGCGACTATTTCCCCGGCCTTTTCGATCGCACCTTTCATGCCCTTGGCCGGCTCGGTCAGCACCAGTTCCGCCCCCAGCGCCTTGAGTACCTTACGGCGCTCGATGCTCATGGAGGCCGGCATGGTCAGCATCAATTTATAGCCTCGCGCGGCGGCCACGAAGGCCAGGCCGATGCCGGTGTTGCCGGAAGTCGGCTCGACAATGGTCATGCCCGGCTTGAGCCTGCCTGTGCTTTCGGCATCCCAGATCATGTTGGCACCGATCCGGCACTTGACCGAGTAACCGGGGTTGCGTCCCTCTATCTTGGCCAGGATGGTGACGCCGCGCGGCGCGATACGGTTGATCTGCACCAACGGCGTATTACCGATGGAATGGGCATTGTCAGCGTAGATACGGCTCATGGCTGGGTCCTTAACGACAGCATTGAAATAGGGCACCAAGGTAAGCCTCTTGCCCGTAGGCGTCCAGTCAGGTCGAACGTCCGGAGGTGACTGTAGTCAATGCTTTAGAACGCCAGAGAATTACCACCATGAAACGTCGATACCGCTGGCCCTTGTGGAGCTTCACCGGCCTCGTTGTGCTGCTGGTTGCCCTGCACTTCGCCCTGCCCTACCTGGTGCGCGACTACCTCAATGACAGGTTGGCGAACATGGGCGCCTACCGCGGCGAGATCGCCGACGTGGACCTGGCCCTGTGGCGCGGAGCCTACAAGATCAACGGTTTGAAAATCGTCAAGGTCGAGGGCAAGGTACCGGTGCCCTTCGTCAACGCGCCATTGATCGACCTTTCGGTCAGCTGGCATTCCCTGTGGTACGACCACGCGGTGGTCGCCGAAGTGAAGTTCGTCAAGCCTGAGGTCAACTTCGTCGATGGCGGGGCCAACAAGAAAAACTCGCAAACTGGTGAAGGCACCGACTGGCGCGCCCAACTGGGTAAATTGCTGCCAATAACCCTCAACGAAGTAAAAATCGACGATGGCAAGATCAGCTTTCGCAACTTCAACTCCAAACCACCGGTGAACCTGAATGCCACCAAGGTCGACCTGAACATCTACAACCTCACCAACGTGGTCGACTCCAAAGGCAAGCGCGATGCCCGATTCGATGGCAAGGCGCTGCTGCTGGGGCATGCCCCCCTGGAAACCACCGCCACTTTCGATCCACTGAGTAACTTCGAAGACTTCGAGTTTCGCATGCGAGCCCGGGACATTCAGCTCAAACGCATGAACGACTTCGCTTCAGCCTATGGCAAGTTCGATTTCAATGCCGGCCATGGCGACGTCGTGATCGAAGCCCAAGCCAAAAAAGCCAAATTGACGGGCTATATCAAGCCGCTGCTCAGGGATGTCGACGTGTTCAACTGGCAACAGGACGTGGAAAACAAGGACAAGGGGATTTTTCGTTCCATCTGGGAGGCGCTCGTCGGCGGCACCGAAACCGTACTGAAAAACCAGGGCAAGAACCAGTTTGCGACCCGTGTCGAGCTAAGCGGAAACGTCCATCAAAAAGATATCAGCGCGTTCCAGGCGTTTTTGCAGATTTTACGCAATGGTTTCATCCAGGCATTCAATGCTCGCTATGAACAACCCAAGCCGGACGCCGGTTAACGTTGCCGCCAACACTGAGTCAAGATGTGACGCTCCATTCAGAGACTGAATAAGCCGTCTGCGTTCACAGTCGACCGGACGTCGCGTTATAGTCGAGGCTGACCATTTATATTCCCGCCCTGCCTCGCTCAGGCCGGCGTTACCGTTCGAGGATTAGCAGATGAAGTTCGAAGGCACCCAGGCCTACGTCGCCACCGATGACCTTAAGCTGGCGGTCAACGCCGCCATCACCCTGGAGCGGCCACTGCTGGTCAAGGGTGAACCAGGCACCGGCAAGACCATGCTCGCCGAGCAACTGGCCGACTCCTTTGGCGCCAAGCTGATCACCTGGCACATCAAATCGACCACCAAGGCGCACCAGGGCCTGTACGAGTACGACGCGGTCAGCCGCCTGCGCGACTCGCAGCTGGGCACGGAAAAGGTCCACGACGTTCGCAACTACCTGAAGAAAGGCAAGCTCTGGGAAGCTTTCGAGTCCGAAGAGCGCGTGATCCTGCTGATCGACGAAATCGACAAGGCCGACATCGAGTTCCCCAACGACCTGTTGCAAGAACTCGACAAGATGGAGTTCTACGTCTACGAGATCGACGAGACCATCAAGGCCAAGAAGCGCCCGATCATTATCATCACCTCCAACAACGAGAAAGAGCTGCCGGACGCCTTCCTGCGCCGCTGCTTCTTCCACTACATCGCGTTCCCTGATCGCACCACGATGCAGCGGATCGTCGACGTGCACTACCCGGACATCAAGAAAGACCTGGTCAGCGAAGCACTGGACGTGTTCTTCGACGTGCGCAAGGTGCCGGGCCTGAAGAAGAAGCCTTCGACCTCCGAGCTGGTGGATTGGCTGAAGCTGCTGATGGCCGACAACATCGGCGAAGCGGTGCTGCGCGAACGCGACCCAACCAAGGCCATCCCCCCGCTGGCAGGTGCACTGGTGAAGAACGAACAGGACGTGCAATTGCTTGAGCGCCTGGCGTTCATGAGTCGTCGCGGTAGTCGTTGATCATCTGGGGCAAATGCCATGCTGCTCAATCTGTTCAATGAAATGCGCGCAGCCAAGGTACCGGTCTCGGTGCGCGAGCTGCTGGACCTGATCAACGCGCTGAAGCAGCGCGTTACCTTCGCCGACATGGACGAGTTCTATTACCTGTCCCGGGCGATCCTGGTGAAGGACGAAAAGCATTTCGACAAGTTCGACCGGGCCTTCGGGGCCTACTTCAATGGTCTGGAAAAGCTCGATGATCATCTTCAGGCGTTGATCCCGGAAGACTGGCTACGCAAGGAATTCGAACGCTCCCTGACCGACGAGGAACGGGCGGCGATCCAGTCCCTCGGTGGCCTCGACAAGCTGATCGAAGAATTCAAGAAACGCCTGGAAGAACAGAAGGAACGCCATGCCGGTGGCAACAAGTGGATCGGCACCGGTGGTACCAGCCCGTTCGGTTCCGGCGGTTTCAACCCGGAAGGCATTCGGGTCGGCGATGCCGGCAAGCGCCAGGGCAAGGCCGTGAAAGTCTGGGATCAGCGCGAGTACAAGAACCTCGACGATTCAGTCGAGCTGGGCACGCGCAACATCAAGGTCGCCCTGCGTCGCTTGCGCAAGTTTGCCCGCCAGGGTGCAGCCGAAGAACTCGATATCGATGGCACCATCGACCACACCGCGAAAGATGCCGGGTTGCTGAACATCCAGATGCGTCCGGAACGGCGCAACACCGTCAAGCTCTTGCTGCTGTTCGATATCGGCGGTTCGATGGACGCCCACGTGAAGATCTGCGAAGAGCTGTTCTCGGCGTGCAAGACCGAGTTCAAGCACCTGGAGTACTTCTACTTCCACAACTTCATTTATGAATCGGTGTGGAAGAACAACATGCGTCGCACCTCCGAACGCACCTCCACCATGGACTTGCTGCATAAATACGGCGCCGATTACAAAGTGATCTTCATCGGTGACGCCGCCATGGCGCCCTACGAAATCACCCAGGCCGGTGGCAGCGTCGAGCACTGGAACGAAGAAGCCGGCTACGTGTGGATGCAGCGGTTCAAGGAGAAGTACAAGAAGCTCATCTGGATCAACCCTTACCCGAAAGATACCTGGGGCTATACCTCGTCGACCAATATCGTCAGGGATTTGATTGAGGACCAGATGTATCCGTTGACGTTGCGGGGGCTTGAGGAAGGGATGCGGTTTCTTTCCAAATAATCTCGGGTGTCTGGTTGGACGCCTTCGCGAGCAGGCTCGCTCCCACAGTTGATCTTTGTAGTACATGAGATCCCTGTGGGAGCGAGCTTGCTCCGGGCGGCGTTCCGACGAAGCTTTTTAATGGTTCAAAAACAGACGCAAATACTCGACCTGCTCATGGTGCGCCACCTCCTGCACCACCGGCCGCAACCGCACCTGCGCCCCCGGCAAACACTGCGCCAATCGCGCCAGCGCCAACGGCGTCAATGCCCCCAACCGCGGATAACCGCCAATGGTCTGCCGATCATTGAGCAGCACGATCGGCTGGCCGTCCGGCGGCACTTGCACAGCCCCCAATGGAATGCCCTCGGAAATCATCGGTTTGCCTTGGTATTGCAACGCCGGTCCCAACAGCCGAATACCCATCCGGTCGGCACGGCTGTCGACGTTCCACACGCTGTTGAATGCATCGAACAGACTCTGCCCGCTGAACTCACCGATCTGCGCACCGAGCACCAGATCCAACGGCGTATCAAGCTTCAGGTCCGGCCGCTGATCGGCGGTCAATTCGCGCAGCAACATCACCGAATTGCCCGAATAGCTCAAGCTCGCGCCCTTGCTCAGCGCATGGCCCATGCCATCCAGTCCGCCAAGCTCCTCACGCACCACCGTCGAGCTGCTGCCCAACACCTTCGGCGCATCAAAACCACCTGGCGCGGCCAGATAGGCCCGGGCGCCGAGCAAGGGCTGGCTGAACTGCAAACGCTGACCTTTGTTCAGCCGGAAACTGCGCCAGGGTGCCAGCGGCTCGTCGTCCACCCGCGCGCCAAGATCCGCCCCGGCCAGCGCGAGCACGCAATCGTCCTCGGCCACTACGGTGAACCCGCCCAGGGTGATTTCGATCACCGGCGCCTCCAGCCCGTTACCCAGCAACCAATTGGCCCACGACATCGAACGCCAATCAGCCGCGCCGCCCTGGGTCACGCCCAGATGGCGCACGCCGAAACGGCCTGCGTCCTGCAACAGGCACAGCGGTGTACTCGCTTCAATCGTCAGACGGCTCATGCCTGGGCCTCCAGTGGCGTGTCGTCACCGCCCAGGTTGATGAATTCGGCATGGTCGACCGCTTCGAAACGCACGGTGTCACCCGGCTGCATCAAGCTGTAGCCGTCACGGTTGCGATCGAACAATTTGGCCGGCGTGCGGCCGATCAGGTTCCAGCCGCCGGGCGATACCACTGGATAGGCGGCCGTCTGCCTTTCGGCGATACCAACACTGCCGGCGGCGACCTTCTTGCGTGGCGTGCTCAGGCGCGGTGCGGCGAGTGCCTCGTCCACCAGGCCCATGAACGCGAACCCCGGTGCGAATCCCAGCGCGAACACCTGATACTCACGTTCGCTATGACGACGGATCACCTCCTCCATCGCCAACCCACTGCGTTGCGACAACAAGCTCAGCTCTGGACCGACGCTCAAGTCGTACCACACCGGCAGCACGTGACATTTGCCACGAGTGCGCGCATTGGGCGACAGGTCGATAAGCGCTTCGGCAATCAATTCCCGGGCCTGGGTCGGGCTCAACGCGGTCAGGTCGTAATGCACCATCAAGGTCGTGTAGGACGGCACCAGGTCGATCAGATCCTTGCCGAACGCCGCCCGCAGGCTTTCACTGGCCGCCAGCATCCATGGCATGTTGGCTTCAGCGATTTCATCGAACAGACGCACCATCAGGCAATCGAGCGCGACCACTTCTACCCGCAGTTTCATGACGCGCCCTGCTGGTTCAAGGCTTCACGAATGCGCCGCACGGCCGCCACCGAACTGGCATTGTCGCCGTGCACGCACAGGGTGTTGGCCTGCAAGTGCAAGGCGCTGCCGTCGCTGGCGGTGAGGTGATCGCCACGGGCGATGATCAACGCCTGCTCGATGATTTTCTCCGGTTCGTGATGCACCGCTCCCGGCAGTTGCCGCGAAACCAGCCTGCCGGCGCTGTCGTAGGCGCGGTCGGCGAAAGCTTCGAACCACAGGGTCACGCCATATTCTTCGCCCAATTGCTGCGCGGCGCTGTTGTCGCGGGTGGCCATCAGCATCAACGGCAGGCTGCGATCGTAGGACGCCACCGCTTGCAGCACGGCGCGCAATTGCGCGGGGTTGGCCATCATGTCGTTGTACATCGCACCGTGGGGTTTGACGTAGCTGACCCGACCGCCCTGGGCGCGGCAGATGCCGTCGAGGGCGCCGATTTGGTAATGCAGGATGTCCTGCAGTTCCTGGGCACCATAGGCCATGGAACGACGGCCAAAACCGACCAGATCCTGGTAAGCCGGATGCGCGCCGATCTGTACACCGTGGCTGAGGGCCAGGCTGACGGTCTTGCGCATGATGCTCGGGTCGCCGGCATGGAAACCACAGGCGATGTTGGCGCAATCGATGAAGGGCATGACTTCCGCGTCCAGACCCATGGTCCAGTTACCGAAACTCTCGCCGATGTCGCAGTTCAATAGCAGGCGGCTCACGCTGAACACTCCTGTAGGCTTTATTCTTTTTAACTGTGGGACATATCCGTATGACACGCCCGCAGATTATCAGTTACTGGGCGTCGAGTTGCTTGCCACGGGTTTCCGGCAAGCTCAGGGCCGCCAGAATCACCACGCCGTAGGACACCGCCGCAAAGGCACCGATACCAACGCTCAATGGCACCGTCTGGCTGAGCAGGCCGATCAGCAGTGGGAACAATGCCGCCAGCGCGCGGCCGATGTTGTAGCAAAAGCCCTGGCCTGAGCCGCGAATGCGGGTCGGGAACAATTCGGTCAGGAACGCGCCCATGCCGCTGAAAATCCCCGAGGCAAAGAAGCCCAGCGGAAAGCCCAGCCACAGCATCACACCGTTGCTGACCGGCATTTGCGTGTACAGCAGCACAATGGTGAACGAGCCGACGGCGAACAGGATGAAGTTCTTTTTGCGACCGAGGATATCGGTCAAATAGGCGCTGATGACGTAACCGACGTACGAGCCAACGATCACCATCGCCAGGTATCCGCCGGTGCCGAGTACGCTCAAACCACGCTCGTTTTTCAGGAACGTCGGCAGCCAGGAAGTAATCGCGTAGTAACCGCCCAGCGCACCGGTGGTCAGCAGCGAAGCGCGAATCGTGGTGAAGAGCATGCCGGGGGCGAAGATCTCGTAGAACTTCGACGGATTGCTCGGCGCCTCCTTGGCTTTGGCTTCGCGGTAGATTTCCGGGTCCTTGACCAGGCGGCGAACGAAGATCACGAAAATCGCCGGCACGATGCCGAGGATAAACAGCGCGCGCCAGGCGTCTTCCGGCGGCATGATCGAGAACAGCAGCGCATACAGGATCGCGGTCAGGCCCCAGCCCAGCGCCCACCCCGATTGCACCATGCCCACGGCCTTGCCGCGGTCCTGGGCGCGGATGACTTCGCCGATCAACACCGCGCCGGCGGTCCACTCGCCGCCAAAACCGAAGCCCATCAAGGTCCGCGCAATCAGCAGCTGTTCGTAACTCTGGGCGAAACCGCAAAGGAAGGTGAAGAAGGCAAACCACAGCACGGTCAGTTGCAGGGTGCGCACGCGACCGATGCGGTCGGAGAGAATGCCCGCCACCCAGCCACCAATGGCCGAAGCGATCAGCGTGCTGGTGTGGATCAGCCCGGCCTGGCCGGTGGTGATGCCCCACATGGCAATCAGGGTCGGCACCACGAAGCTGAGCATCTGGGTGTCCATGCCATCCAGGCCATAACCGATCTTGCAGCTCCAGAAGGTGCGGCGTTCCTGCTGATTGATGTTGCGATACCAGTCGAAAGGTCCCGGGCGAGCCGTGGCTTTCGAAATGACGGTGGTGTCGGGCGCACTCATGGCAAATCTCCGCGCTGGTTTTATTGGTATTGTTCTGAGCCCCGACGACGCCTATCGTGGGAACCGGATGTGTCGATTCTTGGACGCGCCAGCCCTCTGCGTCCAACTAATAAAAACCCGCCCTAGCCATAAGAAAAACTTGATCACATGAACCTGAAGTTTCTCGAAACCTTCGTCTGGGTCGCCCGGCTCAAGAGTTTCCGCCTCACCGCCGACAAGCTCTTCACCACCCAGGCGTCGATTTCCAGCCGCATCGCCGTGCTCGAAGGCGAGCTTGGGGTGAAGCTGTTCCTGCGCGACTCGCGCGGTGTGAGCCTGACACCGGAAGGCTTGAAAGTGCTCGAGTACGCCGAGCAGATGATGGACACCATGCAGGCGCTCAAGCATTCGATCGAGACCCGTTCAAGCAAGGCCGGCCGCGTGCGCATCGGTGTCATGGACACGGTGATCCACACCTGGCTAAGCCCGCTGGTGGCGCAGATGACCGATCACTACCCCCTGGTGGAAATCGAACTGGTGGCCGATACATCGCTCAACCTCTGCGATCAGCTGCAAAAAGGCTTTCTCGATGTGATCCTGCAAACCGACCTGCTGCGCCAGGAAAGCGTGCGCAGCCTGGAACTGGCCGGCTGGATCGTCGCCAGCAATTCGCTCTACAACCGCGACTACTCAGGCATCGCGGACCTGGCGAACGAGCGGATCATTACCTACTCGAAAAACTCCCACCCCCATCAGGAAGTGCTCGCACTGATGCAGGCCAACGGCGTCATGGCGCCACGGTTGAACTGCGTGAACTCGGTCTCGGCGATCACCCGGTTACTGCGCGACGGTTTTGGCATCGGTGCATTGCCGCCGGTGTTGGTGGCGGAGGAACTGGCACGGGGTGAGTTGACCTTGCTGGACATCGACCAGAGACCACCAGACCTGCAAGTGGTGGTGTCGTGGCGGGTGGGCGTGGAATGGGTCGAGGAGATTGTGACGTTGTGCCAGCAAGTACTTAAGGATTATGCGCGGCGGGTGGGTGAAAACTACATTACCCTGGCTGACTGATGATCGTTTCCACGCTCTGCGTGGGAATGCCTCAACGGACGCTCCGCGTTCGGCTCTGGAGGGGACGCAGAGCGTCCCTGGCTGCATTCCCACGCAGAGCGTGGGAACGATCATCACTTACAACCCGCGCAGATCCCGCTCTTCGATCGGCCGGCTCTGGCGCAGGCGCTTGCCGCCCAACACCACCCAATCGATCAGGCGGAACAGGCACTCGATCCCGAACGACAGCAGCAACGCGCCGCTCATGCCCCAGATCATCGCCTCCGGGGTCAGCAGGATCTGGTAGCTGTAGCCATTCCAGGTTTCCTTGCGAATGTCCGGATCCGCGGCCAACACTACTTGCAGGAAGCGGATATACCACGGCCCTTGCATCGCCTGGAATTGCTTGTCCAACGCCACCTGGCGAGTCAGCAGGTTGCCCAGGCTGTCGGCGTCGCTGCGAAAGATCGGATCTTCACTGGCGCGATAGTGAGCGACCAGGGCCTGCATGTCGCCCTTGAAGAATTGATTGGCGGTGTTCTGAAACCCGCTCAGCCCGGCCTGCGCTTCAATCAGGTGCGCTTCGACCCGCTTGGCGTAATCATTGATGAACCCCGGCACCTGGACACCGATCAACAGGCCCGCGGCAAACAACACCAGCCGCAAATAACTGAGCAACATGGGGGATGATCCTTATTCGGTCCGGCCCTGGCTGACGCATTCACCGCGTCGCCACAGGCTCCATTGGCCTGGCTCGTAGCGGGTCCAGGTTTCATTTTCGGTCAAGGGCTCGGTGGCGATCACCGTGACCACATCGTTGGGCGTGGTTTCGGCCTGGAAGTCGACGATCACATCGACGTCCTTCAGGCGCGCCGGGCCGAACGGGGCGCGACGGGTGATCTGCGCCAGTTTGGTCGAGCAATAACAGAACAGCCAGTCGCCATCGCTGAGCAGGCAGTTGAACACGCCCTTGCTGCGGTATTCGGCGCAGGCGGCGACCAGGTCCGGCAGCAGTTCTTCGACCTCCACGGGCTCGGGAAACGCGGCCCGCACACGGTTGAGCAAGTCACAGAACGCCGCTTCGCTGTCGGTATCGCCAACCGGGCGGTAGAAGCTGGCCGTCGGTTGCAGGTCTGCCAACTGGCCATTATGCGCGAAGCACCAGTTACGCCCCCACAACTCGCGTACGAACGGATGGGTGTTGGAAAGGCAGACCTTGCCGACGTTGGCCTGGCGGATATGCCCGATCACCACTTCGCTCTTGATCGGGTAGCGTTGCACCAGGTTGGCGACTTCCGACTCGCAACTCGCCGCCGGGTCCTGGAACAAGCGCAAACCCCGACCTTCGTAGAAAGCGATGCCCCAACCGTCCCGATGTGGACCGGTACGCCCACCGCGCTGCATCAGCCCGGTGAAGCTGAACACGATATCGGTCGGGACATTGGCGCTCATGCCCAATAACTCACACATGCTCGAACTCTCGCTTTATGGCAGGGGCACGGTTACAGACGGGGTTCGACGCGCATCCGCTGGGGATTGCTCGGCACCGGCGGTCGACCGTAGCGATCATCGCCGGCACCGCCGAAGGGGTGATCCTCTTCCGGCTCGTCGGCACGGATCGCGGCCTGGACGGCGGCGGCCTGTTCCTTGCGGGCCCTGGCACCACGCTCGAGGACGAAACGAATCGCCACGAACACCAGGTAGATGCCGAAAGCGATCATGCCGTACATCAGCAGGTCGGAAATCGCCCGCCACGCGTTGTTGCCGACCTTGAACAACAGGTCGAGCGCCGTGATGGCAATGGCCGGGGCCACTTTTTCCTTCACCGGGTCAATGATGGTCGGGCTGAACAGCAGCACCGCCACCAGCAAGCGCAGGGGTTCGCGCAGCCAGCGCCACATCCAGCGGGTGATGCGCATCCACACCAGCAGGCAGCCCAAAGCGGCAAAGGCGTAGAGGCCCCAAGCGATCAGATAGTCGTTCTCGGTCATGGTGTCCATGGCAAGGCAGGCAAAGAGGCGCTTATGATAACGGCTTTTCGTCCATCAGGCTCCTTCATGTAGGAGCTGCCGCAGGCTGCGATCTTTTGATCTTAAAAAATCAAGATCAAAAGATCGCAGCCTGCGGCAGCTCCTACAGGTTGCCAGTCCCTATTCAGTACATTGTTCGAGAGCCCCTCATGCCCCTACCCGCCAACGTTTCCGATGCCCCGATTGCCCACAAGGCCGAAGGATCCGACCCGTACGCCTGGCTGCAGGAGCGCGACAGCGCTGCGGTGCTCGACTACCTGAAGGCCGAAAACCGTTATCAGGAGGCGCAAACCGCTGATCAGGCCGGGTTGCGCGAAACCCTGTTCGAGGAGATCAAGAACCGGATTCTCGAAACCGACCTGTCCCTGCCCTCGCCATGGGGCCCCTACCTGTACTACACGCGCACCACGGCGGGTGACGAATACGCCCGTCACTACCGCTGCCCGCGCCCGGCCGACGACAGCCTGGTCCTCGACGAAAGCCAGGAACAACTGCTGCTGGACCCTAACGAGCTGGCCAAAGGCGGCTTCTTTTCCCTCGGTGCGTTCAGCATCAGCCCCGATCACCAGCGCCTGGCCTACAGCATCGATTCCACGGGCGACGAAATCTACACGCTGTTCGTCAAGGAGTTGTCCGACGGTCGCGTCAGTGAACTGGAGTTCCAGGACTGCGACGGCAGCATGACCTGGGCCAACGACAGCCTGACCCTGTTTTTCGGCGAGCTGGATGACACCCATCGTCCGCACAAGCTGTTGCGCTATCGCCTCGATGGCACGGCGGCCGAAGAGGTGTTCCATGAAACGGACGGCCGCTTCTTCATGCACTGCTACCGTTCGAGCTCCGAACAACAATTGCTGCTGTCGGTGGGCAGCAAGACCACCAGCGAAGTCTGGGTGCTCGACGCCAACCTCCCACAACTGCCCTTTACCTGCGTAGCGCCACGGGTGGAAAACCATGAGTACGACGTTGACCACGGCACGCTCGATGGCCAATGGACCTGGTTCATCCGCACCAACCGCGACGGCATCAACTTTGCCCTGTACACCGCCGTCGATAACGGCGTGGCGCCAGCCGAGGCCGACTGGCGGAACCTGATTCCCCACAGCGACACAGTAATGATCGATGGCATGAGCCTGAATGCCGGCGCCATGACCCTGAGCCTGCGGGTCGGCGGCTTACCGGTTATCGAAGTTCACCCGCAGGACCTGCCGAGCTATCGGGTTCAATTGCCAGACGCGGCCTATAGCCTGCACGTGCAGAACAGCCTGGAATTCGTCAGCGAGCGAATTCGCCTGCGTTACGAAGCGTTGAACCGCCCTGCGCAAATCCGCCAGCTGGAACTGGTCAGCGGCGAGCAGAAAGTGCTCAAGCAAACCCCGGTGCTTGGCACGTTCGACGCCGACGCCTATGTCAGTCAGCGCCTGTGGGCCACGGCGCCCGATGGCACACAAGTGCCGATCAGCCTGGTGGTCAAGCGCGAAGCGCTCGGCAAGCCGGTTCCGCTCTACCTGTACGGCTATGGCGCTTATGGCGAAAGCCTCGACCCGTGGTTCTCCCACGCCCGCCTGAGTTTGCTCGATCGCGGCATGGCGTTCGCCATCGCTCATGTGCGCGGCGGCGGTGAACTGGGTGAAGCCTGGTATCGCGCCGGCAAACAGGAGCACAAGCAGAACACCTTCAGCGACTTCATCGCCTGCGCCGAACACCTGATCGCCAAAGGCCTGACCACCGCGCCACAACTGGCGATCAGCGGCGGCAGTGCCGGCGGCCTGCTGATCGGGGCGGTGCTCAACCAGCGCCCGGCGCTGTTTGGCGCGGCGATTGCCGAAGTGCCGTTCGTCGATGTGCTCAACACCATGCTCGACCCGGAGCTGCCATTGACCGTCACTGAATACGACGAGTGGGGCAACCCTCAAGAGCCTGACGTTTATGAGCGGATCAAGGCCTACGCGCCTTACGAAAACGTCACCGCGCAAGCCTATCCACCGATGCTGGTGATCGCCGGCTACAACGACAGCCGCGTGCAGTACTGGGAAGCGGCCAAATGGGTGGCGAAATTGCGCACTACCAAGACCGACAGCAATCCGCTGCTGCTCAAGACCGAACTGGGCGCCGGGCATGGGGGGATGAGCGGTCGATACCAGGGATTGCGTGACGTAGCGCTCGAATACGCATTTTTGTTCAAGGTGCTGGGTGTTGCCTGAGGAACTTGGGCCGATGAACCGGTCTTAATTGCAGGCGCCTCGGGCCGATACAATTCCGATCCCCCTGTAGGAGCTGCCGAAGGCTGCGATCTTTTGACTTTGTTTTTTTAAGATCAAAAGATCGCAGCCTGCGGCAGCTCCTACAGGAATTCGTGGTGACAGAACCAGACAACAATAAAGACCGCACGACATGTCAGAACCCACTTTACTGAACAACGAAATTCGCAACTGGCTGATGGACTGCGGCCTGTTCAACCAGCTGCTACCGGCGGAATTCGCCGCTGCCTCGGGCTATTTCAACCTCAGCACCATTGCCCAGGGAGAGGAAATTTTCCACGAGGGCGATGCCGGCAGCTTCATGTGCATCATCCATACCGGCCAGGTGGCCGTGCAGAAGACCGCCAGTGATGGCCAGCAGGTGACCATTGCGACGCTGCGCAGCGGCCGCTCGTTCGGTGAAATGGCCGTACTCGACGGCGAACGGCGCTCGGCCAGTTGCGTGGCCGCGAGTCACTGCCAGTTGCTCAACCTGGGCAAGGATTCGCTGGAAAAGATGCTCAATGACGCGCCGAAAGTCGCGGCAAAGATCATCCGCGCCCTCGCCGTCTCACTGTCCCGGCGCTTGCGCATGGTCGATGGACAGTTGCTCTCGCAGCAGGTTTAACCGCCGGGTGACTTGACCTTCGGTGGGTTCGGCTCGATCCCCGGCACCGGCTGGTCCTTGATCGGCGGGCTTGGCATCTCGATCGGCACCAACGGTGGGCCGCTACTGCCCGGCCCCACTTTTGGCAGCGGTGCCGGGCTGATCTGCGGGTACGGTGTGGGCGTTGCGGTGCCCGGCGAGCCAGGCATTGGCGCGGGACTGATCGGCGTCGTCTGTAGCTGCTGGCCCTGCACTGCAGTTATCGAGAGCGCGGCCAGGGCAATGGCCGTTAGAATAGTGCGCTTCATCAATGGCTCCGTTGGCCTTGTGGTCACTTGCAGGCTACTCCCAACTGCGTCCGTTTGCCTTCCCTGTGCCGCCATTTTTCCTCAAGTGAGCCCCATGAAACGTTTTGTTCTGCTCGATACCGCCCCTATTCCCGAGAACGGCGGAGCCCTGTGCCTGTTCGAGTACGGCGAAGATTTCGTCATCAAGATCCAGGGCGGCGACGGTGGACAATTGATGAATACGCGCATGCATGGCTCCGAGGATGCCCTGGCCGAAATCCCCTGCCGCAAGGTCGCGGGAAGACCCGACTCACGGGTTTTGATCGGGGGCCTGGGCATGGGTTTCACCCTCGCCTCGGCGCTCAAGCACCTGGGCAAGTCCGCTGAAGTGGTGGTCGCCGAACTGGTGCCAGGCGTGGTGGAGTGGAACCGCGGACCGCTGGGCGAAAAAGCCGGAAACCCGCTGCAAGACCCGCGCACGGTGATCCGCCTGGAAGACGTGGCCAAGGTCCTGCAAGCAGAGCCGCAGGGTTTTGACGCAATCATGCTCGACGTCGACAACGGCCCCGAAGGCCTGACCCAGAGGGCCAACAGCTGGCTTTACTCCGCCGGGGGCCTGAGCGCCTGCGCCAAGGCCCTGCGACCCAAGGGCGTGCTGGCGGTCTGGTCGGCCAGCGCAGACCGACAGTTTTCCGACAAACTGAAGAAAGCCGGTTTCAAGGCCGAGGAAGTACAGGTCTTCGCCCACGGCAACAAGGGCACCCGCCACACCATCTGGATTGCCGAGAAGCTCAAGGGCTGAGCTAAACTGCGTTTATACCGTCATTAGTCATTCAACAAAGGTGAACCCATGAGTTCGTCCACCCCGACCAACACCTCGAAGCTGGACCGCATCCTCGCCGACAACCAGCGCGACAAGGAAATGGGCTACCGCGACAAGGCCCTGAAGATGTACCCGCACGTGTGCGGCCGCTGCGCCCGTGAATTCTCCGGCAAGCGCCTGAGCGAACTGACCGTGCACCATCGCGACCACAACCACGACAACAACCCCCAGGACGGTTCGAACTGGGAACTGTTGTGCCTGTACTGCCACGACAACGAACACTCGCGTTATACCGACCAGCAGTATTTCGGCGAGGGCTCGCTGAGCACGCCAAAAATCGCCAAGGCAACGCATAACCCGTTTGCGGCGTTGGCAGGGTTGATGAAGAAAGAAGACTGAAGATCTTCAGCGCCCGAGCCGGCCCCTTCGCGAGCAGGCTCGCTCCCACACTGGATCTCCGATGCAGCGAAAAAAACCTGTGGGAGCGAGCCTGCTCGCGAAGGCGATTGCTCAATCTCCAAACTGCCCGCTGCCCCCCCAATCCCCGTATAATCGCGCTTTTTTCCCAAAGGCACCCCGCTCGTGGCAGACAAACGGTACAGCTGCATTGGTTTGTATAACCCCAAGTCACCGGAGAACGTCGGTTCGGTGATGCGCGCCGCAGGCTGTTATGGCGTGGCGTCGGTGTTCTACACCGGCAAGCGCTATGAGCGCGCCGCCGACTTCGTCACCGACACCAAGCGCGTTCATTACGATATCCCGCTGATCGGCATCGACGACCTGAAGAAAATCCTGCCCCTCAACTGCGTACCCGTTGCCGTGGAACTTGTCGAAGGCGCCCGCCCATTGCCGGAGTACACCCATCCGGACCGCGCGTTGTATATCTTCGGCCCGGAAGACGGCTCGCTGGACAAAGAGATCCGTGACTGGTGCGAAGACGTGGTCTATATCCCGACCACCGGCTGCATGAACCTCGCCGCCACGGTCAACGTCGTGCTCTACGACCGCATGGCCAAGGGCCTCAACACCCGTTCGGGGCCGAAATTCCGCTGAATCGCCGTACATCCGATGGAACAAGTGGCCAGTCGAGGCAGTCAGCTTATCTATCCACTACTCAAGCCTGGAGTCAGATCATGAGCGAACTCAAACGCGTAGAGCGCATCGAATCCACCCCGTTCCAGACCTCTTCCGAGCAGAATGTCCAGGGCTGGGAACGCATCGGCTCACTGGCTGGCGGTGTAGTGATGGTCGGCAAGGGCTTGCGTCGTGGCGGCCTGCTTGGCCTGATCCAGGTGGCCATCGGCGGTGTGGCCCTGGCCCGTGGCATCACCGGTCACAGCTCGGCCAAAAGCCTGCTGGAAAAAAGCCGTCAGGACATGAATAACGTGCGGGCGAAGATCGAGCGTGCGGGGGAAGAGTTGAGGACGCTGAAGGCCAATGCCGAAGCGGCGACCAAAACCGCCACCGTGACCGGCAATGATTCTTTGAAGTCGCCGAAACCTTAAAGCAAAAGATCGCAGCCTGCGGCAGCTCCTACAGGGTGTACGCCCCCCCACTGTAGGAGCTGCCGCAGGCTGCGATCTTTTGATCTTTATTGAAGCAACCCTGTATCAAGGACTTTGGACGGCTCTCCAATAACACTCTCACTGAGCTGCACGAACGCCTTGGTATCCACGCTCCCCAGACGCATCGCCCCGCGCATCACATCATCGAGCGAGCGCTTGTTGCGGGTTTTCAGGCGAATCTCGCCGTCCAGTTCCTGCAGCAACAGCACCGCTTTGGCCAACTGCGCAGCGTTGATCTGCTCGCCGCGCAGACTGGTGACTTTCTGGCTGTCCTTGACCAGCTTCCTGTGCAGCCCCTCATACCGCTCATCACTCATACCGCCGGCCCGGCGCACCAGTTCGATGGCGTAGTACTCGGCAAACCCCTCGCTGATCCAATCGCTACGCTGCTGATCGTTGATCCGTCCGAACACTTGGGCCAACTCGCGCACCAACGCACTCGTACCGTTTTCACTGACCAGCGGCAGGCGGGCGTTCAGGTAAATTGACTCATGCGCCGAGAGACTGCCACGCCACATCGGGTCATTGGCGCCGACAATCAACAACTTGGTCGGGTGACGAGGAAACACGGCTTGCACCTGTGGCCAGACAAACGTCAGCAGCGTCAGCACGTCCATGCGCCGCATGCCCTGGCCTCGCGGTGAGGTGACGGTGACTTCGGTTTCACCCAATCGGGTACGCCGGCTACCGAGGTGACCCGCCAGCATCCAGCCCGTGGGCCGATCGAACAATCGGGAAACATTTTCGATGCGAAACTTGTTCTTGCCGATGCGCGGCCAGGCGGTCTCGACGCTTTGCCAGCCATTGGGCAGCTCGAATTCCAGGCGTGACACCAACTCGATACCGTCCTGCTGATCGATTTTGGCGGGTGGCACCAGATCGTCACCGCGCATCAGCGCCCAGGCCGGGGTGATGCGAGTGTCGAAGCTGCCACTCTTGCGGCCATGGCTGATACGAACTCGGTAAGTCAGGCTGGCCTTGTCCCCGGCAGGGAGCCATACACCACGGGTGAGTTTGCCCGGTGTCTGCTGCCATTGGCCATCAGCCTTGAAATCACTGTAGTGGCTGCCGTCGCCGAGGTTGAAATCCAGGCTGCGTACCGCCGAGCCCTGGGCCAGGGTGAGGCGCACTTCAGCCTGGTCGCTTTGCGGCAACAGGCGCACGTGGTAATCCAGATCGACCTTCTTCGTCGCCGCCCACGCGGGAGCGCTCAGGGACAATAACCCAACGGCCAGCGCCCGCTGCCATCCCACAGCCATACACACTCCTTTGTAAAACCTTAACCTGCGCGGAAGATCAGATGGTCTTCCCAATCCTCTTCGGCCACGCTGCCTTCGGCAAGCATGCGCCCGGACTGGGAAATACGTTCGTGGTGCACCGCGTCGCGATCACCGCACACCAGGTGATGCCACAACGGCAGATCCTTGCCCTCGCTGACTAGGCGATAGCCGCAGGTCGGTGGCAGCCATTTGAACTCGTCGGCCTTGCCCGGTGTGAGCTGGATGCAGTCTGGCACCGAGGCGCGACGGTTGGGGTAATCGCTGCACTGGCAGGTTTTCAAGTCCAGCAGTTTGCAGGCGATACGCGTGTAATAGACGCTGTTGTCGTCTTCATCTTCGAGCTTTTGCAGGCAGCACAGGCCACAGCCATCGCACAGCGATTCCCATTCCTGCTGATCGAGTTGATCGAGGGTTTTGCGTATCCAGAACGGTTCTACTTTGGCGGCCATGGTTCGAGCATCGACATCAGGTGGTGAAAAGGCCGCCAGTCTAGTGCCCGCAGCCCCGCGGGCCAAGCATTGGCGACTGTCGGTAGAACACGCTTGTCAGTTATTGCGCCGCCAAGTAGGGTTTTGCGTCGCTCCCACTTTCAAACGTAGCAAGGAATCTCTTGATGAGTGCAAATCCACGCATTGCCGATTACGCCATCCATCCGCAGTTTACCGATCGCTGGTCGCCCCGGGCCTTCACGGGCGAAACCATTCCTGAGGAAACCCTGCTGAGCTTCTTTGAAGCGGCACGCTGGGCACCGTCGGCGTACAACTCGCAGCCTTGGCGGTTTCTTTATGCGCGTCGCGATACGCCGAACTGGGAGCGTTACCTGGGCCTGCTGAACGAATTCAACCGCAGCTGGGCGCAACACGCCTCGGCTTTGGTGATCGTGATCTCGAAAACCACCTTCACCGCGCCTGGCGCCACCGAAGAAACCCCGGCGCTGTGGCACACGTTCGACACCGGTTCCGCCTGGGGCCACCTGGCGCTGCAAGCCAGCATCAGTGGCTGGCATACCCACGGCATGGCGGGTTTCGACCAGGAATTGACCCGCAAGGAGCTGAACATTCCTGAAGGCTACGCCCTGCATGCCGCCGTGGCAGTCGGGAAGCTGGGGGATAAAGCGACACTGGCGGAGTACCTGCAAGCACGCGAAGAGCCAAGCCCGCGGCGGCCGTTGAACGAACTCGCTGCTGAAGGCGACTTCACCCTCTAAGCCGATCGTTCCCACGCTCTGCGTGGGAATGCAGCCCGGCACGCTCCGCGTCCCAACGGCGTGACGCAGAGCGTCACAAGAGGCATTCCCACGCAGAGCGTGGGAACGATCAGGGTCGGCAGCTCAGTACCCGCGATTGAAATCCACTTCCCCGCGCAACGCTTCACCCGCCTGATACGCCCGCAGGTTCTCGACAAATAGATTCACCATCAGCGACGGCGAAGTCGGTGCCGAGCTATGGCCCGTCAGTAGCAGGCCGAAGGCCGTCCAGAACGGATGGCGTTGCGGCAGCGGCTCCTGGCGACAGACGTCAATCACGGCGCCCACCAGGTGCCCTTCTTTCAAGGCCTCCACCAGATCCGCATCCACCACCGCTACACCGCGCCCGACATTGATGAACAAACCACTTGGCTTGAACTGCTTGAACAGCGCTGCATCGTATATATCGTGGGTGTTCGGGGTATTTGGCAGCAGATTGACCACATAATCCACTTCACCGACCAACCGAGGCAGGTCCGCCAGCGAACCGACTTCGATAAAGGGTGCCTGCTCACGGGCTTCGCTGGCGATGCCATACAGCTGTACACCAAAGGGTACGAGAAATTGCGCCACGGTCTGCCCGATATCACCAGTACCGACGATCAACACCTTGCGCCCCGCCAGGCTCTGGCCGTGACGGCTGTCCCATTTGCGCTCGACCTGGCTGACCAACCGTGCCAGCACTTCACGTTCGTGGCCGAGCATGTAGGTGAGCACGTATTCGGCCATGACCTGACCGAAAATTCCCACCGCGCGAGTCAGGCGATAGTGCCGAGGCAAGCCATCGGCCAGCAGCGGCGTGATCCCGGCCCAGGTCGATTGCAACCATTGAGGCTGATGCCCCTGGCGCAACAGGGTCGCCAGCAAGTCGGGTTGGCCGAGCCAGACCGGGCAATCGGCAGCCAGACGCGCCAATTCAGCGGAATCGCCGCTAGTCAGTACTTCCACCTCGGGCACCGCCTCTTGCAACAATCGGGCGTAGACCGGGTGATCGTGTTCAGCAATCAGGACGCGCATGCTTCAAACCTTTCGAAAAACAGTGCATACGGCCGCCGACAGAGTCCTGCTCCGTCCATGCGGCCCTTGCCAAAATCATTCCAGTGTCGATCACATGGGGTCGTTGCGTCGCAGCAATTCTTCCGGCAAGTGCTCGATGTATTCGTCTTCCGCTGGCGGCATTTGCAGGTGATAGCCCTGCTTTTCGAGGTTTTCCAGCACGACGGTGATGTCCTCGCGCGACAGTTTGCGCTCGGGGCTCAATACCAGGTCAAACGCGTGGATAGCTTTGCCGAAGGCAGCCATCAAGGGCTCTGGCACACGCTCCAGAGCATCGCTCTTGAGCACATAGAGGTACATCTCGTTTCTTTTCGAACTGCGGTAGATGGAGCAAATACGTTTCAAGGCTGTTCTCCGGGGGTGGCCAGGCTGTCGAGCAGCGCCTGGCCCATCAACTCGCGGCGCCAGCCACGCAGCGAATCAGGCAATTGATAGGGACCATTGGGGAAGCCACTCTTGAGCAAGGCTTCCAGGGTTTTCTTGCGCAACATCAGCTCAGGCGCGATGTTCAAGCGTTCGGCTTCGGCCTGGCCGATGGCTTTGAGTCGCTTGAGCAGCGCGGCGGCGTCCACCGGCAACGGCTCAGGCACGGCGGGTGGCCATTGCTCGGGCGACACACTGGCAGAGCGCTTGATCAGATCAAGCAAAAATTCGCCGTCCTGACGCACGGTACGCGGGTGCATGTCTTCGATTTTCGCCAATGCGCCGAGGTTGTCCGGTTGAGTGCGCGCCAGCGGCCACAGCGAATGCTCGCGGATGATGCGGTTGCGCGGCAGGTCACGGGCACGCGCCTCCTGCTCGCGCCAGGCGCAGAGCTCACGCAACACAGCGAGCTGCGCGCGGGACAATTTCCAGGCCAGCTTGGCGTCGCGATAGACCTCGAACGGATCGATTTCACGACGCAGGTTAGCCACCAGCTCCGCACCGTCCTCCAGGACCCAGGCGTATTTGTCATCGGAGAGTTGCGGGCGCAATTTCACGAAAACTTCCGCCAGGTGCACGGCATCTTCGGCGGCGTAGCTGATCTGGGTCTCGGAAAGCGGGCGTTGCAGCCAGTCGGAACGGGTTTCGCCCTTGGGCAGGTCGATCCCCAATACTTCCTGTACCAGCCGCGAATAACCCATGGAAAAACCCAGGTTCAGGTAAGCGGCGGCCAGCTGCGTATCGAACAGCGGTGCCGGCAGGCTGCCGGTCAGGCGCAGCAGGACTTCGAGGTCTTCGCTACACGCATGGACAACCTTGACCACCGCTGGATTTTCCAGCAAGGCGGCCAGGGGCTGCCAGTTATCGATGGTCAACGGATCGATCAGGTAGGCACGTTCGCCATCGCCGACCTGCAGCAGGCCTGCGATCGGGTAGAAGGTGTCGACCCGCATGAATTCGGTGTCGAGGGCAACGAACGGCAGCTGCTGCCACTCGGTGCAAAACCGACCGAGGCTATCGTTGTCGCGAATCCAGTGAATATCGATGGCCACACGGCTCTCCCTTGAAGAATGGCGCGCAGTATATATCGCCCCCGACGATTTCCGCGCATCCACTGAACAAGAGCTTTAGCGAAAATGCCTGCCTGACTGCAAGAATAGCCTGACAAACCTGGCCTAACCGACCTTACCCAGCACGTAAACCCGCCTCGTTGCGAGGCCGGGCAGAAAATCCTGATGGCTGAGCACGCGCAAACCTGCCAGCTTGAATTGCGTCTCAAGCTCGGTCTTACTGACCAGTGACCCTGCTGCGGCCCCCTGCCCGTCGGTGTGCCATCCCTTGAAACGGCCAGCCACACGCGCCGCCACAATCACCGTATCGCGGCTGACCCGGTAAAATTCGCCCAACATCGCCAAACGGAGTTCGGGGCAGGCAATGTGCTGAAACAGCTGCATGCAAAAAATGCTGTCAACGGCATTTTCCGACAAGCCAATGTTGAAGGCGGAGCTTTGAAAAGTCCGGACTCGCTTCATCAGGCTCTGCGGATGGTGGGTACGGGCATGCTCGAGAATAGCCTGGGACTGATCCGTCGCGAGAATCACCCGGTTCGCATGCTCACCCAGCACTGGCCAGAAGCGCCCGACACCGCAAGCCACATCAAGAATCAGGCCCGGTTCGCCGGCGACCTTGAGCGCCCGGCGCACCATTTGCTCGTCACGCCAGAACGCCAGGCGCTCGCCCAGGCCTTGCGCTCGCGGCTGCAGGCAGACGCGGGCGTGCTCCTGGTCATAATGCCGGGCGAACTCGAGCTCGATGGCGGAAGGTGACTGAGCAGGCATTTGCAGGGGTCTCGAGCGTAGATGTGCCGGCCACAGGCCGTCGTATGAAATAGAGAACGCAGCACTCAATCTTTGGCCAGTACGCCATCGATCGCCGCCCTGCGGCACCCGGAAAACATATCCAGGTCCTGGTTATAAACCTTGCTGTTGACCTCCAGCAGCCCCAGCATCGAATGGAACAGGTTGTCCTGGCTCAAGGGCTTTTCACGGCTCATTTGCAGGCAATGGGTGTCCACCGAGAACGACTTCTGATAGCTGTCGGAGAACCAGGCCAGCATCGCCACATGTTTCTGTTGTTCCGGTGCCAGCATGTAAGGCGTGCCATGGAGGAACAAGTTGTATTCGCCCAGGGATTCGCCGTGGTCCGACAGATACAGCATCGCGGTATCAACTTTGTCCTGGTTGCTGCGCAACAGATCGATCAGGGTCGACAGCACATGGTCGGTGTACACCAGCGTATTGTCATAACCATTGATGATGCTTTCGCGACTGCAGTTGTTCAGTGCATTACTTTGACAGACCGGGGTAAAGTGCTCGAATTCCTTCGGATAGCGTTTGTAATACTCCGGACCGTGACTGCCCATCTGGTGCAATACCAGTACTGTGTCTTTGTTCAGGGTATCGATGAAATGTTGCAAACCCTGCAGCAGGATTTCATCGCGGCATTCACTGTTGGCGCACAGCACCGGGTCCTTCAAATTGCTGACGTCGTCGAGGGTGACGCGATCGCAGGTGCCTTTGCAGCCAGACTGGTTGTCACGCCAGATCACATCGAGGCCCGCATGCTTGAGTACATCCAGCAGGCCTTCTTCGTTCTTGGCCTTGCTCGCGTTGTAACCCTTGCGCCCCATATTGGAGAACATGCAAGGCACCGACACCGCCGTTTCAGTACCGCAGGACTTCACGTCGGTAAACGCGATCAGCCCGGCTTCCTTATCCAGTTTCGGCGTGGTGTCGCGGTTATAGCCAAGGATGCCGAAGTTCTCGGCGCGGGCACTCTCACCGACCACCAGAACCGTCAGGGACTTGCGATCATGGTTTTGCAGGGCAGGGTTGCGTTGCGCGTCTTCACCGATCTTGACGAAGGGCTGGCGCGCTGATGCGACCTGCTCGCGCAAGTAACCGGAAAAGGCACCAATGTAGTTGCTGGGTACCACCATCAGGCGAAGCTCATGGTGATTGCGAAACAGTGAAGAAAGCCCCTGATAGTTAATCAGCGCGACACCACCAATGACCGCCGCCGAGGCAAAAGTCACGAGTATCTTGCTCAATAACTCGCGATGCCAGCGGCGATAACTAACCGGCGTCTTCCACAACAACCAGGAGGGCAACACACCGAGAAAAACGATATACGCAAGCAATTTGAATGATAGTAAGTCGCGGACTTCCGTTGCATTGGTTTGAGCGAAGTTGCGCAACATGCCGATGTCGATCAAGACGCCGTATTGGCCCATGAAATATGCGACGCCCGCACTGATCATGAACAGCAGGGTCAGCACGGGCTTGAGCACCGGCCGGAACGCCAGCAGGGTCAGGATAATGTTGAAAGCCGCAAGGATCATCGCACCGAACGCCACACGCATGACGATGCCTTTACCGTCCGCGATGGTGATTTCGAAAAGGTGCTGCCACAATACAAAATTGAAGGCAGTCAATAAAAAGGCGCTGGCAATCAGT
>LNAP01000302.1_pt1 | contig 60133 bp, 57 predicted proteins | sample 602601 | NCBI WGS metagenome assembly LNAP01 (sample SAMN02440304, study PRJNA202911) | soil metagenome | biome: Subtropical and temperate rainforests or woodlands; isolation source: soil samples (1 kg each in a 20% v/v slurry with milli Q water) were... ...
ATGTACGCGGTCATAAAAACCGGCGGCAAACAGTATCGTGTTGCTGCAGGTCAAAAACTAAAGATAGAACAGATACCGGCAGACATTGGGCAAGAAATCTCGCTAGACCAGGTACTCTCGGTCGGCGAAGGCGAACAATTACAAATTGGTACGCCCTTCGTCACCGGTGCCATCGTCACGGCAACCGTTCTTGCACAAGGCCGCCACGACAAGGTAAAGATTTTCAAGATGCGCCGTCGCAAGCACTACCAAAAGCGTCAAGGCCATCGTCAAAATTACACCGAACTCCAAATCGTCGCCATCACGGCCTAACGATAGACTCAACGGTTTTGTATAGCAGGAGCTAAACATGGCACAGAAAAAAGGCGGCGGCTCAACGCGTAACGGTCGCGACTCAGAATCGAAACGACTAGGTGTAAAAACCTACGGCGGCCAGCTTATCTCGGCTGGTTCGATCATCATTCGTCAGCGCGGCACACAATTCCACCCCGGCACCAACGTCGGTATTGGCAAAGACCATACCTTGTTCTCGCTGGTCGACGGCACCGTTAAATTCGCCATCAAGGGCGCACTTAACAAACGTACCGTTTCGGTAATTGCAGCCGAGTAGTTTTCCGGCAAGCATACTCTGCAAGAGCCCTGCCATAAGGCGGGGCTTTTTGTTTTAGAATAACCTGGCGAGCCTTGCTTGCCATTGTCCATCCGACACGCCCATTTATTGCTATTTTAGAGTTACCCCAAAAATGAAATTCGTAGACGAAGCAACCATCGAAGTCATCGCCGGCAAGGGCGGCAATGGCGCCGCGAGCTTTCGCCGCGAAAAATTCATACCCAGGGGCGGCCCCGATGGCGGCGATGGCGGGCGTGGCGGCAGCGTGTATGCCATCGCCGACAGAAACATCAACACCCTTATCGACTACCGCTACGCCCGGCTGCATCGCGGAAAGAACGGTGAAAACGGTCGGGGGTCCGACCAATACGGTGCCGCCGCTCCCGACATCATTCTGCGTATGCCGGTAGGTACGACGATCATCGATGCCGAAACCGGTGAACAGCTTTTCGACCTGGATCACCACAACGAACAGGTCACGCTTGCCGCAGGCGGCAATGGGGGCCTGGGCAACCTGCACTTCAAATCCAGCACCAATCGAGCACCCAAGCAATTCACTCCTGGCCAGGAAGGCCAGCAGCGAAAGCTGAAACTCGAGCTCAAGGTCCTGGCCGATGTCGGTCTGCTCGGCATGCCCAACGCCGGCAAATCAACACTGATCAGCAAGGTATCGAATGCGCGTCCCAAAATCGCCGACTACCCGTTCACGACGCTGCATCCGAACCTTGGCGTCGTACGCACTTCGCCGTCGCGCAGTTTTGTCATTGCCGATATCCCCGGCCTTATCGAAGGCGCTTCCGAAGGCGCCGGGCTGGGCCATTTGTTCCTGCGCCATCTGTCGCGCACCCGCGTGCTATTGCATCTGGTGGATGTCTCCTCGCCGGATCCTGACACCGACGGCATCGAGCAAGCGGCGAAAGATGCCCGCGCCATTGTCGAAGAACTCCGTCTCTACGACACTGCACTCTACGAGAAGCCACGCTGGCTGGTACTCAACAAGCTTGACATGATTGATAACCCCGAAGAGGCGCAACAGCGCATCTGCAAGGCGCTCGACTGGACCGGACCTGTCTTCAGCGTCTCCGCACTCACCGGCGACGGTACGCAACAACTGATATGGCGCTTGCAGGACTGGCTCGACGCAGACAAGCAAAAGACCTACCTTGAACAAGACAAAGCCGACGGAAGCTATGTGGCCGAAGATCCTCGCTTCGATGAAACTCGCAGCGACGCGATAAATCCCGATAACACCTGATCATTGCGTTTTCTTTCATGGCAGCTTCCTCCAACACGCCGTCCGCGATTGCGCAGGCCAAACGCCTGGTGGTCAAAGTAGGATCTTCGCTGGTCACCAACGAAGGCAAAGGCATTGACGCCCAGGCGGTTGCACATTGGGCTCGGCAAATAGCGGCTTTGCATGCGCAGGGCAAGCAAATCGTCCTGGTATCCAGCGGCGCCATTGCCGAGGGCATGGCGCGGTTGGGCTGGCCCCGACGCCCCAACGCCATGCACGAGCTGCAGGCGGCCGCGGCAGTGGGACAAATGGGCCTTATCCAGGCCTATGAAGTGGCTTTCGCCCAGCATGGCATACGCACGGCCCAGATCCTGCTTACCCATGAAGACCTGGCCGATCGCCGGCGTTATCTGAATGCCCGCAGCACACTCTATACATTGCTGGCGCTGGGTGTAGTGCCCATAGTCAATGAAAACGACACGGTGGTCACTGACGAGATTCGACTTGGGGACAACGACACACTGGGCGCCCTTGTCACTAACCTGATCGAAGCGGAGGCACTTATCATCCTGACTGATCAATCAGGGTTGTATAGTGCCGACCCACGCAAAGACCCCACTGCCCAATTCATCTCGATCGGCACAGCGGGCGACCCGGCTCTTGAAGCCATGGCCGGGGGTTCAGGCAGCAGTATTGGCACAGGGGGGATGCTGACCAAAGTGCTTGCCGCGAAACGCGCTGCCAACAGCGGTGGTCATACCGTTATCGCTTCCGGCCGCGAAACCGATGTCCTGCTTCGACTATCCGATGGCGAGCAGATAGGAACCGAATTGCGAGCACTGTTGCCGGTTCGCTCTGCCCGTCAACGCTGGCTGGCCAACCATTTACGACTGCGCGGCCGCATCACACTGGATAGCGGCGCCGTCCAGGCCGTGACTCGCGACCACAAAAGCCTCCTTGCCATTGGTGTGAGCGCCGTCGAGGGTGACTTCGAGCGCGGAGACGTCGTGGCGTGCGTGGACCAGCATGGTGTGGAATGCGGACGCGGCCTGATCAATTATTCGTCGGCGGACACTCGTCGCATTATGCGTCAACCCAGCGCCCGCATTGCGGATATTCTGGGCAGCATGTCCGACGCCGAACTTATGCACCGCGATAACATGGTCTTTGTACGGGGCGCCCTTCCGGGCAAAAGCCTGCTCACCGGCAAGACTACTTCTGAGCCGCAATAAACAGCGTCTCCTTGACCTCCTCCATGACCACCAGGCTTTTGGTCTGCGTAACGCCGGGCAGCCGCAAGAGAATATCCCCCAGCAAACTACGATATTGGCTGATTTCTCTGATTCGTGCCTTCACCAGATAGTCGAAATCGCCCGATACCAGATGGCATTCCTGGATTTGGGGAATACAAAGAATCTCGCGCCGGAAGTCGTCGAAACTGCGATCCGATTTGCTTGACATGGATATCTCCACGAATACCAGTAGACCGGCATCCAGCGCTGCAGGGGCGACCCGCGCGTAATAGCCGGTGATGACGCCATCCCGCTCCAACCGTCTGACACGCTCTATACAGGGCGTGACGGTAAGGCCCACTTGTTCGGCGAGTTCCGTCATCGACATGCGACCGTCGCGCTGTAGCAAGTCCAGGATATTCCGATCTAGTTTATCCAGTGTATAGACAGGATTTCGCTGTATGCGCACTCCGTTTCCTCCAGTGTTGCACGGCAAATAACATCCAAATCTCCAGCCATATGACTGGACCAGCAATTATTGCTGAAAATCCGCTTACGTGGCTGTCTGACAATATAAATCGCCAAAAACTTGGATTCTTCAAAAGAAAACACTGGGCAACCTCCCGTACCATCATAAAAAGTTAACTTGGATGGCATTTTGAAATGAAAGTTGTAGTATTGGGCGCGGGCGTAATAGGAGTCACTACGGCCTATTATCTTGCCAGGCAAGGCCACACGGTGCACGTGTACGATCGGCAAGCTGACTCGGCGCTTGAAACGAGTTTTGCCAATGCTGGTCAAATCTCATACGGCTATTCCTCGCCATGGGCCGCTCCGGGTATCCCGATAAAGGCCGTAAAGTGGATGTTCGCCCAGCATCCGCCGTTGTCCATCCGTCCCGACGGCACCCTCTTCCAGCTGCAGTGGATGTATCGCATGTGGCGCAATTGCACCGCCAGCCGTTACGGGGTCAATAAAGAACGGCTCGTCAGGCTGTCAAGCTATAGCGGAGCATGCCTCCAGGAATTGCGGGATGCCATCGGCATCCAATACGAAGGTCGCCAGCGGGGTACGTTGCAGGTTTTTCGCACACAGCAGCAACTCGATGCGGTGGCGCAGGATATTGCGGTATTGAAAGAGGCTGGCATGGACTACCAGCTGCTAGGCCGGGACGACTTGACTACCGCCGAGCCAGGATTGACACAGAGCAAGGGAAAACTTATGGGCGGCTTGCGCCTGCCGGGCGATGAAACTGGCGATTGCCATATCTTCACGACACGCTTGACCGAAGAAGCGAAGAAGCTTGGCGTCGAATTCCACTATGGCGTCACTGTGCAGCAATTGCACCTCACCGCAGGTCAGGTGTCCGGCATACAGTGCGATAACCGGCTGGTCAGCGCGGATGCCTATGTGGTCGCACTTGGGTCTTATTCAGGTGGACTGCTCAAAAAAATAGAACCGGTGCCCGTCTATCCCATGAAGGGATATTCGATCACCGTTCCTATTGCCGATGAAAGCCGCGCGCCAGTATCGACCTTGCTCGACGAGACCTACAAGACAGCCATTACTCGCTTCGATAATCGCATAAGGGTTGGCGGCATGGCCGAGATTGCAGGTTTTGACCTGAGCTTGAATCCGGCCCGGCAGAAAACACTTGAAATGGTGGTTGACGACCTGTTTCCTGGCGCCCGGGCCCATGGTGAGGTATCGTTCTGGACCGGCCTGCGGCCCAAGACCCCGGACAGCACGCCTATCGTGGGCGGCACGCGCTATGCCAACCTGTTCCTGAACACCGGACACGGTACGCTGGGGTGGACAATGGCCTGCGGTAGCGGGCAATTGCTGGCCGATATCATGTCGGGCAAACCTACCGACATACGAAGCGACGACCTGTCGATACATCGATATGGCAAGTAATGCCCTGGCTCACGACCGATCATGCACGAGGCTCGTGAGCATATAGCCCCATCGGTGCACAGACTTGAAAGGCGCTTCGCAACCCTGCGCACGTAATTTACGTCGCAGGCGACTGACCAGCAAGGTCAGGCGTGCATGATGATAGGGGCGCCGACTGCCAGGATAGCTGCAGTTGATGGCGTTCAGAAGGCGCCCGTGACTGACCCGCAAGCCTGGCGCCGCAACAAGCGTGGACAGCAACGCGCGTTCGCCCGTCGTAAGGCGAATACGTTGTTGCTGCGGGCCGATAAGCACCCATCCCCGTTCGACCAATGCCCAGTATTCTGGGGCTTCCGGCATGCCTGACACCTGCGCAGCAGGGAAGACAGATAGCCCAGCGGCCGCCGCGCGCGCTAGCAGGGGATGCAGCGTCGCCATAAGCAGAGCCGCCGAAGCGCTGTAGCGACAGTAGTTGTCTGCACCACTACGCAACGCGTGCGTGAGCAAACCTTCCTTGCCTGACGTGACCAGCGCAAGTATGCCCACGGCCGGGAACAAGCCACGCAGGCGCCTTGCCGCAACGCAATTATCGACAAACGAACTGGCCAGCATGATGGCCCATGGCGTGTTGAACTGCCCCGGATATTGGGCGGCCGACTGGCAAAGCGCCTGCAGGTCGGTGCAGACGTTGACGGTATAGCCATGGCTTTGAAGTTGACTGACATGATGCTGCAGAACCTTGGCCGGCCGCGCATTCAGAACCAATACTGTGGGAGCTGGAATCATATGAGAGCCTGTAGTGTTGTGGCTGGACAGTCCAGCAAAGGCTGGTTCAAATTTAGCGCGCGGTATCACATTTGTAATCGGCATTATTACCAACGTGATTGGATTAAATCGTTCAATCACATTCGTGAACCTGTTTGCTGATCGTCTTCGATATATCCGTGCTGAACGTGGCATGAGCCAGGCGGCTCTGGCCCGCGCTTGCGGGCTTTCGCAAAGCGCAATCGCCAACTACGAGAACGGAAGCCGCAAAGCGGCGAAAGATATTTTCGGACTGGCGGAAGCGCTGGACGTAAGTCCCGTGTGGCTGGCCCTGGGGGATGGTCCGATCGAGGCCCTTCCCAAGGTCATGTCTCCGGTTTACCGCGTCACGGACGCGGCTCCCGGCCACATACTGGCTCCCTGGCCATTCCCTGACACCCCACCCGACGTTTACTGGTCGCTTTCGGACAGGGAACGCGCAGTCGTCCAGACCACGCTCAGCAGCCTTATCAGATCATTGAAAGAAAAACGGCCAAGACCGTAACGCTCCAAAAAACACTTATACTTGCTCCCACGCAGGGGTACTCGTTGTTTCCAACGGGTTGAGAAAAACCCTTCGTACCAGTACGGATAATGCCGATGCTGGGAGCGTGCTCGTCGATATTCACCTATCAACGGTCATCCCCTGTCGGCTCCACTATTTATACTTTTGGAGCAAGTCTTGAATACCCATCCCCACTTTTCTGTCAACGATGCCAGCGTCGACTCTGCCGCGATCGTTCCCCTCCCACAATCCCGCAAGGTGTACCAGTCCGGATCAAGGCCCGATATTCGTGTGCCCTTTCGTGAGATCACGCAAAGCGACACAGCCACCATGTTCGGTGGCGAATGCAACCCGCCCCTGACTGTCTACGATACCAGCGGCCCCTACACGGACCCGATGGTTCAGATCGATTTGCGCAAGGGCCTTGCCCCCGTGCGCAGCGCCTGGATTGCAGAGCGCGACGACACCGAACAGCTCGACGGTCCAAGCAGCCGGTTTGGCAGAGACCGCTTGCAGGACACCCGGCTTGCCGGCATGCGCTTTGAAACGCAGCGCCACCCACGACGCGCAAAATCCGGCCTGAATGTTTCCCAGATGCACTACGCCCGCCGCGGCATCATCACGCCGGAAATGGAGTTTGTCGCAATCCGCGAGAACCTGCAGCGTGAGGCCTATATTGATATGTTGCGTGCCAGCGGTCCCCAGGGGGAGCAACTTGTGCAGCGCATGCTGCGCCAGCATCCCGGCCAGTCTTTCGGCGCCTCCATTCCTGCCACCATGAGTCCGGAATTCGTGCGCAGCGAAATTGCAAGAGGCAGGGCGATCCTGCCTGCCAACATCAACCACCCCGAAAGCGAACCCATGGTGATCGGGCGCAACTTTCTTGTGAAAATAAATGCCAATATCGGCAACTCGGCATTGGGTTCGAACATCGGCGAAGAAGTTGAGAAAATGACGTGGGCGATAAGATGGGGCGGCGACACGGTCATGGACTTGTCGACAGGCAAGAATATCCACGAGACGCGTGAATGGATCCTACGCAACTCGCCGGTTCCGATAGGGACGGTACCCATTTATCAGGCTCTGGAAAAAGTGGATGGCAAGGCCGAAGAATTGACCTGGGAAATTTTCCGCGACACGCTGATCGAACAAGCTGAACAAGGCGTCGACTATTTCACTATTCACGCTGGTGTGCGCTTGCCATTCATACCGATGACCGCCGACCGCATGACTGGCATCGTATCGCGCGGAGGCTCCATCCTGGCAAAATGGTGTCTCGCGCATCATAAGGAAAGCTTTGTGTACGAGCACTTCGACGATATCTGCGACATCGTGAAATCGTACGACGTAAGCCTTTCGCTGGGAGACGGCCTGCGTCCGGGATCCGGCTACGATGCCAACGATGCGGCACAGTTCGCAGAGTTGAAAACGCTGGGCGAACTGACCCAGGCGGCCTGGAAACAGGATGTGCAAGTAATGGTGGAGGGTCCCGGCCATGTGCCCATGCATCTCATCAAGGAGAACATGGACCTTCAACTGGAGCACTGTCACGAAGCTCCCTTCTACACGCTCGGGCCGCTTACGACCGACATAGCGCCTGGCTATGATCACATTACTTCAGGCATAGGCGCCGCCCTTATCGGCTGGTACGGGACGGCGATGCTGTGCTATGTGACGCCCAAGGAACATCTGGGGCTGCCCGACAAAAAAGACGTGAAGGACGGGATAATCACATACAAGATTGCGGCGCATGCCGCTGACCTGGCAAAAGGCCATCCGGGCGCCGCCATACGCGATAACGCCCTATCCAAGGCCAGGTTCGAGTTCCGATGGGATGATCAATTCAGCCTGGGTCTGGATCCTGATACGGCCAAGGATTTCCATGATGCCACATTGCCGAAAGACTCCATGAAAGTTGCGCACTTCTGCTCGATGTGCGGTCCGCATTTCTGCAGCATGAAGATCACTCAGGATGTCCGCGACTATGCACGTGACAAAGGCCTGGATGACAAGTCTGCGCTGAGTGCAGGCATGCAAGAAAAAGCGAAGGAGTTCAAGGAAAAAGGCGCCAGCATCTACCAGAAGATCTGACGCACGGGGCACGCGTAGCGCAATGTTCGCGCGCCCCGGATTTTCGTTACTTTTGAATCGCGTACAGGAACAATTCGACACGGCGGTTCATGGCGCGCCCGTCAGCTGTGCTGTTATCAGCCACTGGGCTGCTGGATCCGCGCCCTTCCGCTGTGACGAAATTGGTCGGCACGCCCTGCTGCGTTAGGTAATTTGCGACGGCACGAGCACGGTTGACCGAAAGCGTCTGGTTAGTGGCATCCGAGCCCGTGCTATCGGTGTAGCCTATGGACTTGGCCCGCAATTCAGGATGCTGCACCAGGGCACGCGACACACTGTCGAGTACCGGCAATAATGCGGGCTTCAGTGTGTACTTGCCAGTATCGAACGATACGTTGCTGGGAATGTTCACGCGCAAGGTGCCGTCAGGCATTTCCGTCACATCGACTCCCAGGCTGCTTGCGCCGGATTTCTCGACATCGTTCTTTACGCCGGCCCAGTTATACCCGGCAATACCGCCGGCCACTGCGCCAATGCCTGCCCCAATTGCGGCGGATTTGCTGCTATCGCCGATCAAGGCACCCAGGCCCGCCCCAACGGCCGCGCCCGCACCGGCTCCCATGGCAGTCTTGCCGCCCTTTCCCATCCCTTCCATGTTGGCACAACCGGCCATCAAGGCAACGACACCGATGCATGACGCAATTCGACTAGCACGTAAAGATACTTTCATGTAATTCTCCTTTTCCCCGATACGCAGCGTAAATCACTGCTGGCCCTAATCCTAGCAAGCGCCGCCAGGTATAAGTGTTACATTTTGATTCGGTGCGCTTGATTTTTAGTTTTATTGATACAACATTTCGTGCGCGCGCCGTGACCGGCAAAAGCAAGTAAAAGGCCAGACCTGTGAAACACGGACCTGGCCTGACGGAATGCGGGTTTTAAACGCTTAGAACAACTTGGCGCCCGACGCCTTGACGATGTCTTTGTATTTGGCCAGGTCGTTCCTGACCAGTTCGGCAAACGCTTCGGGTGTGGTCGGTTTGGCATCGGAACCCATGGTCAGCAGGTTCTGGCGTACCGTTGGGTCCTGCAGCGCCTTGACATATGCAGCGTTAAGCTTGTCCACGATGGGTTTGGGTGTGCCGCCGGTGGCGAAAACGCCAAACCAGGTTCCGAGGTCGAACTTGTCCACGCCGGACTGCTCCATGGTCGGCAAATCGGCAAACACCGAGGAACGTTCCACGGTTGTAACGGCCAGAGCCTTGACTTTGCCATCCTTGATGAGTGACGCGGCCGAAGCCAGGTTATCGAACATGAAATTCACCTGCCCACCCAGCAATGCCAGCTTGGCGGGCGCAGCGCCAGCATAGGGTACATGCACAGTCTTGATACCGGAGCGCACATTAAGCAACTCGCCTGCCAGGTGTCCGGCACTGCCGTTTCCACCCGACGCAAAGTTTAATTGGTCTGGGTTCTTTTTGGCATAGGCCACCAGGTCGGAGACCGAGTTGATGCTGTTGGCCTTGGCGAATTCGCCATTCAGAACCAGCACATTCGGCACCGAGGCGACCAGCGTCACAGCCTCAAAACTCTTGACGGGATCGAACGGCAACTTTTCGTACAGCCATGGATTGATGGCGTTGATGGCGACCGCGCCCATGACCAGGGTATGACCGTCTGGTTTTGCCTTGGCGGCAATACTCGCTCCGATATTACCGCCCGCACCCGGACGATTTTCAACAATCACGGTACCGAGCTCGGGCCTTACTTTTTCAGCCAGCAGACGTGCCATGCTATCGAGTGGACCGCCTGCGGCGTAAGGCACGATGAAGGTGATGGGTTTGGACGGAAATTCTTCGGCAACGGCCGTTGCTGGAACCGCCGAAATAGTAATGCAGGCGACAAGCGCCGCGGCTGTCGCCGGCCATTTTTTCATTGCAGAAAGCATAATTAGTAACACTCTGTTATAAACACTATTGAGACATAACCCTACACCATTATTGCCGACTCTGCGAATCGGGATCGCCGCTCCTGGGCGAAAGGCGGTCAATGCAGGATCTGACTAAGGAAAAGCTGCGTACGTTCGTTTTTCGGGCTATCGAAGAAAGCGTCCGGCGTGTTCTCTTCAATAATCTCGCCCTGATCCATGAAGATTACACGGTCGGCCACTTTGCGTGCGAAGCCCATTTCATGCGTAACGCAAAGCATGGTCATGCCACTTTCCTCGGCCAGTCCCACCATCACGTCCAACACTTCCTTGACCATTTCTGGATCTAAAGCCGACGTGGGTTCATCGAATAGCATGATTTTTGGACTCATGCACAACGAGCGGGCAATGGCCACGCGTTGCTGCTGGCCACCGGAAAGCTGGCCGGGGTATTTGGCGGCCTGGTCAGGAATGCGGACACGCTCAAGGTATTTCATGGCCGTCGCCTCGGCGTCAGCGCGCGACTGCTTCAACACCCATATCGGCCCCAGGGTGAGATTTTCGAGAACGGTGAGATGCGGGAATAGATTGAAGTGCTGGAATACCATGCCGACGTCGCGGCGGATCGCCTCGATCTGCTTCAAGTCATTGGTGAGCTCTACGCCGTCAACGAAAATGTGGCCTTGTTGGTGTTCTTCCAGCCGATTGATGCAACGTATCATGGTGGATTTGCCTGACCCCGAAGGCCCGCAAATGACAATCCGCTCACCCTGGGCAACACTCAGGTTAATGTTGCGCAAAACGTGAAACTGCCCAAACCACTTATTGACATCCTCCAGGCGGATAATGGCCTCAGACATGTCTGTACTCCCTTGTTTGAATCTGCGCCTGCATGTGTGCACACGGCATGTTGGTCAACGCTGATGTCCGGTTTGCAAGTGCTTTTCCAGCGACTGGCTATAACGGGAGATCGAAAAGCAGAACACAAAATAGATGAATGCGATGAATAGATAGGCTTCGGCGCTGAAACCGCGCCAGGCCGCATCGGCTACCGCTGTCTTGGCCGCCTGGGTCAGGTCGAAAATACCGATGATGACGACCAGAGAAGTATCCTTGAACAGCGAGATGAAGATGCCCACCAGGGGCGGTATCACCACTTTAAGCGCTTGCGGCAAGATGATCTTGCGCATTTGCTGCCAGTAGTTCAACCCGATGGAATCGGCGCCTTCGTACTGCCCTTTTGGTATGGCCTGCAGACCGCCGCGCACCGTCTCGGCAATGTAGGCGGCCGCGAATAGAATAATTGCAATCTGTGCCCTGAGCAGTTTGTCGATGCTGAAACCTTCAGGCAGAAACAAAGGCAACATGACCGACGACATGAATAACAAGCTGATAAGGGGTACGCCCCGTATGAGTTCAATATAGATGACGCACAGCGCCTTGACTGCCGGCATGTTTGAACGCCGGCCCAGCGCAAGCAGCAAGCCCAGGGGAAAAGCGAACGCAATTCCGAAGGTGGCCAGTATGAGCGTGAGCGGCAGTCCGCCCCAACGATCGTTCTCGACGTGGGTCAGGCCAAAGACGCCGCCCCACATCAGGACTGCGACGGCACTTAGCGCAACCGTCCAGAAAAGTAGCAGCGAAGGTCTCCAGAACCACCGCAGGCAGCTGCAGACGATTACGCTGATCAGGATGATGGTGGCAAGCAGCGGACGCCATTGTTCATCGTAGGGATAAACGCCGAAAAGTATCAGGCGATGCTTTTCGACGATGAATGCCCAGCAAGCGCCACCCGATTCCCGGCATTCCTGCGCCGTCGTTGCGTTGAAATTGGCCCGGATGAACAGCCACTCGACCATCGCGGGAACGACCATAAGCAGCAGCCAGGCGACCAGGATAGTCAGCAGCGTGTTCAATGGCGAGGAAAACAGGCTGGCCCGCATCCATCCGATGACGCCCTGATGGCCGGCCGGCGGTGGCAGGCTGGGCGCCGTGGAGGTGTTCAGACTCATCTAACGCTCCACCAGCGCGATGCGCTTGTTGTACCAGTTCATGAAAATCGAGATCGATAGGCTCACGGTCAGGTAGGCCGCCATGATGATCAGGATTCCTTCAATGGCCTGGCCGGTCTGGTTCAGCGTGGTATTCACCACGGACACGATATCGGGATACCCGATAGCCACGGCGAGCGAACTATTCTTGGTGAGGTTCAGATACTGACTTGTCATGGGCGGTACGATGACCCGCAAGGCCTGAGGCAGGATGACCAGACGCAGCATCCGCGCCCGTGACAGCCCCAAAGCGCCGGCGGCTTCCCACTGCCCTTGATTCACCGACTGGATGCCGGAGCGCACGACTTCGGCCACAAAGGCAGACGTATACATCACGAGCCCGGCAAGCAATGCGCTGAATTCGGGAGACAGCGACATGCCTCCCGTGAAGTTGAAGCCTTTCAGTTCAGGCAGCTCAACCGTGAGGGCGCCGCCGCTTAACAACCAGCCGGCCGCTGGCAAAGCGAAAAGCAGCAACACTCCAACACGCACCAGGGGGAAGATTTTACCGGTTGCATCCTGGCGTTTCCTGCCCCAATGCGCAAGCAGCAAAATGCCAATGATCGCCATTCCCAAGCCAGCGGTAATCCAGTCCAGCGCATCGCCTTGCAGCGAAGGCAGCTTGAGTCCACGATTGGAAAGAAACACACCGGGCAATGGATTCAACGCCTCGCGCGGCCCCGGCGTGCTTTCAGTGATGATGGCGTACCAGAAAAAGAGCTGAAGCAACAAGGGAATATTGCGCATCACCTCGATATAGGCGCTCGCGACACGCGACAAGAGCCAGTTTCTGGACAGGCGTGCAATTCCGAGCAGCGTGCCAAACAAGGTGGCGGCAATAATCCCGATCACCGAGATTCGCAATGTGTTGAGCAAACCCACCCAGATTGCGCGACCGTAGGTGTCAGCCGGTGTATAAGCGACGACCGATTCACCAATGGCGAATCCCGCTTCCTGACGCAGGAACCCGAATCCGGTAGATATATTACGGGCGGCCAGATTATGCAGTGTATTGGAGACCAGGTACCAGACCGCGAAACCCACTAGACTCAATATCAGCGCCTGGTAGACGAGAGCCCGGGTCGCGGGATCATTCCATGAGAGGCGCCTTGCCGGCGCCCTGGGCGTGGATGTGTTTTTCGTCATAAAGATAAAATCGTTTGGGGACTCCTGACGCAGGAGTCCCCCTTTGAAGGACAGGCACTGGCGCTGACCCTTCTATGAAAACGGCAAGCCTAGCGCACCGGCCAGCCGTACATCAAACCGCCATCACGCCATTGCGCATTAAGGCCACGCTCGAGCTTCATTGCCGAGCTTTTGCCAAGGTTGCGTTCGAAAGATTCGCCGTAGTTGCCTACTTGCTTGATGAGGTTATACGCCCATTTCTGGTCCAGGCCCAGGCCTTTGCCCATTTCCCCTGTCACACCCAGAATGCGCTGGATGTTCGGATTGGGGCTCTTGAGCATTTCGTCGACGTTCGATGACTTGATTCCGTACTCTTCGGCTTCGAGCATGGTATTAAGTGCCCAGCGCACCACCATGAACCAGGGATCGTCGCCCTGGCGAACCATGGGGCCCAGCGGTTCTTTGGAGAAATCTTCCGGCAGGATGACATGGTCGTCTGGTTTGGCGAGAGTTGTGCGCGTCGTGGCCAGGCCCGACTTGTCAGTGGTATAGGCATCGCAGCGGCCTGCTTCGTATGAGCGCATGGCTTCATCAGGATTGTTGATGACAACCGGCTTGAATTCCAGCTTGTTGGATCGGAACCAATCAGCAAGATTCAGCTCGGTTGTAGTGCCGGGCTGGACGCAGATGGCTGCACCGCCGAGCTCTTTGGCACTCTTGATGCCCAGGCTGGTCTTGACCATAATGCCCTGGCTGTCGTAATAGTTCACGCCGGGAGTCATCAGGCCCAGTGTCGTATCACGGGTCATTGTTGCCGTGGTATTGCGCGTCAGTACATCGATTTCACCGGACTGCAAGGCCGTGAAACGTTGTTGAGTGGTTTGTGCCACGGCCTTGTATTTCGTAGCGTCGCCAAACATCATCGCTGCAATGGCCTTGCAAAGATCGACGTCCAGGCCTGTCCATTCGCCCTTGCTGTTTGCGATCGAAAAACCAGGAAGGCCGGTATGCACGCCGCATTGCACAAAGCCTTTGGCTTTCACCGCATCCAGGGTTTCGCCCGCACTTGCTGTGGCGGCGGCAAGGAACAGCGATGCACCCAGCGCGGCGGCTTTAAATAGTTTCATGGATCGTCCTTTCGGTATCTTGAATTGGTCAACACGGCATACAATTGTGCATGTGCCGTTAGCGTGCGAATGGTAGCCGCTGGTATCCATTTAAAACATGGGGGATATCCCTTGCGACACCTCGAAGTTGTGCCAACATGATCGAATTCCAGCACGTATTCAAATCTTACGGACGTGGGCGAAATATTCTGGCGGACATCAATTTCCGCATCGAACCGGGCGAATTCGTCTTCGTGTCCGGACCGTCCGGTGCCGGCAAGTCCACATTGCTGAAGCTTATCGGCGGTCTCGAACCGCCCAGTCGTGGCACAGTGCATGTCAATGGCCATCGCATCGATAAAATGCCGGCCCGGGCACGACCCTATCTGCGTCGCGCCGTGGGTGTCATTCTTCAAGACACACATCTACTCTACGATCGGAACGCAATCAATAACGTGCTGCTCCCCCTGGCAGTAGCCGGACTGGAAACCCGCCTGGCGGGTACCCGAGCGCGCGCCGCCATGGAAAAGGTCGGTCTGTCGGGCAAGGAAGACCTCAATCCCGTGGAAATGTCGGGGGGTGAGCAACAGCGCCTGGCCATTGCACGCGCCATTGTCAATCGACCGGCCATCCTTATCGCCGATGAGCCCACCGCCAACCTGGACCAGGAAAGCGCGCGACGCATCATGGAAGTGTTCCGCGATTTCAATCGCGTGGGTGTGACCACATTGATCGCTTCGCATGACGGCGCCCTCATGGCGGCCTATGCATCGCGCACGCTACGCATCGACGCGGGACGATTCACCGATATACCGGGGGTAAAGTCATGAGCCGCTGGTTACGACAACATCGCTATGCCTGCATGGTGGCCTTGCGCCGCCTCTGGTCCCACCCCTTTTCATCCCTGTCGAACATCCTTGTCATTAGCCTGACACTGGCCATTCCCATTATTGCGGCATCGGTCCTGGTTTCCGCACAACCCGTCGTCAAACAACTGCCGGTTTCGCCTGAAGTTACCCTGTTCTTGCGACCCGGCGCCACACCAGACACAGCAACCCAGCTGGCGCGTCAGCTTCGCGAGGAACACCCGCAAGATATCCAGGCGGTCCGTGTGGTCGCACGCGAAGACGCGCTGAAAACGCTGAAGGCCAATCCGGCTTGGGCGGACGCGCTGTCGGTGCTGCCCAGCAACCCGTTGCCCCACGCCATCGTCGTGTCCCTTATCGAGAGCACAGACCTGGCTAAACAGGCCAATGCGCTTGCCCGTGAGTGGCGCCAGCTGGAGGCCGTCGATTCTGTGCAACTCGACAGCGAATGGGTCAGGCGCCTGGAAGCCATCCTTGGCTTTGTGCGCATAGGACTGGGCTTGCTGGCGCTGGGCGTGGCACTTGTGGTGCTCGCCACCGTTTTCAATACAGTACGCATGCAGGCTCTTACCCAGCGCGAGGAAATTGGTGTGGCGCGGCTGGTAGGGGCGACCGAATCGTTCGTGCGGCGCCCATTCCTTTACCTGGGGGCTTTGACGGGCGTGATTTCCAGCATTATGGCAATCCTGTTTTCCGCGCTGGCCCTGGTGCCGCTTAACGCGGCCCTGGCGCGGCTGGCTGACAGCTACGGCACGCAATTGATACTAAGCCTGCCCGACAGCATGAGCCTGGTGCTGGCGGTCGTGCTCATAGCCATATTGGCGGCCTTGTCGGCACGCTGGTCCGTAACACGCAATACGCGATTCTGATGAGTCTTAATAAAACGCCAGCGCTTTCGAGTCTGGCCTGTACGGTGGTGTATTGGCAGAAGCAGCACGGTCGGCACCATTTACCATGGCAGGGTACACAAGACCCATACCGGATATGGCTTTCGGAAATCATGTTGCAGCAAACCCAGGTCGCCACGGTAATAGGCTATTACGAGCGGTTCCTGTCCCGGTTTCCCGATATCGCGACACTGGCGCAAGCGCAGCAGGAAGACGTAATGCCTTATTGGGCGGGCCTGGGCTACTATGCCCGCGCCCGCAATCTGCATCGCTGCGCACAGGAACTGGCGACCAACTGGGATTGTCGTTTCCCTCCGACCCCCGAACAGATTGCCACGCTGCCTGGCATAGGGCGTTCGACGGCGGCAGCCATTGCCGCGTTCGCGTACGGCACGCGCAGCGCCATCATGGACGGAAACGTCAAGCGTGTCTTCACCCGTTACTTCGGCATCTACGGCGTGACCAGCCAACGTGAGACCGAGAAGCTCCTGTGGGATACGGCGCAAAGCGCCGTGGAGGCCGCGCCCGCCTCACTGGACATGGCGGCCTACACGCAAGGGCTGATGGACCTTGGCTCGCAATGCTGCATACGTGGGCGTCCTGACTGCGCGCGGTGTCCCTTGAAGGCAAATTGCTACGCCTATATACATGGGGTGCAGCAGCAACTCCCCACGCCCAAGCCAAGAAAAGCGAGTCCCGAACGGGCGTGCAAGATGCTCGTTGTGCGATCGCATGACAAGATTCTGCTGGAGAAGCAAGTCTCGCCGGGTATCTGGGGAGGCCTGTGGAGTCTGCCCAGATACGACGATGCATCAGAAATCGACGCGGCCTGTCGCAACTTTGGCCAGGCCGGCGCAGCGCAGAAAATGGCTGGCTTGTTGCATGTATTCAGTCATTTCAAATTGCATATCGAACCATGGTATTTGCAATGCGACACCCTGCGGGTGACAGAAGCGGGCCAGGGCCAGGCCTGGATAGCCATCGAAGACCTGCCATCCACTGCACTCCCCGCGCCCATAAGGAAAATTCTGGATGGCCTGTTCAATCCACATGACAGGGCGCTGCCTCTGTTTACTGACGCACCGGCCGATACCGGCTGATGCTCATCAGTATCCCGCAAGCCACTCCCAAGGTAAGGAGTGCGGTACCGCCATAGCTCATGAACGGCAGCGGAACACCCACGACCGGAAGAATGCCGGTGACCATACCGACGTTTACGAACACGTATACAAAGAACATCATGGACATGGCTCCGGCCAGCAGTCGCCCAAACTGTGTATGGGCGCGCATGGCTATGGCCAGACCACGTACGATGAGCAAGCCATACAACACCAGCAGCATGATGCCGCCATACAGCCCGAACTCCTCCGCATATACGGCAAAGATGAAATCCGTGGTGCGTTCGGGAATGAAGTCCAGATGCGACTGCGTGCCCATCATGTAACCCTTTCCATACACACCGCCTGAACCGATGGCAATCATGGACTGTATCGTGTGGAAGCCTTTACCCAGGGGATCTGACCCGGGATCCAGCAAAGTGCAGACCCGGTATTTCTGATACTCATGCAACAACACCCAATCCACATCCGGCTGGCATATGACGTCTTCGTAGTACATCAAGCCGCCTATCCCCGTAACCATCAGCGCCGCAATGGGAACCAGCAATTTGAAGGACAAACCACCAAAGTAGATGACGCAAAAGCCGGATACGAATACCAATAACGCCGTGCCAAGGTCAGGCTGCATGACGATGAGTGAAAACGGAATGGCCAGCAGCACGCCCGCCACAAAAAAATCAATTATCTTCAAACTGCCCTGGTTGCGGTGAAAATACCAGGCCAGCATCAAAGGCACCGAAATTTTCAGCATCTCGGACGGCTGTATTCGCGCCACGCCAAGGTTCAGCCAACGGGTGGCACCCTTACTAGTCTCGCCAAAGAATTCCACACCCAGCAACAACACTACGCCCACGACGTAAAAGTAGGGGGCCAGACGCATCAGCATCGGGGGCGGAGTCAGCGCAGTGATCCAGAGAAATAGGAAGGCAATCAGGAAATTGCGCAACTGATCTGAGAATCGCCAGTCGGTTCCTCCAACAGCAGAATGCATTACCGTCATTCCGAGTACGGCCATCAGGATGACCAGGGCCAGCAAGGGCCAATCGAATGCGTTGAAGGCCTTGAATATCCACTGCGCTATTCGTTTCATTGAACATCCTGCAATCGAATCGGCGCCGCGGGGTTATCGGGCGGCGTGGTCACTTCGATATCAGCTGGATCGCTGTGCTGCGGTACGTCGGGCATATCTTCGGGACGCAGGATGGCATCCATCGACTCGCCGCTGGCGCCTTCTTCTTCGCTTCCCGGACTGTGTTCCAGCGGTGGCTCCACAGGAATACCTGGGTACCGTTCGCTGGCAAGACGCTCTGGCGACAACCAATAATCAAATACCTTGCGTGCCACCGGTGCCGCCACCGTAGCGCCCCAGCCGCCGTTCTCCACGATCAGCGCGACCGCAACCTGCGGATTCTCGACCGGCGCATAGGCCATGAATAAGGCGTGGTCCCGCAGGCGCTCTTGCACATCCGCGCTGTACTTGGCGCCTTTCAAGCTGTAAACCTGCGCCGTACCTGTTTTACCGGCCGCCTGATACGTTGCACCGGCAAATGCCCTGCGCCCTGTACCTTTGCGAATAACGTCCGCCATCGCATTGCGTATCACGGCAAGATTCTCTTGCTTGAGCGGTATTGTGTACGACGGCTGGGTCACCGTTCGTATCGTCTTCCCGCTTTGAGGGCTGGACACCAGGCTCACCAGATGAGGCTGCATGTAAGCGCCGTCATTGGCCAGTACTGCAGTTGCCTGCGCCAATTGCAGCAAGGTGAAGGAGTTATAGCCTTGGCCCACTGTCACAGACACCGTTTCGCCGGCATACCAGCGTTGCTGGGCCGGCTTTTTATACGCCTGGCGCTTCCATTCGGTGGAGGGCAGCACACCGCGACGCTCCCCCTCGAGGTCGATCCCGGTTATTTGGCCGAAGCCGAACTGCTTGCTGAAGTCGTGCAAGGCGTTCACGCCGATTTCAGGTCCCAGTGAAAAAAAGTAGGTATCCGACGACACGACGATCGCGCGATGCATGTCCGTGGGTCCGTATGCCGCGCCGCCTGCATTTCGGAAACGCTGACCGCCAAATTCGAAGTAGCCCGGATCCGGTATGCGCTGCGTGGCAGAACGTTTACCCAGTTCCAGTGCCGCCAGTCCTACAAACGGTTTATAGGTGGATCCGATCGGGTACGTGCCGTACAACGGCCTGTTTATGAGGGGGTGGTCGGGCGACTCGTTCAGTTTTCGCCAGTTCTCGACATCGATGCCGTCGATGAACAGATTAGGATCGAAAGAAGGTGCCGAGACGAAGGCCAATACGTCCCCGGTCGCCGGCTCGATAGCCACCAGCGCACCGCGGCGACCCTCGAATTGTTTCTCTGCCACCTTCTGAAGTTCGATGTCGATGGACAACACCAGGTTCGATCCCGGCACGGGGTCGACCCGGCTGAGCGTACGCACCGGTCGGCCGCTAGCGGTGACTTCCACTTCCTCGACTCCGGTGCGACCGTGCAGTGTCTCTTCCCAGGTCTTCTCTATGCCCTTTCTTCCTATTGTGTTGCTGCCACGATAATTCCCCAGCTTGCCGGCTTTCTCCAGCTCTTCGAGGTCTTTCTCGGAGATACGTCCCACATAGCCCAACACATGAGCAGCCGATTCACCTTGCGGGTACTCCCGTACCCACCGGGCACTGAGTTCCACGCCGGGAAACTTGTACGCATGCGCGGCGAACCACGATGCTTCAGTATCATTGAGGTTATTGCGCAGCAATATCGGCGTATACCGCCCTGTCTGATTCATCTGCTGCGTGAATCGACGCCTGTCGGTGGGGCTAAGATAGACCAGTTCCCCCAATGAATCGAGCATGGTCTTCATATCGGCTTCGACATTGGCGGGCACGACAGATAATGTGTAGTCGCGATAGTTCCTCGCCAGGATCACCCCATTGCGATCCGTAATTTCGCCACGTCGCGGAGGAATGGGAACGACAGCGATCCGATTCTGGTCGGCACGTGCCGCCAGGCCCTCGTAGCGTACGACCTGCAAATGCCATAGCCGGCCGGCCAGCACGCCGAAGCAAAGTATTGCCAACACGCCAGCTACGCAGACCCGGACAAACATCTTCCGCTTCTGGTTATGCGTGGTTTTCTTGAACTCGAACATAGGAAATGGTTACCGTCCCGCCAACTCAGGCCGAGCCTGACTCGGTCTCGTCCAGACGGCGCTGTGGCATGTGCAGCAACACATCCGCCAAGGGCCAAAGCATAGCGGTGAATAAGGCCGACCACAACCAGTCCCACCCCACCCATTCACCCGCAAGCCAGGAATGCGCCACCCGTGATACCGCTTCAGACAGCACAAAAACGGGAAGCATATGTATGGCCTGGACGATGGAGTTGAAGCGTTGCAACCTGCGGCTGAGCAGCAGTGAACCATAGGCCGCTACGCTGAAGGTGAGAGCCTGCTCTCCGAGCAGGGCGCCATCGTGCACGTCCATGAGCAGGCCTATGCAAAAGGCTGCAAGCATGTTCACCCGCCCGGGCTCATGAAGGCACCAGAATACGATCACCAACAACAGCAGATCCGGCGCGGGTTGCCACACTCGCCACGGTAACAGTGAAACCAGCCAGATCAGCAACAGCGTGAACCAGACGAAAAGAGGACTTGATGGTCGCTTGAACGGCGAGGCATCGATGGGCTCGAGCGAACTCAACGACGAGCGCCGCTGCCCGGCTACAGGGGCGCTACCGGTCGGCTTGCGAACCATTCTGAGGCCTCTCTTGAACAGGCTCGGACGGCGAAACATCGACGCGCAGAACCAGGAAATGACGATGCCTTTCCGGATGGGACAGTGGCGTGGCCACGGCCAAGGCAAAACCGGAAGCAGGGTCGCGATTGACGTGATCCACCTTTGCAACCGAGAGACCAGCGGGAAACAGGCCCCCAATGCCACTGGTGACCAGGACATCGCCTGGCTCGAGGTCGACGTCGGCAGTCAGATATCGAACTTCGAGCTTGCCGGTGATATTGCCACCAAATGCGATCAGCCGGAGTCCGCTGCGCAACACCTGTACCGGTATTGACACTTTCTCGTCAGTGAGCAACGCCGCTTCTGATGTGAAAGGCGTAACACGCACGATCTGTCCGACGATACCGCCTTCATCGATTACGGGCATGCCAGGCCGTATGCCGCTGGCCGAGCCTTTGTTGAAAACCAGATGGTGCGAGAAAGCGTTAGGGGGCTCGTAGAATACCTCGACCGCGACGGATGGCTGGGTGACCGTATCGGCGACATTGAGCAGGCGGCGCAATTGCTCATTTTCAGTCGCCAGTTGTGCAGCGTGGGTGGAGATCTGGGCCAGTTCGATGCGCTGGCGTTGCAAGGCTTCCCTCTCTGTTCGGGCCAATGCCGCCGCGTCGCTCCAGCTGCTTATATGCTCTATCGCATCGCGCGGCGCCATCATGATGCGTTGAAAGGGATACAGGACCACCGAAATGGCTTGCCGGGCCGGATCCAGGACCCGCCAGCGCACATCGACAATCAGCAGGCTCAGGGAAAGGACCACAAACACAAACAGGCGCAACTCCGCGGTAGGACCGCGTTTGAATAGCCTGATCGTGCTATTTTCTTGCATGGGATAATCGCAAAGCGCCTTGATCTGCCCAGCGCACACCAAGAGGCACAGGGATCTTTACTGTACGAGCTTAGTCGTAAATGAAAACCGTGCCCAGCCGCTCAAGGTGCTCGAGCGCCTCACCGCAGCCGCGCACGACGCAGGTGAGAGGGTCATCAGCCACTACCACCGGTAAGCCGGTCTCTTCCTGGAGCAGGCGATCGAGGTCGCGCAATAGCGCCCCGCCCCCGGTCAGGGCAATACCCTTGTCGGTGATGTCGGCGCCCAGTTCCGGCGGCGTCTGTTCCAGGGCCGTCTTGACCGCGGAAACAATCTGATTGAGCGGGTCAGTGAGGGACTCGAGGATCTCGTTTGAAGAGACCGTGAAACTGCGTGGCACGCCTTCGGACAGATTGCGTCCCTTGACTTCGATTTCCCGGATTTCAGAACCAGGAAATGCAGATCCGATTTCCTTCTTGATGAGCTCGGCCGTGGGTTCGCCGATGAGCATGCCGTAGTTGCGACGAATGTAATTGATGATGGATTCGTCGAATTTGTCGCCGCCTACGCGGACCGAACCCTTATAGACCATGCCACCTAACGAGATAATGGCCACTTCCGTGGTGCCACCGCCAATATCAACCACCATGGAACCGCTGGCGTCGGACACACCCAGGCCTGCACCAATGGCCGCTGCCATGGGTTCTTCAATGAGGTACACCTGGCTGGCTCCGGCGCCCAGCGCCGACTCACGGATAGCCCGCCGCTCGACCTGCGTAGAGCCGCAGGGAACGCAAACGATGATACGCGGACTGGGCGCAAACATGCTGCGTGGGTGCACCATGCGTATGAACTGCTTGAGCATTTGCTCGGTCACAGTGAAATCGGCGATTACGCCGTCTTTCATCGGACGAATCGCCTCGATATTGCCCGGGACGCGGCCCAGCATCTGTTTGGCTTCACGACCCACTGCCTGGATGATTTTCTTACCGTTGGGTCCGCCTTCGTGGCGAATGGCGACGACCGAAGGCTCGTCAAGCACAATGCCCTTGCCGCGAACATAAATTAACGTATTGGCAGTACCGAGATCGATCGCCATATCGGTGGAAAAGTAACTACGCAGGAATCCGAACATGGGCGCTCAGTGAAATCAAGATTGAAAAAACAGATAATTCGCACGTTTGTTCCGCGGATGCGAAATGCCATAAGTTGGCCAACGAATTAAACCGACAATGATAACTTATAATTGACCCTCGTTAAGGTCGAATAACAGCATATTATGTTCTGTAACCAGTCGGTCTCCGTAGCTGTTGCAAGTTAATACAATCATTCCGGCGCCGGCTCTCTCATTAAGAAATTCATGTCAATTACTCAGCAAGATGTAGCGCGTATAGCGCGGCTGGCACGTATCCAGCTTTCACCAAACGACGTTGCACATGCCCAGGCCGATCTGGACGAAATGCTAGGCTTGATCGAACAATTGCAGGCGGTCGACACCACCGATGTCGTACCCATGGCGCACCCCCTATCCGCACACCAGGATATTATGTTGCGCCTGCGTCCCGACGTCGCAGCGCCAACCAATACGCTCGCCCAGCGTCAGGCACTGATGGTGAATTCGCCAGCGGAAGAAGACGGCCTGTTCCTGGTGCCTACGGTAATCGAGTAAAAAATGTCAAGTACACCTCTGCACTCCGAATTCGATAGTATTGCGTCCTTGCGCAGCGCCTTGCAGGCGCGCAAGCTGAGTGCTCGCGAACTGGCTATTAGCGCGCTCGATGCCGCTCAACGTCGTAGCGATCTGAATGCATTTCTACACCTGGATCGTGATCTGACCCTTGCGCAGGCCGATACGGCTGACAGGCTGCTTGCGACAGGAAAAAGCACCGCCCTTACCGGCATACCCATCGCCCACAAAGACGTATTCGTCACGCAACATTGGCGTACTACGGCTGCCAGCAAGATGCTGGCGACCTATGTCAGCCCGTTCGATGCAACCGTCGTAAGCAAGCTTCAGGCTGCCGGCGCAGTCTCGCTGGGCAAACTGAATTGCGATGAATTCGCCATGGGTTCCGGCAACGAAAACTCGGCATTCGGTGTCGTCAGGAATCCCTGGGACGCCACAGCCGTTCCAGGCGGCTCGTCAGGCGGTTCGGCAGCGGCGGTCGCCGCAAGCCTGGTCATGGCTGCCACCGGCACCGATACGGGCGGGTCGGTGCGTCAACCAGCGGCCTTGTGCGGTGTGAGCGGCATCAAGCCCACATACGGTACGATTTCCCGCTACGGCATGATTGCCTACGGATCCAGCCTGGACCAGGCCGGCCCTATCGCTCGCCATGCCAGAGACTTGCTCGATCTGCTTGACACCATGAGCGGGTTCGATCCGCGTGATTCGACCAGCCTCGAAACCTGCGACGGCGCGGCCAACGAGCCAGGACGCATCCGCGGCGACTTCGACGCGGTCCTGAACGACCAACAGGCCGCTGGCGACCAACCTCTGAAAGGCTTGCGCATAGGCGTGCCCACGGAGTTCTTGAATGGTGGCCTGGCAGCGGACGTGGCAGCCGCAGTGGAAGCGGCAGTCAAGACCTTTGAGTCCCTCGGGGCCCGCCGCGTCAGCATATCGCTGCCGCGCACGGCATTATCCATACCCACCTATTACGTCATCGCGCCTGCCGAGGCGTCAAGCAATCTGTCACGCTACGACGGGGTTCGCTATGGCCACCGTGCAGAGCAATACCGCGACCTGGCCGAGATGACCAGCCGCTCGCGCACTGAAGGCTTCGGGCCCGAAGTTCTGCGCCGGATCATGGTTGGCACCTATGTACTGTCCCATGGCTATTACGACGCCTATTATCTGCAGGCACAACGGGTGCGCCGCATGATCGCCAATGATTTCCAGCAAGCCTTCGCCGATCACTGCGACGTCATCATGGGGCCGGTGACTCCGAGCGTAGCTCGGCATATCGGCGACAACAAGGAAGATCCCACCGCAGACTGGCTGGCCGATGTCTACACTCTGGGCGTCAGCCTGGCCGGCCTGCCGGCCATGTCCATTCCCTGCGGCTTCGGCAGCCCACAACGCCCCCTGCCGATCGGGCTGCAAATTATCGGCAACTATTTCAGGGAAGGTCAGCTTCTGGCCATTGCCGACCGCTTCCAGCAAGTTACCGACTGGCACCAACGCAAACCAGGACAAGCATAATGGAATGGGAAATCGTCATCGGGCTGGAAACGCATACGCAGCTTTCCACCCAATCCAAGATTTTTTCTAACAGCACCACCGAATTCGGGGCGGCTCCCAACACTCAGGCCAATGAAGTCGATATGGCGCTGCCGGGCAGTCTGCCGGTCATGAACAAAGGCGCCGTCGAACGCGCGATCCAGTTCGGCCTTGCAGTCGGTGCAAACATCGAACCCCGCTCAATATTTGCCCGCAAGAATTATTTCTATCCCGATCTTCCTAAGAATTACCAAATCAGTCAGTTCGAGATTCCGGTGGTGCAAGGCGGGACGATCAGTTTCTTTGTCGGTGAAGAAGAGAAAACCGTCAATCTGACGCGCGCCCATCTTGAAGAAGATGCGGGAAAATCGCTGCACGAGAATTTCACGGGCCCCCATGGTGAGTCGTCCACCGGCATCGATCTGAACAGGGCCGGCACGCCGCTCCTCGAGATCGTCTCCGAACCCGAAATGCGCTCGGCCGCCGAGGCCGTGGCCTACGCTCGCGCGCTCCATGGCCTGGTGGTCTGGCTGGGCATTTGCGACGGCAACATGCAAGAAGGCTCGTTCCGCATTGACGCCAACGTATCGGTGCGTCCGAAAGGCCAGAACGAACTGGGGACGCGCAGCGAAGTCAAGAACGTCAACTCCTTCCGTTTCCTGGAACGGGCCATTCAGTATGAAGTCCGCCGCCAGATCGAACTTATCGAAGATGGCGGCAAGGTGGTGCAAGAGACCCGTCTGTACGACTCCGAGCGTGACGAAACACGCAGTATGCGAAGCAAGGAAGACGCTCACGACTACCGCTATTTCCCGGACCCCGATCTGCCACCATTGGTGATTGCACCCGAGTGGATAGCCCGTGTCAGGGACGCCATGCCAGAGCTTCCTGCCCAGAAGCGTCTACGTTTTGAACAGGAGCTGGGTCTCAGTTCATACGACGCCGCCCAGCTCACCACAAGCCGGGCCAGCGCGACCTATTTCGAAGAGTTGGCAGGCAAGCTGCCAGACGGTCAAGCCAAGCTCGCCGCCAACTGGGTACTCGGAGAACTCTCCGCAGCCCTCAACCGCGATGAGATCGACATCGATCAAAGCCCCATTAAGCCCGCCGCGATGGCGGCGCTGCTTGCGCGCATTGCAGATGGCACCATTTCAAACAAAATGGCGCGCGATGTCTTCGCCGCTATGTGGTCGGGCGAAAACGGCGGCGATCCAGACGCGATCATCGAAGCCCGGGGACTGAAGCAAATCAGCGACAGTGGCGCCATCGGGACGATGATCGATGACGTTCTGGCAGCGAATCCAGCCATCGTTGAAGAGTACCGGGCCGGCAAGCAAAAAGCCTTCAACTCCCTGGTCGGACAGGTCATGAAAGCAGCCAAGGGCAAAGCCAACCCGCAGCAGGTCAATGACATGCTCAAGGAAAAGCTGAGGTAAAAATGACGCCAGGTTTTGGGGCATCAAGCCGCCTGGCGCATCCTCTTGCTTAAACGCCGTACCGGGCCCTGTATGCTGTTACCGCGTCGCGGTGTTCGGCAAGGCGGCTATCGTTTTCCAATAGTGCCATGATATCGGTCAATGAGGCGATGCTGACCACCGGAATCCCATAGGTGCGCGCCACGTCCTGTACCGCCGAGTGTGCCGACAAGGCATCGTCAGGACCCGCGCGCTCCATGCGATCCAACGCAATCAGCACAGCGGCAGGCTGCGCGCCTGCCTTACGAATGATTTCCACCGATTCCCGCACGGACGTGCCGGCTGTGATGACATCGTCGATGATCACGACCTTGCCTTGCAAGGGTGCTCCTACCAGGATTCCGCCTTCGCCGTGATCCTTCACCTCTTTGCGATTGAACGCAAAGGGTACGTCGCGCCCGCCCATTCCGGGATGATTGGCCAGCGCCACGGCAGTTGCGGTCGCCAACGGTATCCCTTTATAAGCGGGGCCAAACAGCATGTCGAAACCGACATCCGACGCTACGAGGGCCTGCGCGTAGAACTGGGCAAGGCTGCCCACGGAAAGGCCTGTATTGAACAATCCGGCATTGAAGAAATAGGGGCTTATTCGTCCTGACTTGACTTTGAATTGGCCAAACTTCAAAACGCCTTGTTCCAGGGAAAAACGCACAAAATCAGTGCGATAAGAAGGTTGGATCATAATCTTGCGGATATCGGAAAACCGATATTATCGGTCATAACCGGGGATCGCCCAGTGCTTCGGTGACGAAATCGATGAAAGTCCGCACCTTAGGCGTAAGGTATTTGCGGCTGGTGTACGTGGCGTACAGTTCGCGGGGAGCCTGGTGATATTGCGGCAGCACCTGAATCAGGTGCCCCGCCGCCAAGTCATCGTCCACCAACCAGCCCGGCATATACCCGATGCCGACGCCCGCGCGAACAGCATGGTACGAATACGTGGAGTCGTCAGACCTCATCACCGGATTCAGCCGTATCAACACTTTCCCCTTGGGGCCGTCAAACTCGAAGCCTTCCGAATCCAAATAACTGGGCAGGATACCTCCGTAGTTGGCAAGGGCGGAGATGGTCTCTGGAACGCCGAAGCTATCGAAATAGCCCGGCGTAGCCACCAGATAAAAGTGGATTGCGCAAATCTTGCGTACTATCAGATGCGGTGATGGATCCCGCGTGACACGCAATGCCAGGTCATACCCTTCGGCAGCCAAATCCACTTTACGATTGGAAAACCGCAAATCAAGTATGACGTCTGGATACCGTTTCTGATAGGCAGCAAGCACACTCACCACACGAGGATTTGCAAACCACACAGGCGCGGTGACTTTCAGATTGCCCCGCGGCGCCTCCACACTGCTGCCTATCGTGGCCGCAGCAAGTTCCAGCATTTCCAATGCGCTGCGGCATTGTTCGAAGTACAAGGAGCCAGCCTCGGTCAGACTGACGCGACGGCTTGTACGATTGAGCAAGCGCACACCAAGCTCGCGTTCCAAATGAGCCAGATGCTTGCTGACCATAGGCGCGGAAAGCGAAAGCCGGTCAGCCGCGCCCACAAAGCTGCCGGCATCCGCTATTTCACAAAATACCCGAAGGCTGAGCAAGGTATCCATTGTTTCCCATATGGAAATGAATCGTTAATAAATCCTGCGTATATTTCTTTTTGCTATTCTATTAAACTTTGTTGCGATAGATCATTGACGTACTCACCAACATACTTACTGGACCATTATGACGACCAATTCTTGCACAATCTGGACCCCTCGCGTACTTAGTATTCTGCGCATAGTCAGCGGTTATTGCCTGCTATGGCACGGCACTTCCAAGTTCTTTGGTTTTCCCGGACCGGCCATTGACAACCTGCAGATATTCTCAATGATGGGAGTTGCAGGACTGATTGAGTTGATCGCAGGCGTACTGTTGATCATCGGACTGTTCACTCGCGGCGCTGCATTTATTGCATCCGGCTTTACGGCAGCCGCCTACTTCATTGGCCATGTCGCCACGAATGGCAATTTGTTTTTTCCCGCTATGAATGGCGGCGAGGCAGCTGTCTTGTTCAGTTTCATCTTCCTATACATCGCCGTTGCCGGTGCAGGTCCATGGAGCATAGACGCCATGCGCAGAAATTCGCATTAATCCGGCGCCTCCACCACTAATCCGGCCGCCAGGCCGGACTTATGGATATCACTATGAAATTGCCTGTCTACTTTATTTCGCACGGCGGGGGACCGTGGCCGTACATTCCGGCGATGCAGGCCAGCAATGCGGCTCTTGCTGCGTCATTGGTCGACATCCCCGCCCAACTGGGGCGCAAGCCCAAGGCCATCCTAATGGTGTCTGCACACTGGGAGACCCATGGAGTCTTCGGTATAACCGCTCATCCGCGGCCGCCGATGATTTATGACTACTACGGCTTTCCAGAGAACACCTACCAGGTTCAATACCCAGCGCCGGGGTCACCGGAGCTGGCCGGGCGCGTACAGCAATTATTGTCTTCCGCCGGTTTGCCGGTTGTCGCCGATACGCAACGTGGCTACGATCACGGCGCTTTTGTGCCAGCCTTCGTCATGTATCCGCAGGCAGACGTGCCGATGATACAACTGTCCATCGACGCCGGATACGATCCTGCCTTGCACCTTTCCTTGGGCCGCGCCCTCTCCCCTCTCCGCGACGAGGATGTGCTGATCATCGGCAGCGGGCTGAGCTACCACAATCTGCGGCAAATCTACGGAGGTGGGGCGGCAGCATCGGCCCAGTTCGACGCATGGCTGCAACATGCCTTGCTCGCCTCGCCGACGCAGCAGCGTGCGGCACTGCTGCAAAACTGGGAAACCGCAGCATCAGCCCGACTTGCTCATCCGCGCGAAGACCACCTGATCCCTCTCATGGTGGCCGTCGGCGCCGCCGAACATGATAAGGCCAGCTGCATTTATCATGAGAGCCAGGCATTTGCTGGAATCACAGCCTCGAGCTTTCGGTTCGACGCCGCTGCCTGAAGCATCAGCGTTTCTTGATACAGGACTTCCGGCCACTTCAACGGGCAAAAAGGTTAAAGTCTCAACTTCATCAGATTCCAGAGTACTACAATGCTACGAGTGATATCCGCCAATCTCAATGGCATTCGTTCGGCCGCCAACAAGGGTTTCCTGGAATGGATCCCAGGCCAGAATGCAGACTTCATCTGCATGCAGGAACTCAAGGCGCAAGTCGGCAACATGACGGTGGAGATGCTGAATCCACAAGATTATTACGGCTACTTCCACTATGCCGAAAAGAAGGGCTATAGCGGGGTGGGCGTGTACGCGCGCACGCAGCCGTTGCAAGTCATTGAGGGCCTGGGGGTGCCCGAGATCGATGCCGAGGGCCGCTACCTGGAACTGGTGTACGACAAACTGTCGGTCATCTCGCTGTATTTGCCATCGGGCTCCAGCGGCGACCATCGCCAGTCCGCCAAATATGCGTTCATGGAACATTTTATCGACCACCTTGCGACCCTGGCCAAATGTGGACGGCAGGTCATACTGTGCGGCGACTGGAATATTGCGCATAAAGAAATCGACCTCAAGAACTGGAAGGGCAATCTCAAGAACAGCGGCTTCCTGCCCGAGGAACGCGCATGGCTGACCAAAGTTCTGGATGAACTGGGTTGGGTCGATGTCTATCGCCATCTTTATCCGGATGCCACCGGCGACGCTTACACATGGTGGAGCAACCGTGGTCAGGCCTGGGCCAAGAACGTCGGTTGGCGCATCGACTACCAGATTGCCACTCCCGATATCGCAGCGACGGCGACACAGGCGTCGATTTATAAAGAGCACCGATTCAGCGACCACGCCCCGCTTATCATCGAATACAACTGGAACGCCTGAATGCCACGCTGGCCATCTGGCTAATGGCGAGGGTTTTCGTTACTATCGACGAAGTAGTTACCGATGGTATCATTTTGCCATGCGCTTCAACACCACGGCAGATGAAAGCAACCAAGTCCGAAACCTTCTTTCGTTCGATTCAGAGGCTGCCGACGAACGCTATGATGCCCTTACCCGAATCGCCCGTCGTCACATGGGAGTCACAACGGCCGCCATTACGTTGCTCGACGGTAACCGCCACATCCAGCGCTCCTGTAGCGGACCTACGTTCGGGACATCGTTGCAACGCGTTGCCCTCATCGCCGAACTTGCCGACAACGAAGCCACATTGGCAGTACCTGACACTTTGGCGGACAATCGTTATCGCCATCACCCTTTGGTCATTCAGAGCCCTTTCATCCGTTTTTTCGCCATCTGCGCCATGCGGGACACCGATGGAGCGCGCCTTGGCACTTTATGTTTGACCCATGACCGCCCACGGCAATTCGATAACGACGAATTTGAGGCATTGCAGGATATCGGCCGCCTCGCGACGCTGGTTGTCAGGCAATACCATTCTCCATCAACGCCGACCGAGAGCGCACACAGGATGGCACTGGCCATAGACGGCAGCGGAATAGGCATATGGGACCGAAATGTGCAGACGAACGAAATCCACTATTCGGTCGGCTGGAAGGCAATCCTGGGCTATAGCGATTCAGAGATCGGCAATCGGATCACCGACAGTTACAAACGCGTCCATCCCGATGACCTCTCCTATGTGCAAGCCACGATACAAGCACATTTCGACTTGAAGACGACCAGCTACGAAGTAGAGCATCGTCTTCGGTGCAAAGATGGAAGCTACAAATGGGTATCGAGCCGCGGCAAAGTAGTCAGCCGCGATATGGACGGGAAGCCATTGCGTATGATAGGCACTACAACTGACATCACCGCACTGCGCGCGTTGTCGAACACGCTACAAGAAACCGTCGACTTGATGACCAGCCTGACCGATGAAGTGCCGGGCCTGGTGTTCCAGTATCGCCGGTTCCCGGATAAAAAGACTTTCTTCTCCTATGCCAGCGCAGGCATCAAGGATATATACGAGATCGATGCGGCACAGGTAGCAAGCAGTGCGGACATTCTGGACACAATCATTCATCCCGAAGACCTGGCCGCCTATCACTCCTCACTGGAAGAGTCGGCAGCTCGCCTGGAACCCTGGCAATTCGACTACCGGGTGGTGTTACCCAAGCAAGGCCTGCGCTGGCGCCACGGTAGTGCACACCCGCAACGAATGATCGATGGCAGCACTACATGGCATGGTTTTATTACCGACGTGACGGATCGCAAACGTGCAGAGTCGGAACTGCAAATATTTGCATCTACCGATTTTCTGACGCAATTGCCCAACCGCCGTCATTTCATGGTTGAACTGGAAGCGGAACTGGCAAGAATGCGTCGCTACAAAGGCAAATCGGCCGCTATACTCATGTGCGACCTTGATCATTTCAAATCCATCAATGACAAGTGGGGACATAACGTTGGCGATCTGGCTCTTAGGCACTTTGCAAACCTTCTGCGCGCTGAATTGCGTAACACTGACGTGGCCGGTCGGTTAGGCGGCGAAGAATTTGCCGTCATGCTGCGTTGTACCGAATCGGATGAAGCCGGGTGTTTCGCGGAGCGGGTGCAGTTACGACTTATGGAAACGCCTTTGATTACAGCGGACTACACGATCAGCCTCACTGTAAGCATAGGCATATCAGCCGCGAATGGAGATGATCATGACGCCAGTAGCCCCCTGTCTCGTAGCGACACCGCGCTTTATCGGGCCAAGACGGCGGGTCGCAACCGTATCGAACATTTCTGACAGACAACTACCGACGGACGGCCGACAATGAAAACTATCCATTATTATCTCTCACCCAAATCGCCTTGGACCTATCTGGGCCACGATAGACTGCTGGATCTGGCCCGGCGTCATGAAGCCGTCGTGCTGCCCAAGCCTATGGACCTGGGCAGCATCTTCCCGGTATCCGGCGGACTGCCCCTCGATAAACGACCGCCACAACGGCAGGCGTATCGCATCACGGAACTGAAGCGTTGGTCGGAATTCTTGGGCATGCCTCTTACTATTCATCCGAAATTCTTCCCTGTCGACGATGTTCCTGCCGCGAAAATGGTGACGGCGGCCATAAGGGCTGGCGACAATGACGGCGCATTGAAGCTGACTGGCGCCCTATTGCGTGCGGTGTGGGCCGAGGAGCGAAATATTGCAGACCCCAAGACGCTGGTTGAAATAGGAAATGAATGCGGCCTGGACGGCTCGGGCTTATATGCCGAACGCGAATCCGCGTCCGATTTATACCGGCAACATACTAAAGATGCCATGGAATTGCAGGTATTCGGCGCCCCCTGGTATGAGTACCGCGGCGTATCCTATTGGGGTCAAGATCGGCTGGAGTTTCTGGGCCGGGCGCTGGAACAAGACTGAACAGCCACACCGCAAACGTGCCGGTCTCATTGTTTATTCCTAATAGCACAATAGTGCTCGACTATCTCCCTGGGAGTTCTAGCGATTGTTGCTTAAATCAGAATTGACTATACGGAAATCTAGGGTTTATCCCTAGGCCTGGCTGATAGATACTGAGTTCACCGAAACACGCCGCACACATATACAGCGACGTCGATTCGATCCTACCTTTTTATTGGAGCTCAGCATGAAAACCCTTGTTACAGCATTAATGATTTCCGCCGGTATCTTTGCCAGTGCCGCCCAGGCTGCCGATGATTCTTACCTATCACGGGCCGAGGTAATAGCCGATTTGCAGCAAGCCAGATCGGCTGGCTTGATCAGCACCGGTGAACTGGACTACCCACCCGCGCTCGATTCAACGAGCGCGAAAGACCGCTCGCAGGTTGAAGCCGAGCTCTCCGCTGCGATCGAGGCAGGTCAAATACCTGTTGGGGAAGGCGCTTATCCGCCCGTAACAGCGGCGGAAAGCTCGAAGTCCCGCGCCGAGGTCAAGGCAGAATTGTTCGACTACGCTTCTTCCCATCCAGGCGATTACGTGGAAGCATAATCGGCGAAAGCCGCCGCCAGGAATTGGCGGGCTTGACATGACAGAGACGAATGGTGGATGCCCGCCTACCGCCATTCGTCGCGGTAAACAAACTTGGGCATCTGCCAATTGAAGCGCAGTGCAAGTAGCCGGAAGACAAGACCGACCAGCATGGCACCGACCATGGAGGCATTCAGGTTTGCACCAAAATGTTGGCTGCCAATGAACAGCCCACCCGTCACCACCGACACGCTCGCGTACAGCTCCTTGCGCAGCAACAACGGAATGTCGTTGCAAAGCACGTCCCGCAGTACGCCCCCCGCACACCCAGTGATCATGCCGCTGACCAACACGACTGTTATGGGAAGCTGCATCTCCAGCGCCACCTGGCAGCCTATCACGGTGAAAACGACCAGCCCCAAGGCATCCAGCAGAAGAAACAGCCGATGCAAATGGCGCATGACGGGCGCCGCAAGCGCAGTCAGCAATGCGGCTGCGGCCGTTATCCATAGATACTCGGGGTGCGTTACCCACGTCAGCGGATAATGACCTAGCAGAACATCACGGACCGACCCGCCACCGAGCGCCGTCACGCAGGCGATGATGCACACGCCGATCCAATCCATGTCGCGCCGCCCTGCGGCCAACGCTGCCGTCATGGCTTCAGCCGTAATGGCTATTAGGTACAAGGCAAGCAGCATGTCAGCGCACCGTTTCGAGCGCGTCGATTTCGGTTCGGCGCATGCGAAGCAGGATCAGGCCCGGCAGCCCAATAAACACAGTAATCACAAAGAACCCCGGCCATCCTATGGATTCCACCAACGGTGGCGTCAGCGGACCGGCAAGGTAGGTACGCCCCACCGCCGACAATGCGGACAGCAAGGCGAACTGGGTCGCTGAAAACTCCTGCTTGCACAGCGCCATGAGCAGCGCCACGAACGCCGCCGTTCCTAAACCGCCGCATAAGTTCTCGACACCCACTACCAGCGCCATGGAATAAATATGGGGAGGTGTAACAGCCAGGACCCAATAACCAAAATTGGACAAGGCTTGCAAAAGACCGAACAACATCAGCGATCGGTACAAACCCAGGCGGGTCATCAGGGCCCCGCCGGCCAGCGCGCCGACTATCGTGGCAGCCAGTCCAAACGCTTTGTTGACCGCCCCAACCTCGGTGCCAGTAAACCCGGCGCCTCGCAAAAGAAAGGTCGTGGACAAGGCCCCCGCAAAGGCATCGCCCAATTTGTACAACACAATAAGCAGCAAAATGCTCAACGCACCGGGCCGTTTGAAAAATTCGAGCAGCGGCTCGACAACAGCAATGGCAAGCGTCCTGGGCGCGCGTGCAACGACTTCCGGCTCAGGGGCGAGCAAGGTGGCAATCGCACACAAGGCCATGAGAGCACCCATGACGAGATAGGTATTGCTCCAGCCCAACCATTGATCCGCCAGTACCAGCGCCAGGCCGCCCGACACGATCATGGCAAGGCGGTAGCCCAGCACCTTTACCGCCGCGCCCGCAGCGCGCTCTTCTTTGCGCAGCACGTCCGTGCTGTAAGCATCAAATGCAATATCCTGCGTTGCCGATAAAAACGCGACCAATACGGCAAGCATCGCCAATACCATCAGATTATCGGACGGCGAATAAAAGCCCATGGCTCCAATGACTACCCCGAGAAGAATCTGCGTGACGAAGATCCAGCTGCGGCGGCGTCCCAACATAGGCGGTGCATAGCGATCAACCAGGGGCGCCCACAAAAACTTCAGTGTGTAGGCCGTTCCGATGAGTGTGAGGAAACCGATATTCTGCAGCGATACGCCCGAGAGCGTTGCCCAGGCCTGTAAGGTGCCACCAGTGAGCGCCAAGGGCAGGCCACTGGCAAATCCGAGCACCAATAGAGGGATGACACGAGGACTGCCATAAACGTTGATAAACGAAGCGATGGTAGTCCTCTTTAATCTGGTGTTTCGAAACGGTACACCGCCAGTGTGCTGCGCCAGCTGGGCAGAAACTTGACTTCCCTGTTACCGTTGAACGTTGCAAGGTGAGTGATGCGCAACCTGAGTGCCGAGGCAAGGTCTTCGAAATCCTTGAGTGTGCACAAGTGGATGTTGGGCGTATCGAACCACTGATACGGCATCTCGCCCGTGACAGGCATGCGTCCAGACAATATTGACCAACCATGCGGCCAATAGCCGAAATTCGGAAACGACACGATGCCAAAACGGGCCACGCGCGCCATTTCGCGAAGTATGTGCTCTGTATGATGCATCGATTGAAGCGTCTGTGACAACACTACGGTATCGAACTGTTGATCGTCGAATAGAGCCAGCCCTTCTTCCAGGTTCTGCTGGATTACCTGCACGCCACGCCGCACCGACGCAATCACCAGTTCATCACTGAGTTCCACGCCCACGCCGGTAACATTCTTGTTGTTCTGCAGGTAAGCCAAAAGCGTTCCGTCGCCGCAACCTAGATCCAGGACACGACTTTCCGGTTCGATCCAGCTGGCGATCCGTTTTAGGTCCGCCCTGACATGCTTGGGCGCCACGCTGACTTCGGTCACTTGAGCACCCCTGTGGTTTGAATGCGTTCTGCAAGTCCAAGCCTGGCCGCAATACGGTCGTAGTACCCCTGTATCACAGCATGGTAGCGGGGATCGTCCAGCAGAAATGCGTCATGGCCGTGCGGTGCGTCGATTTCCGCATACGTCACGGGCCGCTTGTTCTTCAATAAGGCGCGCACTATTTCGCGGGAACGGGCGGGTGGAAAACGCCAATCGGTGCTGAAAGAGATGAGCAGAAAATCGGCCTGGACCTTCTCCATCGCACGCACCAGGTCGCCGCCATGGCTGCGCGCCGGGTCGAAGTAGTCCAGCGCCCGCGTGATCAGCAAATATGTGTTGGCATCAAAATACGTGGAAAACTTCTCGCCCTGATAACGCAGATAGGACTCCACCTCGAATTCGACATCGTAGCCGTAATGGAACTCGCCGTTGTCGGCCGGCGCTCGTTGGGTGCGCCCGAACTTCTGGGCCATGTCGTCGTCCGACAGGTACGTAATGTGTCCGACCATGCGTGCCACCGAAAGACCATGACGAGGCACTGTGTGGTGCGCGTAGTAATTTCCGCCATGGAAATCCGGATCACTGATGATCGAGCGGCGCGCCACTTCGTTAAAACCGATATTCTGGGCCGACAGACGCGGAGTGCTGGCGATGACGATGCAGTGGCCAATACGTTCCGGACAGGTAATCGCCCAGCTCAAGGCTTGCATCCCGCCCAATGAACCGCCCATGACGGCTGCAAGCTTGTCGATGCCGAAGCGGTCTGCGAGACGTGCCTGCGCCTGTACCCAATCCTCGACAGTCAACATTGGAAAGGCCGCAGCCCAGGGCTGTCCTGTGTCCGGATTGATACTGGCCGGTCCGGTCGAGCCGAAACATGAACCAATGTTATTGACGCCAATGACAAAAAACCTGTCAGTGTCAACAGCTTTTCCTGGTCCGACCATGTTGTCCCACCAGCCTATGTCTTTCGGATCATCTGCCGATATACCGGCGACATGATGCGAAGCATTCAAGGCATGGCATATCAACACGGCGTTGCTGCGCTCGGCATTCAGCGTGCCATACGTTTCGACCGCGAGCTCGTAGCGAGGCAGGACCTGACCGCTGCTTAAATGCAGCGGCTCGTCGAAGGCAATACGTTGAGGTGCCACGACGCCCACTGAGCCAGGTGGCACGACGACTTGATGCGCAGGGTGATCGGTGGCGACGGGATGGATAGCAGAAACAACAGATGTGGATATAGCGGCCATATGGACCTCTTTAGCTGGATTTATGAGGCGCCCGCAAGCAGATCAAGCAAATCGGCGCTCTGTAGAAACATAATTTTATCACTGTTGAAGGTTGTGTCCACCGCGCTGCGCTCCTAAATACCACTGCCCTTTGTCCGGTTATTTTCATAAAAAATGAAAATAATTGATACATTTGGCTGTAAATCCCATAGAAAAATCTCATACCAAAAGGATTCACAGTGCATGAAACCACTAACTGAACGCGAACTTACTTGCCTACGGTGGGCGGCAGTCGGCAAGACCAGCTGGGAAATGGGAGTCATCCTGGGCTTGACCGAGCGCACGGTCAATTTTCATGTTCATAACGCCTGCCAGAAACTTGGCGTGCACGGCCGCCAGGCAGCCATTACGGTGGCGTTCCAGTCCGGCCTGATGACGGCGACGCTTACCGAACCACTTCCAGGCTTTGCAGGAACTGGGCGGCCTGCTGTTGCGGAAACGTTGCCTGATCAGCCGTCACAATACCCTCGATCAATGCGTGCGCTGTCAGCCAAACAATAACTTGCATCCGTACGCGCCCCTGGGGCGATGCGCCCTCGATAACAAAGGGGACACCCTCTTTCGGCAGTTCGACGGGCTCTGCAACGCCCAGGTTGCGATGAAGTGAGCCGACTACCGACAACGCAAATCTTCGTGCCTGCTCCTGGTTTTGGCGCAATGCTTCGGGTAGCGGCGCATAAGCCACGGCAAATACAGCCTTATCCACCGTGGCAGTTGCCAGGCTGAATGGAACCTCGTGGCCCGAGTACGTCAAAGGCCGTTGCTGGGCAAGGGGGCGGTCGGGGAAAAAAGCTTTCACGGCACCATCGGCGACGGTGACCTCGCGCCAGTTATAGTTGGGCGTACATCCCGCCAGCACGGCCACCAGCATCACTAACAATCCAAAACGCATTAACACCAAACCCCTCAGGTAAAATCGGCAACGACAACGACTTCTAAAATAAAGATACCTTGTAATGATCTCATCTAATCAACGCCTCGTCTTGCTGGGTCAGAACCGGCACGCCCTCAAACACATGTTGCGCGGTATCGAGAAAGAAGGACTGCGTGTCGATGGACAAGGAAAGCTCGCCACCACTCCTCACCCCAAGAGCCTGGGCTCGGCGCTTACCAATGAACGGATCACCACCGATTACTCCGAAGCATTGCTCGAACTCATCACCGGGACGCACGACACCGTCGAAGGCTTGCTGGCCGAGCTCGAAACGACACACCGGTTTGTTGCCCAGCAATTGCGAGACGAGCTGATCTGGAATCAATCCATGCCGGCAACGCTGCCGACTGAACGCGATATCCCAATCGCCTGGTATGGCACGTCGAACACAGGCATGCTCAAGCATGTCTACCGGCGTGGTCTGGCGGAACGTTACGGGAAAGCGATGCAGTGCATTGCAGGGGTTCATTACAATTTTTCCCTGCCTGATTCGATCTGGCAAATTATCGGCACGCCTGGGTCGTCCCCGGAAGACCAGCGGTCGCAAGGCTATCTTGGCCTAATTCGCAACTTTACCCGTTATTCGTGGCTGCTGATGTACTTGTTTGGCGCCTCCCCGGCCGTTTCGCGGAGTTTCATGCGGGGCATGGATCATTCTTTGCACACGCTGGACGCCGACACATTCTATTTGCCCCATGCCACCAGCCTGCGCATGAGCGACATCGGGTACCAGAACAAGGCGCAATCCGACCTTCAGTTATGCTACAACGATCTCGATACCTTCCTGGAACGACTCTATACGGCTGTAACAACGCCCTGGCCCGACTACGTCAAGATTGGAACTCACCGGAATGGCGAGTGGATCCAGTTGAACACCAACATCCTGCAAATCGAAAACGAGTTCTACTCCAACATCCGCCCCAAGCGCACTACAAGTCGGTGTGAGCGGCCCGCGACGGCCTTGGCCGAACGCGGCGTGCAATACATCGAAGTCCGATGCCTGGACATCGACCCCACTACACCCATTGGCATTTCGGCAACGACCAGCCGCTTCATGGATGCCTTCCTGTTATTTTGCGCCATCGAAGAAAGCCCACTGTTTCCGAACAATGGCTACTGTCGGGACAGCCACGACAACTTCAGCCTGGTATCGAAGGAAGGTCGCAAACCTGGCGCCATGTTGGTCAAACAGAACAAGCCAATTTCGCTTGTGGCCTGGGGTGAAGAACTGCTCGAGCGCATTGCACCCTATGCAAAACTGCTGGATGAAACGCATGACGGAGTCCAATATACCCAGGCCGTCGAGAGCCAAACTGAAAAGATACACGACAGCCAGCAGACGCCATCGGCCTTGCTATTAGCTCAGTTGCGCGAGCATGGTGCAAGCCTTCATGACTATTCGCTGGAACAAAGTCGGAGACATCATGAAACGCTGCGTGCCGAAGCCCTGAGCTCCAGCACACTTCAGGAATACGAAACGATTGTTCGCAATTCCGTAATCGAACAACAACACCTGGAAAGGAGCGACACCGAAGACTTTTCCAGTTATGTGGCGCGCTACCACGCCGCTCTCAGGCGCCCGGTCAGGCAGCAATCGTAAGGTCAGCCAGTATTACGGCATTGCGCGTAAGTGTTCTATCAGGATTACAGTGCCGATCCCAATCAGAATGATGCCGCCGATCACTTCGGCGCGACGTCCTACCAAGGCACCTAGGGCCCGCCCCAGCATGACACCAAACGTGACCATTACCAAGGTCGTGATGCCCACCGCGGCGGCGACCGGAATAATGCCTATGTCGAGAAAGGCCAGGCCCACCCCGACGGCCATGGCATCGATGCTGGTAGCGAAGCCGGTCAGGGCAAGCAGCCAGAAGGAATGCTTGGCCGGTCTACCCTCGGGCACGGTGGTATCCGCCATACAGGCATTGCGTATCATGAGTACACCCAGGCCGGAAAGCAGAACGAAAGCTATCCAATGATCCCAGGCGGATACATAGGGCGCGGCGGCACGTCCCAGGCCCCACCCGACGATAGGAGTGGCAGCCTCGATAACGCCAAATATGACGCCAGTCTTGAGCGCTTCGGTAAAACGAGGTTTATGCAGGGCCGCGCCCTTGCCCACCGCCGCGGCGAACGCGTCTGTGGACATGGCGAAAGCCAGTAATACAACGGATGCTAGATTCACTGGAAAGCTTCCTGGCCGGGCGACGAATCCATGACATGCCCGCGCGCCCGACCGATTGCGCAGGTATGCCCATGGTCTCGCCAAGCCAGACATGGCTGCCAGCGCCACGGCACGTGAGGTGCCGAGAATGTTGACGCGGGCGCTTCCGGGGCCGGAAGCAGACTACTCCCCAAATGACCTGAGGAGTGTAGCATGGGAGGCCAATTGGATATGGCCATACTGCACGGGGAGTTGAGTCACCCCATCCCACTATTCTCGCGTCGTCATCGTGCGCCTAGCCCAGGCCTGGGAGCGATATAAGGATACGGAGGTGCCAGTGGTTACGGTATGGCTGCTACGTATCCACACAGATGGGCGACACGAACCCCAGGATGTTTTTTTAGGGTGTACGCAAGGTGGATCGATGGTGAGGCGAGTGTCAGAGAAAAGGCCAGAATGGACGCATTATTTGCGTCGCCCACCAAAGCACTGGCCTCGATGTGATTCGGCCAATTTTTCCTGAAGATGTCCTAAAGAACACCTGAATCGTTGATAACATGGCGCGCCCGACAGGAATCGAACCTGTATCTAAAGCTTCGGAGGCTCTTATTCTATCCATTGAACTACGGGCGCGGGGTCGTCATTGTAGCCTGTTTGCCGGAATTTTTTCCGCATACCGCGCATTACCTCGTTTTCGACCGTCAAAGGCCGCCCGCGGATTGCGCTGCATCAACTTTCATGCACTTAAACGGCAGTCTCGTTATAATCCTTCATTCACGCGGCTTTGGGCCCCATGCGCATCTTGCGCAAGCCAGCACACAGCCCGCCCACATAGCCTTCAGGCCTTGGCGCCTTCTGACTAGGAACACGCAGGATTCGATATGAATAACACAGAAGAACACGTTGAAGAGACCATCGAGGAACACGAAGGCCTCATCAAAACGCCCAAGCAGCTGATCGTAACCGTCATTCTGGCGTTCATCCTGCCGGTTGTGGTCATAGGCCTCCTGATTCTACTGGTGACATCGTCTTCATTAATGGGATCCGGGTCCGATGCCCAAACCCCGGAAGCCATCGCCTCGCGCATCAAACCCGTCGCGCAATTCGCCCTGGTTGACGCGAACGCTCCGAAAGTCTTCCAGACCGGGCAACAAGTCTTCGATACGACCTGTACTGCCTGCCATACCGCTGGCGTAGCTGGCGCGCACAAAATTGGCGATAGCGCTGCATGGGCCCCGATCATCAAAAAAGGTTACGACGAACTCGTCAAGAACGCGATTCACGGCCTCAACGCGATGCCACCCAAAGGCGGCAACCCTTCACTGAGCGACTTTGAGGTTGCACGCGCTGTGGTTTACATGGCGAACAAGTCCGGGGCTTCGTTCGAAGAACCTGCAGAGCCTGCAGGCGACAAGGCCGACGCAGCGCCGGCGGCTGGGGCTGCACCTGCACCTGTTGCACCTGCACCTGCGGCGGCTGCTCCGGCTGCCGCCGCAACCGTGGCCGCTCCTGAACCCGAAAAATCGGCACCTGTCGCTGCGGCCGCTCCTGCGCCCGAGAAAGCGCCCGCTGGCGATACAGCGGCCATTGATCCAGCCGGTGAGCAGCTGTACAAATCCGTTTGCTTCGCCTGCCACTCAACCGGGGTAGCCAACGCACCCAAGTTTGGTGACAAGGCTTCGTGGGCAAAGTACGAAGCCGCGGGCCTGGATGCCATGGTGCAGAATGCCATTCACGGTATTGGTGTCATGCCACCGCGCGGCGGCTCCCAAGCCAGCGACGCTGAAATCAAAGCCGCGGTGCAGTACATGGTGAATGCTGCGAAGTAAGCAGCCCGCATCCAAGCAAAAAAACCGCCAATCATGGCGGTTTTTTTATTCACGCAAGAGAAGCCAAGCGCGAGGCGGCCGAGCGCCCCCTCGCCAGCGTCACATTGCCTTGCAAGGCGCTTCGGCGCGCAAAGACAATCCCAGCTGAACCCGGCGCTGCAGCCAAGGGCTGGCACGGTAGCGCATATCGCCCGTGACCCGATACATCGACCGTAGGATTTCCAGGACATGGGCACCACCCAGCGCGTCGCCCATGGACAGTGGACCGCCTTTCGGATAGCCCAGCCCCAGTGACACGGCCAGATCTATGTCCGCCGGCGTGGCAATGGTTTGTTGAGCAATATCGCTGGCGACATTCACTATCGTCGCGACTATCCGTTGGCCCACGAACCCCGCGGAATCCTCGATGACAGAAACCGGCGTATTGTCGCTGGCAAGCAAGGCATGCGCGGCATCGCGCCACTCCGGCAGTGTCGATATCGAGCACATCAGTACGCGGCGCTTGCCCTGCTCGAGCCCGAAGAAAGTGTCCAGTGCCACGGTGCGATCGCCATCCAGCTGATGCGAGCTGATTATTGTGGCGGTGTCTTCGCCATATGGGGTGACGATGATCAAGGCGTCGGCGGGCGGCGCTTCTGCCGCAATAAGCGTTATACCCAGGGACTTGAGCAACGCGGCCGCGCGTTTATGACCGACCGAGTGATAAGGAGCAAGCCAAACTTTAAGGCCCTGCCGCAACGCCGGGACGACTGGCTCCTGCGGAACCTGTTTCTGGCCTTCGGGGTAGGAATAGAAACCTTGCCCGGTCTTGCGGCCGAGCAGCTTGCCGGCGCTGCGCACGGCAGTAATCGGTGAGGGGCGAAAACGTGGCTCGTCATAGAACTGCTGATAGATCGACTCCATCACAGCATGTGATACATCCAGACCTGTGAGATCCAGTAATTCGAAGGGTCCCATCCGGAAACCCGCCTGCTCACGCATGATGGCGTCTATCTGGTAGAAAGGCGCAACCGCCTCTTGGGCCGCCTTCAAGCCTTCGATATTCATTCCTCGTCCAGCGTGGTTGACGATAAAACCTGGCATATCCTTGGCACGAACAGGCGTGTGGCCCATTGCCCGCGCAAACACCATAAGCGCATCGCCGACCTGTGCATCAGTACGCAAGCCGTCAATGACTTCAACGACCTTCATGAGTGGGACCGGATTGAAAAAATGAAAACCGGCTACCCGTGCCGGATATTCACAAGCCTGTGCAATCGCAGTGATCGGCAACGACGATGTGTTCGAAGCCAGGATGCAATCCGGTGCCACGATGTCCTCGAGTTGCCGGAAAAGGTCGCACTTGACGTCCAGTCGCTCGACGACTGCCTCGACAACCAGGTCTGCGTCGGCCATTGCCTGCAAGTCACTGCATGGCTGAACACGCTTGAGCGACTGAGTGGCCAATTCGGGAGTGATTTTTCCCTTTGCGGCCAGCTTCTCCCACATCTGGTTCAGGTTTGCGCGGGCCGATGCAATAGCGTCGGCATTCAAGTCGAACAGCAGGACGTCAAAGCCCGCCTGCGCCGCGATTTGAGCGATGCCGCGCCCCATGGCGCCAGCGCCCACAACGCCTATCTTCTTGATGTCTTTCATTTTGTCAGCTCCTGGATTTCGTCGTCTGACAGGCCCAGGCGTTCGCGCAGGACCTGCTCGGTGTGTTCGCCCAACAAAGGGGCGGCATGATGATAATTGACCGGGCTATCCGAAAAGCGCAGCGGACTTGAACTTACTGGCGCCTCGCCGGCCGACCCATGCGGCAGCGTCTGGCGCATGCCGCGTGCCTTGACCTGCGGATTCTCATAGACCTGATCGATTGTATTGATGGGACCGGCTGGCACGCCGGCCTTCTCGAGCGCGTCGAGCCAGTAGTCGCGTGCCTGCAACTTCATGGCTTCGGTGAGCAATGGAATGAGTATCTCGCGATTGATCACGCGATTGGAGTTGGTCTTGTAACGGATATCTTCGGACAAGGCAGGACGGCCGATGACATGGCAGTAGGCCTTAAACTGAGTGTCGTTTCCCACCGCCACGATAAGATGGCCATCGGCGGCAGCAAATACCTGATAGGGTACAAGATTCTGATGCGCGTTCCCTGCCCGGCGCGGAGCGACGCCGGTGGTAAGGTAATTAAGATTCTGGTTGGCGAGCATGGCCACCTGGCAATCCAGCAGAGCCATATCGATATGCTGGCCCAGGCCGCTACGAGCACGCTCGTGCAAGGCCGCCAATATGCCTACTGTGGAATACATGCCGGTCATCAAGTCGGCAACCGCCACCCCGGCTTTCTGGGGGCCCCCTCCCGGCAAATCGTCGCGCTCGCCGGTGATGCTCATCAGCCCTCCCATGCCCTGGATCATGAAATCGTAGCCCGGCCGGCTGGCATATGGCCCGGTCTGGCCAAAACCGGTAATGGAGCAATAAATGAGTGCGGGATTGATTGCCTTGATGCTCTCGTAATCCAGCCCATACTTGCTCAAGCCACCAACCTTGAAGTTCTCGACGAGTATGTCGCATTGCTTCGAGAGTTCGCGCACCAACCCTGCGCCCCGCTCTGTCGCAATATCGATGGCTACCGACTGCTTGTTGCGGTTCGCCGACGCATAGTACGCCGCCTCGGTGGTGTCTTTTCCTTGCGCATCTTTCAAATATGGCGGTCCCCAGCCACGCGTATCGTCGCCGGCGCCCGGCCTTTCAATCTTGATGACCTCCGCCCCCAGGTCGGCAAGATTTTGAGTACACCAAGGACCCGCCAGAACCCGGGTAAGATCTAAAACACGAATTCCAGTGAGGGGAGCAGGACGAAATGACATTGGCGACGATCGGCAAGTAAAAGCGGTATTTTGCCTCATCTGGCCGGCTCGTGTGCGTGGGACGTCCTTGCGTCTCATCAGGCGGTCGTTTGGCCCTAGAATAGGCGAGCGCAGCGGCAGAACCTGACGCGTGCCGCCGCATTGCACACCTTTTCGGAGAATTAACGAATGCCCCGGACAATTGTCACTCAGCTCTACCAGCAACTCGCCCTGCCGGTGATATCGGCGCCCATGTTCATCGTCTCGGGCCCAGAACTGCTTATCGCGCAATGCGCCAGCGGCATCATAGGATCCATGCCGGCGCTGAACGCTCGTCCCCAGAGCAAGCTGGCAGAATGGCTTACGCAGATCGACACGGCGCTGGCCGAACTGAAACGGCGGGAACCTGGCCGCATCGTCGCACCCTACGCCATCAACCATATCATTCATAAATCAAACGACAGACTGCTCGAGGACCTTGCCGTATGCGCAGACCACAAGGTGCCTTTTATTATCACGAGCCTGCGCGCGCCCAACGACGTGGTTGATGCCGTACACGGATGGGGCGGCAAAGTCTTCCACGACGTGACGACGATGCGCCATGCCCGCAAGGCGCTCGACGCGGGAGTGGACGGGCTGATACTGGTGTGTTCCGGAGCTGGAGGCCATGCCGGCACTTTGAGTCCCTTTGCCTTGTTGGCAGAGGTAAGGAAAATATTCGACGGTCCTATCGCACTGTCGGGCGCCATCTCGCGCGGACACGATGTGCTTGCAGCTCGCGCCATGGGCGCCGACTTCGCCTACATTGGAACCCGCTTCATTGCGAGTCACGAGGCCCAGGCCCAGGACGCCTATAAGCAAATGCTCGTGGATGCCCAGGCCAATGACATTCTTTACACACCCTTTTTCACCGGCATCCCCGGCAATTACCTGAAACCCAGCATTGCCGCAGCCGGGCTGGACCCCGACACACTCGCGTCCTCGAACCCGGACGGCACCAATTTTGGCAGCACCCGGACCAAGGCATGGCGCGACATCTGGGGCGCCGGACAGGGTGTCGGAAGCATAGACAGCATCTCGTCGGTCGCGACCATCGTGGAAAAACTCAAGGACGAGTATCGCGAGGCCTACACGGCTCTGGGCGATTCGTTCACGGGGGGCCAGGCATGATAGCCAGCACGTTCGAGGGCGGCTGCATGGTCTTGACAATAAATCGTCCGGAACGACGCAATGCACTGACCCATTCCATGTACCAGGCTCTGGACCAGGGCCTGCAAGCTGCACAGGCCGATCCGGCCTGCCATGCCGTCATTCTGACCGGCGCCGGTGATTGCTTCACCGCCGGCAACGACCTGGGCGAATTCCAGACTACGCGCAGCGTGGTGGACAGCCCCGCATTGGCATTCCTGCGTACGCTCGCCAACGTGGACGTCTCGGTGATTGCAGCGGTGGAAGGACACGCAATAGGCGTGGGGGTAACGTTGCTTCAACACTGCGATTTCGTCTATGCCGGCGAAACCGCCCAATTTTCCATGCCCTTCGTATCGCTCGGACTATGCCCCGAAGGCGGCTCCAGCACTTTGCTAGTGCAATTGGTCGGGGCACGCCGCGCCAACGACTGGCTGTTGCTAGGTAGGCGGTTCGATGCCGCAGAAGCCTACGAAAGCGGATTCATTACCGCCATCTCGCCGCCTGGTCATGCCTTGATCCAGGCCAAAGCCACTGCGGAATTGCTTGGACGCCAGCCTGCCGAAGCGCTACGGCTCAGCAAACGCCTGCTGCGAGAACCCGGACGCCCGGCCTTGATGCGTACATTCGATACGGAGCGCGATCTTTTCACGGACCGGCTCAAGTCTGATGAGGCGCAAGCCGCCTTCCGGCGATTCTTCGAACGAAAGTCTGATCAGTCCTGAAATTGCGGTTTGGCGCTCATCGGGACGTCCGAGCCTGCTCAATTTCCGTGGTTAAAAAACAGCACTTCTCACACCCTAAAAAGAGATTAGGGTTTTCCCTAGCTATATCCTAGGGAAAACCCTATAATTAGTTCTGTCAGTAAACGCTCTTTCAAAGGTGAGTAAAAATGTCGAGTATTTCATTCAGTTCCGATAGCCGCTTAAGTGATTCCATCGAGCGCGATCTGATGCGCGACTCCTTGAGCAATGGCGAAGCAGTCTCGATCATGGCTGTGGCCACGAAAGTTGTAAGCGGTATCAAGTCCGGCTTCTTGGCTTTCGCCCGTTACATGGTCGATGTGACCCAAGCTCTGGACGAAGCACGCGCAAAAGACGCGCGTTACACGCGTACTGCGTGGTAAGCAACATCAGGTAGTGCAGTGATGTAGTAGTACAGCGCTTTCTTAAAGGAGCGCGTGGTAAAGAGCCTGCCAAATTAGTGGTGGGCTTTTTTGTGTGCGCGGATTCAGGCCTTGTTGAGCAATGCCTTGAGCATTCCCAGTCGATCCTTGGGACTTAGCGCGCGCGTCGACGGGTCCTCTTCCAGCTTGACCTCGGCCAAGCCCATTTCCTCGATAAAGCGTGAACATTCGCGAACGACATCTTCCCGGGCTCGGCGCCGTTTCTTGCACCACGTCAGGTGCAGACTGCGCTGAGCGCGTGTAATGCCGACATACATCAGGCGGCGTTCTTCCTGGATGCGCAAGGCCATTGCCTCGGCAGCTGTAGTCGGATCGGCATCCTCTTCGTCGCGTCCCAGATGTGGGAGCAAACCCTCTTCCACTCCTGCCAGGAAAACATGCGGGTACTCCAGGCCTTTGGATGCATGCAGCGTCGAAAGCTTGACGGCGTCCGGATCTTCATCTTCCGAGCGTTCGAGCATGGTCACCAGGGCAACATGCTGCACCAGTTGCAGTAAAGTGAGCTCGTCCTCCGTGGCTTTGCGTTTCAGCCAGTTGATGAGCTCCATGACGTTCTGCCAGCGGGTCTGTGCCGGCCTTTCTTCCAGGGTATCGTAGAGATAACGCTCGTACTGGATGGTACTGAGCAGATCGTCCAGCAGGGCACCCGCTGAATCGTCTTTGGCACCGTCGACTCCGATATCCGACAGCCCTTCATCGACCCCAAACAGATTACCGCTGCCCGGCATGACCCGCAGCGTAGCGCCTTTGCGCCCGGCCCGTTCTTGAATACGCTGTATAAACGTACCGAAGATTTGCAGAGGTTCAAGCTGCTTGGATGCAAGCCTTTCGGTGGAGCCAATTTCAAAGATGGCTTCGAAGAGGGACAATTGGCGCTCGGCGGCAAACTGACCAAGAGTCTGCAACGTCTGCTGTCCTATACCGCGTCGGGGTGTTGTCACGGCCCGGATGAATGCCGGGTCGTCGCTGTCGTTCGCCACCAGTCGCAAATAGGCCAGAATATCTCGAATTTCGGCCTTGTCGAAAAAACTTTGACCGCCCGAGATGGTGTAGGGGATCCTGAGATTGCGCAGCGCCTGTTCCAAAGCGCGCGCCTGATGATTGCTGCGATACAACACCGCAAAATCCCGCCACTCGGCTTGCCTCTCGAACCGGCCCGCCGACAGCCGCACCGCGATCGATTCCGCTTCGCTTTCCTCGCTGTCCATGGCCGTGACTTGGATGGCCTCCCCCATTCCCAGGTTGGACCAGAGTTTCTTGCCGAACAGATTGGGATTCTTGCTGATAACCTGATTCGCAGCGGAAAGTATGCGCTGGACCGAACGGTAGTTCTGCTCGAGTTTTATCACCTTGAGCGCGGGATAATCGGTGGTCAGTTTGGCCAGGTTCTCGACCGTGGCCCCGCGCCAGGCGTAAATGGCCTGGTCGTCGTCGCCCACGGCAGTCAACATGGCGCGATCGCCGGTCAGCCACTGCACCAGACGATACTGGCATACGTTGGTATCCTGGTATTCATCGACCAGCAAATAATGCACTCTTGCCTGCCAGCGCTGTCGAACCTCGGCGTTTTGTTCCAGCAACATGGCCGGCAGCCGGATCAAGTCATCGAAATCGACAGACTGGTAGGCGACCAGGGTGGCACTATAGCTGCGATAGATCTTTGCCGCCTCGACTTCGCTGGCACTGGCAGCACTGCGGTCAGCCGCATCCGGATCCATCAGTGCATTCTTCCACAAGGAAATATTCTGCTGCACCGCCCGGAGGCGTGCCTTATCGGTTGTTGCCAGTAGTTCCTGGATGATGGCCAGGGCATCCGTCGAATCGAGTATGGAGAATTGCGGCTTGAGACCCGCATGCATTGCTTCTTCGCGCAAGAAGCGCAGGCCCAGCGAATGAAAGGTGCTCACCGTCAGTCCCTTGGCCAGTTTCGGATCGACCAGCAGCTTGACCCGCTCATTCATTTCGCGCGCGGCCTTATTGGTGAAAGTCAGCGCGACGACCTGCTTGGCCGAATAGCCGCACTCGCGCAACAGATACGCGATCTTCTGCGTAATGACCCGTGTCTTTCCACTACCCGCGCCAGCCAATACCAGGCAAGGACCATCCAGGTAGAGCACAGCCTCTCGCTGTGTCGCATTCAAATCAGGAGCTACGGTATGGCCTCGGGAGGAGTTCAACACTGACCTTTCTATATTTCCAGCGGATCGACTTCCAGGTTATATCGTACGCGGCATTCGCGAGCGAGATTCCCCAGGGCCAGAGACCAGGCAGCCAGAAATGCCTGCAAGGCAGGTCGGTTTGCACTTTCGACAAGCAGCTGTGCCCGCTCGATATTGGCAACACGCACCACGCGCAATGGAACCGGATCGTACAAGGTTATGGCGGATGCCGTGGAAAAGGATTCTGGATCCTGGGTCGGTAACGAACGTGCCTGCGAGAGAAAGGCAAGTGCAGCCGAGAGTTCCCTGGCTTCGGCCGTCAACAGGGCCTGGAACGCATAAGGGGGTAGCCCTACAGCCTTTCTTTCGGCCAGCCCGTAGTCCGCGAATCCGGAATAATCATGCTGCAGCAGCGCCTGATAAACGGCCTGCTCGGGATAGTCGGTCTGGATAATGACCTCGCCGCCCGCGACATGGCGTCCCGCGCGTCCGGCGACCTGCATCAACTGGGCAAAAAGGCGTTCCGGCGCACGAAAGTCCTGGGCAAACAACATGGCATCGGCATTCAAGACCCCTACCAAGCCAAGGTTCGAAAAATCATGTCCCTTCGCTACCATTTGCGTCCCCACCAGCAGATCGACCTCGCCCGCATGGACTTTAGCAAACAACGCCGCAGCACTTCCCTTCAAACGCGTACTGTCCGCATCGATGCGCGCAACGCGCGCCGCGGGGAAAAGTTCTGCCAAGTGTTCCTCGACACGTTGCGTACCGCGTCCCATGGGTTTCAGATCCTGGTCTCCGCAATCGGGACAGGCGCGCGGCACCCGGGCCTGGTAGCCGCAGTGATGGCACTGCAGATGATTATGACGCGCACTACCTCGATGCAACACGGTATACGCCGTGCAGCGAGGGCAATTGCTTACCCAGCCACAGGACGCGCAATTGAGAACAGGAGCATAACCACGGCGATTAATGAATATCAGCGCCTGCTCGCCACGCGCAAGGCGTTCGCCAACCGCGGTGATTAGGTGCGGCGAAAATCCTTCTTTCATGGCCAGCCGTCGCGTGTCGACCAGCCTGACCTTGGGCAGCTCTACCGCCCGGGCACGCCGAGCCAGCGTATAACGTTGGTAATGTCCCCGTTCGGCGTGATTCCAGGTCTCCAGTGAAGGTGTTGCAGAGCCCAGCACCACAGGTATATTCCTGTCGCGCGCACGCCAGATGGCAAGATCGCGGGCCGAATATCGTAAACCATCCTGCTGCTTGTAAGAGGTGTCATGCTCTTCATCGACAATGATCAGGCCCAGGTCGGGCATAGGCGCAAAAATGGCCAGGCGGGTGCCCAGCATGATGCGCGCCGTACCGCGCTGGATGCTTACCCATGCCTGCAAGCGTTCGCCGTCCGCCAACCCACTATGCATGACAGCAAGCGCATCGGGGCCGGCCAGATCGGTAAGGCGGGCACGTAGTGATGCTTCCAGTTGTGGGGTAAGATTGATTTCAGGGACCAGAAACAGAACCTGTTGTCCTCGCCCCAATGCTGCCTGCGCGGCATGCAGATAGACTTCAGTCTTTCCGCTACCTGTAACGCCATACAAAAGAATTGTCGTGTGTCCTTGCACTGCTGCAATCGCGTCGACAGCCGCCGCCTGCTCGGCGTTCAGTTCCGGATGAGGGTCCGGAAGGGCCGGGTTGGCAACGCTTTTCTTTCGACGGTTGTCCATGCGCTGCACCGGACCGCCCGCCGAACGCTTACCCTGGTAAGCCGTCACTTTACGCAGACTCGGCGGCAGGGCAGGCAGCATGACCTCGCCGAGTGGACGCTGATAATACCTGGCGGCGAACGACGCCAGGCGCAGCCAATCCGGCGGCATGGGTGGCGTGTCATCCAGTACTTGGTCCACATTCTTGATTTGCCGAGGGTCGAGTGCCGGTGTGACTGGCAGAGCCACGACGATGCCGACCAACTTGCGGCGTCCGAACGGCACAATGACCCGCGTTCCGACAGGAATGACTGCAATCGCCCGATAGTCGAACAAAGCGAGCAGCGGGACATCCAGAGCCACGCGTATCCAGAATAGGGTCTGGCCCGTATGAACAATGGAATCGCGCGACGGATCGACGACACTGATTTCTGACATTAATACTTCAAGTAAATTCTTGCTGAACGTCGTAAACGTAGGCACCAAGCGCTTTCCTGGCCTGCAGGCGCATGCCTGTGGATAACTTTGGGGAGAACTTCAGCACAACTTCGTAAAAGTCAACACGATGACGGTGATAATTTTTTGGCAGTGCAACAAAAAAACGCACAAACTCTTATATAACAATGCATTACACGAACTAGCTAAACAATAACTTACATGGTCGACAGGCGCGGATTCGTCATTCCCAATTGTGCACAACCCTGGTAAGTCAATTGAAAAACAAGGGCTTTCACCCTTGATTTTCTTTAGATTTGGTGCTTGGTACGGCTATAGGTGTGAACTTCGTCGACCAGCACCGATACGGCGTCCGGAGGGGTAAAACGAGAGATTCCATGGCCCAGGTTAAAGACATGTCCACCCTTGTTCACCGGCCCGAAGTCGTCAATGACGCGGCGCGCTTGGGTGCGGATTGCAGCATCGCCACCAAACAGCGCCATGGGATCGAGGTTGCCCTGAAGGGCAACGGAATCACCGGTCCGCCGGCGGATCTGCGCAAGATTGGCGGTCCAGTCGAGACCGACCGCATCGCAGCCGCAGGCGGCTATTTCCTCTATCCACTGCGCACCACCCTTGGTGAACACGATAGACGGAACGACTCGGCCTTCGTGGTCGCGTATGAGTCCTTGTACGACCTGGCGCGTGTAATGCAGCGAAAATTCCTGGAACAAGCCATCGGCCAGCACGCCGCCCCAGCTGTCGAAGATCATGACTGCCTGCGCACCGGCCTGGATTTGTGCGTTGAGATAAGCCAACGTAGCTTTTGCATTGACCTCAAGGATGCGGTGCAACAAATCGGGACGGCTGTACATCATTGTCTTGATAAGCAGATAGTCGCTGGAGCCCTGGCCCTCGACCATATAGCAGCCGACTGTCCATGGACTGCCCGCGAAACCGATCAGCGGTACCTTGCCGTCGAGTTCCTTACGTATCAGCGATACAGCGTCGAATACATATTGCAATTTGGATAGGTCTGGAACTACCAACCTTTTTACATCGTCCTCGTTCCGAACAGGATGTGCAAACCGGGGCCCCTCGCCTGCCACGAAATCGAGACCCAGTCCCATGGCATGCGGGACGGTCAGGATATCGGAAAACAAGATGGCGGCATCCAGGTCGAAACGCTGCAACGGCTGTAGGGTGACTTCACAGGCGTACTCGCGATTTTGTGCCAATGCCATGAAAGACCCGGCCCGGGCACGAGTCTCGTTGTATTCGGGCAGGTAACGCCCGGCCTGGCGCATGAGCCATAAGGGCGTATAGGGCACTGGCTCGCGCATCAGCGAACGCAGGAAAATATCGTTTTTCAGTATAGGTGCAGTCACGTCTATCCTTTTCTAAGATCCTCGATTTTAACCGTCTCTGGTGCGAATGGCGACGGGCTCGGCACGAAATGGCGTGGCGTCGATCTCGTGCTTGCGCATAAGTGCCCAAAAGGCCCGTCGGTGTTTCTGGGCGGCCCTCGCCGCCATAGCAATATTGCCGGAATGCCGACCGAGTGCGGCGGTAATATATGCACGCTCGAAGCGCTCGATGACCTTGCTTTTGGCGGCTCGAAACGATTCTTTCGAGGTAGCACACTGCGCGGCGGAAGCGGCAGCGAACGCATCGAGCTCGAGGCCGGTGCGATCAAGGATAGTAGCGCAGATAGCCTCTTGGCGGGCAATCTGCGAACTTTCCCGATACTGGACGGCGACTTCGCCAACGCCGGGTCGATCGAACGCCAGCGCGGATTGATGCCGCTTGCCATCCAGGAGACGTTCTATACGCGCCCGGAGCTCTTCGGCGCAGACAGGTTCGCGTATGAAATCGGCCAGACCTAGCGCGCATAAGTCATTCAGGGCCGCCGCCTTCAGCTTGTGCGCCAATGCGAGGACTGGCGTGTGCAATACCCCGTGAGCCGCCGATAAGGCGGTACGCGCCCACGCCAGGTTTTGTTCGTGCACCGGAATCAGGCATGCATCGAAACGCCGCAGCCTCATCGATGAGGCCGCCAGCGCAACCACCGATTCGGGGCAATGTATATCGTGGGTGTCGAGCACCTGCAACTGGAGCCTGGTGCCGCAGTAGGAATCGAGCCATGGCTCCACCCACGAGCTGCTGCATGTAGTACTTAACACCGCACAATCCAGATATTCTCTCATTGAGTTCTCCCGGGAAGTAAAGCGTGCCCTCGTCACGCCACACCGGAAGAATAATCATCGGAATACTGATGGACAATTCGCAAAACTAATAATTCGGGAAATACCATCCATCATTGAAAAACAATAAGGGCATCCCATGGGATGCCCTTATTGCCGGTGCATGCCGCCGTTGCGACATGCGTTTTCTTAGTGCGAGCGCCGTATCTGGCTGAGCCTGCGCGCAGCTGCCGCCTGGGCGGCCAGCATCGCGAGTTCAGCTTCGACCACAGCGATATCTGCCTTGTCCTTGGTGTTGCGCAAGGCTTCTTCTGCGTGCTTGCGCGCTTCCAGAGCCTTGGCTTCGTCGAGGTCTTCTGCACGTATTGCCGTGTCCGACAGTACTGTCACGGCACCCGGCTGAATTTCGAGAATGCCGCCGGCCACGAAGATGTTTATCTCGGAACCGTCGACCAGCACAACCTTGACCGTTCCAGGACGAATCCGCGATATAAGCGGGGTGTGACCGGGCAGAATACCCAGCTCGCCCGATTCGCCCGGCAAGGTCACGAATTTGGCTTCGCCGGAGAATATCGATTCTTCAGCGCTGACCACATCAACATTCAGGTAGGCCATGTGTAATCCTTATTGGAGTTTCTTGGCTTTCTCGAAGGCTTCGTCGATAGAACCAACCATGTAGAAAGCCTGCTCGGGCAATGCATCGCACTCGCCGTCGACAATCATTTTGAAGCCGCGCAGCGTTTCGGACAGTGGTACGTACTTGCCAGGAGAACCGGTAAAGACTTCAGCCACGTGGAAAGGCTGTGACAGGAATCGCTGGATCTTGCGTGCGCGGGCTACGGCCTGCTTATCCTCAGGCGAAAGCTCGTCCATACCCAGAATGGCGATGATGTCGCGCAATTCTTTATAGCGTTGCAGTGTCTGCTGGACACCACGCGCGACAGCGTAATGCTCTTCGCCCACAACTTGGGGGTCAAGCTGACGGCTGCTGGAATCGAGCGGATCGACCGCAGGGTAAATACCCAGGGCCGCAATGTCGCGCGACAACACGACAGTGGAGTCCAGATGCTGGAAGGTCGTTGCGGGCGAAGGATCGGTCAAGTCATCGGCAGGAACATAAACGGCCTGGATGGAGGTGATCGAACCCTTCTTGGTGGATGTGATCCGCTCCTGCAGCTTACCCATTTCTTCGGCCAGCGTCGGCTGATAGCCCACCGCTGAAGGCATGCGGCCCAGCAGCGCCGATACTTCGGTTCCGGCCAGCGTGTAGCGATAGATATTGTCGACGAAGAACAGGATGTCACGACCTTCGTCGCGGAACTTCTCGGCCATGGTCAGACCTGACAGCGCCACACGCAAGCGGTTGCCCGGAGGCTCGTTCATTTGACCGAACACCATCGCGACCTTGGATTCTGCAAGGTTATCGAGTTTGATAACGCCCGCTTCCGCCATTTCGTGATAGAAGTCATTACCTTCACGGGTCCGCTCGCCCACACCGGCAAATACCGACAAGCCGCTGTGCGCCTTGGCGATATTATTGATGAGTTCGAGCATGTTGACCGTCTTGCCCACGCCGGCACCGCCGAACAGGCCGACTTTACCGCCCTTGGCGAACGGGCAAACCAAGTCAATAACCTTGATGCCGGTTTCAAGCAGCTCTACGGACGGGGACAGTTCATCGAATTTAGGAGCATCCTGGTGAATGGAGCGCAGCTCGTCGCTTTGGATAGGACCGCGTTCATCAATGGGGCGGCCGAGCACGTCCATGATGCGACCCAGCGTGCCAAGACCGACAGGCACAGAGATGGGCGCACCTGAATTTGCCACGGCCATGCCGCGACGCAAGCCGTCGCTGGAGCCCATGGCAATAGTGCGGACTACGCCGTCGCCCAACTGCTGCTGAACTTCGAATGTGAGGCCAGCTTCGGCAAATGCCGAACTTTCGTCCACGAGCCTTAGGGCGTCATAGATTTTGGGAATGCTGTCGCGGGGGAACTGAATATCCACCACGGCGCCGATGCACTGAACGATGGTACCGTTGCTCATGTTTAGTCCTTGCTAAATATCTTTGACGCGCTTAAACAGCGGCAGCGCCCCCCACGATTTCTGAAATTTCTTTGGTAATAGCAGCCTGGCGGGTTTTGTTATAAACCAGTTCCAGGTCGCCAATGACTTTCTTGGCATTGTCGGATGCCGACTTCATGGCCACCATGCGAGCCGACTGCTCGGATGCCATGTTTTCTGCCACAGCCTGGTATACCAGACCCTCTACGTAGCGCATCAGCAAGTCGTCAATGACGGACTTGGAGTCCGGCTCGTAGATATAATCCCAGCCGTAGCTTGGCTTGGCAGCGTCCGAGTCGGCTTCTTCAACGGCACTTTCCGACTGAAAAGGATCTTTCAGGCCGCTAGGCAAGGGCAACAGCCGAATGAAGCTGGGATCCTGCTTCATGGTGTTCACGAATCGGTTCGTCGCTATGTAGATAGCGTCGATCTTGCCGTCCATAAAATCGTCGATCTGGACCTTCAAGGCGCCAATCAGGCGCGCCAGGTTGGGTGTGTCGCCAAGCTGTACTTCTTGTGATACCAGATTGGCGCCGATACGGGTCAATACGCCGGCGCCCTTGTTGCCCAAAGCCGTTGCCTGAACTTTGATGCCCTGTTTTTCGAACTCTTTCAGACGAGCCAATACCAGCCGCATGATGTTGGTATTCAAGCCACCACACAAACCTTTGTCGGTGCTGACCACCACAATACCCACGCCACGAACCGTGGAGCGCTCGTCCATGTAGGGATGCGAATAGTCGGGGTGCGCCTGCATCAAGTTGGCAGCAATATCCCGTACCTTGTTTGCATAGGGACGGCCAGCACGCATCCGTTCCTGCGCCTTGCGCATTTTGGATGCAGCCACCATCTCCATGGCTTTAGTGATCTTGCGCGTGTTTTGCACGCTCTTGATCTTGGTTCGAATTTCCTTAATTCCGGCCATCGCTCTTTCCTGAAAGGGCGTTATAGCGGAACCGCTCGCGCGATTCCGCCGTGCGTATGGCTGCCCGGGCGAATGCCTGGGCAGCCTCGCCAGTCAAACTAAAAAGCACCGTGCTTTTTGAACTCTTGTATGGCTGCTACCAATTCAGCTTCGTCATCTTTGGACAACTCTTTCGTGTCTTCGATGCGCTGGATCATGCCTTCATGCCTGGACTTCAGGTAATCCTTGAGTGCCTTTTCGAAAGACAGGATTTGTCCGACTTCGAGGTCATCCAGGTAGCCGTTATTGACCGCAAATAGTGTGATCGCCAGTTCCCAAACCTGCAAAGGCTGATACTGGGGCTGCTTGAGCAGTTCGACCACGCGCTTGCCGCGCTCGAGCTGACGACGCGTGGCGTCGTCGAGGTCGGAGGCGAACTGCGCAAACGCGGCCAATTCACGATATTGGGCCAAGTCGGTACGGATACCGCCGGACATCTTCTTGACGACCTTGGTTTGCGCTGCACCGCCCACACGCGAAACCGAGATACCCGCATTAATGGCAGGACGCACGCCCGCGTTGAACAAGTCGGTTTCAAGGAAGATCTGGCCATCGGTAATCGAAATTACGTTGGTCGGAACGAAAGCGGACACGTCACCCGCCTGGGTTTCAATGATAGGCAGCGCTGTGAGCGAACCTGTCTTTCCCTTGACGGCGCCGTTCGTGAACTTCTCGACGTACTCTTCGTTGACCCGGGCAGCACGCTCAAGCAGGCGGGAGTGCAGGTAAAACACATCGCCAGGATAGGCCTCGCGACCCGGAGGACGGCGCAACAGCAACGATACCTGGCGGTACGCCCATGCCTGCTTGGTCAGGTCATCATAGATGATCAGTGCGTCTTCACCACGGTCACGGAAGTACTCGCCCATGGTGCAACCCGAATACGCAGAAAGATACTGCATGGCAGCCGATTCGGACGCGGCGGCGGCAACAATAATGGTGTATTCAAGCGCACCATGTTCTTCGAGCTTGCGCACCACATTGTTGATCGTCGAAGCCTTCTGGCCAATGGCAACGTACACGCAGGTAACGTTCTTGCCCTTCTGGCTGATGATGGTGTCGACGGCAACAGCCGTTTTGCCGGTCTGGCGGTCGCCAATGATCAGCTCGCGCTGGCCACGACCGATAGGCACCATGGAGTCGATTGCCTTGATGCCGGTTTGCAGCGGCTGCGACACCGACTTACGTGCAATAACACCCGGGGCGACTTTTTCGATGATGTCCGTGGCCTTGGCATTGACCGGGCCTTTGCCATCGATGGGAACGCCCAGCGCATCAACGACGCGACCGCGCAATTCGGGTCCGACCGGCACTTCGAGAATGCGGCCAGTGGTTTTGACCGGGTCGCCTTCCGACACGCCGGTGTAATCGCCCAGAATAACGGCGCCAACAGAATCGCGCTCAAGATTGAGCGCGAGACCGAACACGTTATTCGGAAATTCAAGCATTTCGCCCTGCATCACGTCGGACAGACCGTGGATGCGGGTAATACCGTCGGTCACGGAAACGACCGTGCCTTGCGTACGTACGTCGGTCGACGCGCCCAAGCCTTCGATGCGGCTCTTGAGCAGCTCGCTGATCTCTGACGGATTAAGTTGCATGTTCAGACTCCTGGAATCCTGTTATCTGGCGCGCTTCAGGCGGCCAGGGTATCGCGCATGCCACAGAAGTATCAAGTACTTGGTCGCCAACGATCACGCGTACACCACCGATAAGGTCGGTATCGACTGTGACGGCCGGCTTGAGTTTGAGACCAAACTTTTTTTCTAGGCCGGACACGAGCTTTCGGACCTGTTCGTCGCTTAGCGCGTATGCGGTGCTGATTTGAGCCAGCGCCGTGCCTTCATGCCGGTTTTTAAGAATTTCGAATTGCTCGGCAATTTCAGGCAACACCAGTATACGGTTGTTGCCGACGAGCAGTTCGATGAAATTGCGCGCCGCAGCCGGAAGCGGAGTCTTGATCAGACCCGCGAACAGCTCGATACGCTGGATGGCGTTGAGCCGCGGGTCTGTCAGCGCTTCGCGCACATCGCCGAGACTGGCCACTTGAGCCAGTTCGGCCACAAGATCCGACCACGACGCCAGGCCAGCCTGGTCGTCGCGGGCCGCTGCGAACAGTGCTTCGGCGTACGGTCTAGCGATAGTCGATAGTTCAGCCATGGCCTGCCCTGGTTTAGAGTTGTGCCTGAAGCTGGTTCAACAGCTCGGCATGTGCCTGTGCATCGATTTCTCGTTTGAGAATCTGCTCTGCACCCTTAACGGCAAGAATGGCCACATCGGCGCGCAGGCTTTCACGAACACGCTGAGCCGCCTGGGCTGCGTCCTGTTCGGCCTGTGCAATGATGCGCGCCTTCTCGACCTCGCCTTCTCGGCGAGCCTGGTCGATAAGCACTGCAGCCTGTTTCTCGGCCTCGACCATGCGAGCATGGTTTTCTGTTTTTGCAGAAGCCTCGATTAGGCTGATACGCGCCTGAGCCTGGGCCAGGTCGGCCTTGCCCTTGTCGGCAGCCGCAAGGCCGTCGGCAATTTTCTGACGGCGATCATCCATTGCTTTCGTGAGAGGAGGCCATACGAATTTCATCGTAAACCAGCCAAGCACGAAAAACACGATCATCTGAAAAAAGAGAGTCGCGTTTAAATTCACGGTCGTTTCCCTTTAATACCCATAGTGCCAGGCAGCAACGCTGCATAACACCTGATGTCCATGCCGCAGACTGCCTTCAACAGGCGCCTGTGGCTGCTTAACCCGCCAAGGCGGGCCGCAATGCTTATCCGACGAACGGATTGGCGAATGCAAACAACATGGCGATACCAACACCGATCAGGAACGCAGCATCGATAAGACCGGCCAACAAGAACATCTTGGTCTGTAATGCGTTCATCAGTTCAGGCTGACGAGCAGAAGCTTCCAGATATTTGCCCCCCATCAAAGCGATACCAATGCAAGCACCGAAAGCGCCGAGACCAATAATA
>LNAP01001001.1_pt1 | contig 60126 bp, 48 predicted proteins | sample 602601 | NCBI WGS metagenome assembly LNAP01 (sample SAMN02440304, study PRJNA202911) | soil metagenome | biome: Subtropical and temperate rainforests or woodlands; isolation source: soil samples (1 kg each in a 20% v/v slurry with milli Q water) were... ...
AATTACTCCGAGATAAGGCCGTTCGTAACCGCCGCCTTGTCGTACAAGAATACGAGATTGGGGTCGGGGAGGTCGCGAGCGCGGTCCTTACCGTCGAAGTCGAAGCGCGTCAGGAAATCTCGGATGACATTAAGCCGTGCCTCTGACTTGTCGTCCGCGCGCACGACGGTCCAGGGCGCAAATGGCGTGTGCGTACGGGCCAGCATCTCGTTCCGGGCTACACTATAATCGTCCCAGTGCTTTGTCGCTGTATCGTCGATCGGGCTCAGCTTCCACTGCTTGAGCGGATCGTCGCGGCGATCCTTCAGCCGGCGCTTCTGTTCGGTTCGCGAGATATCCAAATAGTATTTGAGGATGGTGACGCCACAATGGGCGAGCAGCTGCTCGAACAGCGGGGCCGTCATGAGGAACTCGTCATATTCCTCGTTGCTGCAGAAGCCCATTACCCGCTCGACCCCGGCGCGATTGTACCAACTGCGGTTGAACAGCACGATCTCCCCGCCTGCCGGCAGATGCGGCACCCAACGTTGGAAATACCAAGACTTCTGGTCTCGGTCGGACGGTTTGCCCAGTGCGACCACCCGCGTCTCGCGCGGGCTGAGATGCTCAACGATTCGCTTGATCGTTCCATCCTTGCCGGAGGCGTCCCGTCCTTCGAAGATCACGAGAACCTTCTTGCTGGATTTGATGAGGTGCTTCTGAAGGCCCGCCAGCTCCACCTGGAGTTCGTGAAGTGCTTGTCTGGTGGCTTCGTGTTTTTCTTTCTTGCCCATCTGGAATTCCTGTCATGAAGTTTGTTGCATTCCGAAGTATCGTCGGTTGCAATTCAACGGTACGAAAGCGCAGCCGCCTGCCAACCTAGACAGGCGTTCACCGGGGGCCGATCCTACTCAGTCGGATATCTTCGGCTTGCCAATTCGTAACTCCCATTCTCTCGCTGAATCGCGATCTAAAGGCGCCGAAATCCATCAGTGCGCCGTTTCAAGAGCGGCGGGAGAGTTAACCCGTGCCAGGAGGCCCGGGATACCAAGACTTGCGACGACGCCTCCCAGCACCACGAGGGCCGTTAGCGTGAAGGGCGCGTTTGGCACGAAGGAAACCCCAAACAGCAGACCGCCAGCGGCCGATCCTGCCGCTTGGCCGAGACTTGCGGCCGCAGTCTGCCGACCCAATTCCGCTCCTTGCCTTTCCCCCGCACTGAGCGAAATCCAGTACGTCGCGATGGGGGAGAGGATACCAGCGCTGGCCGCGATCGCGGCTACGACGATGGCCGTAGGCACGGTCGCTGCGGCGAATGGCACGGCGGCGACGCTCACTGCCAAGACAACAAGGGCGGGCGTGAGGAACCAGCGTGTGGTCTCCGGCTTGACGAGCGGCGAGAAGACGATCGTTTGAGCGACCAACATGACGAGGCTGCACACACTGAACATGAGCCCGATCTGGTAGGTACTCATGTCGAGAACTTGCATTCCGCGAAGCGACAGGCCGACTTCGAAGGCACCCACAGCCGCGGCGGTTACGAACGAAATGACAAGGAGGCGTGGAAGGGCGGCACGGCCCTCAGGCCCACTTGCAACTCCCTCCTGATTTACGCCGCGCTCCATGGCGTCAGGCACAAAGAACCATACTGCCAGCGCCACCAGAAGCGAAAAGCCCGATGTCGTTAAATAGGGTGAAAGGGAAATTGCAGCCTCGCCCGAGCCTGGAAGGAGTTCGCGGGCGACAACCACGGTGAAGCTTCCCAGCATCGGCCCGACCAGGAAGCCGATGGCACCGGCAATGTTGAGCAGAGCAAAGCGGCGCGCGCGCCATTCCTTGGTCCGAGCATAGTCGCCGACAAGGGCATAGGCTGCGGGCACAATGGAAGCCGCGAACAACCCGTTCAGGAAGCGGCCGAGATAGAGCAGAGGGAGGCCATCGGCGAGCGCAAACAGTGCCAGGGTCAAGGAGAACCCCATCAGTCCCGCGAGCAGCACGGGGCGGCTACCATGCCGATCCGCAAGGCGGCCCCATAGTGGTGCGAACAAAAACAGCGCGAGGGTGTAGGTTCCGGTCAGTATGCCGGTATGCCGCGATAGGACAGTAGGATCCGTCGTTCCTGCTATCCGTTGAATCGCAAGCGGAAGTATCGGCAGAAGGAACCCGTAACCCACGGTAATCGTGAACATTGCCAGAAGCAATGAGATCATCATCCACCATCGCAATGGTTGGAAAGAACTTGCCGCGATCACGCCGCCGCCTCGACTGCGGTTTCCGTTGAACCACTTTGGACTCTGCTGCCGCGCGTGATGCCGGCCAGCCGTGTGCGCTTGAGCATCAGGGCGTTGATCGCCACCAGAGCCGAGCTGCCCGACATGGCGAGAGCGGCGATTTCGGGGCTCAGCAGCATTGGGTAGAGCACGCCCGCTGCGAGCGGGAAGGCGATGACATTGTAGGCCACGGCCCACCACAGGTTCTGGTGCATCTTGCGCAGGGTTGCGCGGGAGAGCTCGATGGCGCCGACGATGTCGTACGGATCACTCTTCATCAGCACGACGTCGGCGCTCTCGATGGCGACGTCCGTCCCCGCACCGATGGCGAACCCCACATCGGCCTGGGTGAGTGCCGGAGCGTCGTTGACGCCGTCGCCGACCATCCCGACCTTGTGGCCTTGTGCCTGCAGTTCCTGAATCTTCGCCGCCTTCTGGCCCGGCAGTACATCCGCCAGCACCATATCAATGCCGAGAGTTGCGGCGATTCGCTTCGCCGTGCCGGCGTTGTCGCCGGTCAGCATGGCGACTTGGACGCCACGCTCGCGCAGCTTGGCTACGGTCGCCTGGGCGGTCGGGCGCGGTGCGTCGGCGATCGCGACGATGCCGAGAAGGCGGCCGCCACGGGCGACATGAACCACGGTTCGGCCGGCGCCCTTCAACTGCTCCGCCGCATCGGCGAGTTCGTCAAGGCCGATCTTTTCCTCGTCCATGAGCCGACGGTTGCCGAGAAACGTCGTCTGACCCTCGATCTCGGCGCGGGCGCCTTTCCCCTCGAGATTGAGGAAGGACTGCGCGTCCGGCACAGTGAGCCCTTCAGCGCGTTCGATGATCGCCAGCGCGAGCGGATGATCCGAACCGTGCTCGACCGCGGCCGCGATGCGCAGCACCTCATCGGGCGACGCCTGGCCTGCCGCGATCACGTCGACCACGCGCGGCTGACCCATGGTCAGCGTGCCGGTCTTGTCGAAAACGATGACGTCGAGCTTGGTCGCATCCTCCAGCGCGGACGCGTTCTTGAACAGGATGCCGTTCATCGCGCCGAGCCCGGTTCCCACCATCACCGCCATCGGCGTGGCGAGCCCCAGCGCATCGGGACAGGCGATGACAAAGACGGTGATGGTCAGCGTCAGCGCGAAGAGGAGGGTCTGACCGATCCAGAAATACCAGACCGCGAAGGTGACGAGACCGATCAGGATCGCCGCGAGCACAAGCCATTGCGAGGCCCGATCGGCGAGAAGCTGCGCCGGCGCCTTGGAATTCTGCGCTTCCTGGACGAGCTTGACGATTTGGGCGAGGGCCGTGTCGGCACCCACCTTCGTCGCCTTGTAGCGCAAGCTGCCACTCTTGTTGATGGTGGCTCCGATGACCATGTCGCCCGGCTTCTTCGAGACCGGCATCGACTCGCCCGTCAACATCGATTCATCGACGTCGGAGCGACCTTCGAAAACCTCGCCGTCCACAGGGATTTTGTTGCCGGGACGCAGAATGACCGTATCGCCCAGTAGGACCTCGGCGGTCGGGATATCGATCTCGGCACCGCTCCTGAGCACCGTGGCCTTGGGCGGCGCGAGGTCCATGAGCTGACGGATTGCCTCCGACGCGCCAGCTCGTGCCCGCATCTCAAGCCAGTGTCCGAGCAGAATGAACACCAACAGAACGGCAACAGCCTCGTAGAACTGCTGGCCTTTGAAGAAAAAGGTCGAGCCGACGCTGAACAGGTAGCCCGTGCCGACACTGAGCAGCACCAATACCGCCATGTTGAGCACGCCGTTGCGCAGCGCGCGGATCGCCGCGACGACGAAGGGCCAACTCGGATAGAGGATCGCGGCGCTCGCGAGAACGAAAAGGAGGATCTCGCGATCGAGGCCGAATGGCGGATCGATGCGCAGGAAATCCATGCCCATCGGCTGCAGCAGAAATATCGGCACGGAGAAAATCAACGCGACCCAGAACCGGTTGCGCATGTCCCGGACCATGCCCTGCATGTCCATTCCCGCGCCATGACCCATCTCATGGGCCATGGCATCGTGCGAGATCGGCATCGCCTTACCCGGCGTCCCAGAGGCAGGATGCGCCCCGTGGCCCGCGTGACCGGCGCCATGACGATGCGGCGCCGCCGGATGCGCCGGCGGCACGGTCGTCTCGTTTGGCACGCATTGGTGCCTCGGAACCACCTCGCCGCGGCAATGGAAGCCGCAGGCGATCACCTCGGCCTGGATGGTCTCCAGGCTGGTACGTGTCTCGTCGAAGCCGACCGTAGCCGTGCCGGACGCGAAGTTGACGGCGGCGGAGGTGACACCGGGCAATCGACGCAGGCGCTTCTCGACCACGAGCGGATCGAGCACATCGAAGAATTGCTCCACGTCAATTGTTGTGGTCGTCACAACCGGCGTCTCCTGTCGAAATCGGAGCGGATGCCCACCACGAACCACCCGCCTTTTTCACGGATCGCGCTGTCAACTGCCGCCGCAGGAGCCGGTCTTCTTCGGGTGATGACCAGCACTGGAGACTGACTTGTCCAGTTCGCCAGCGGGCGCGACCGTGTCGGGCGCCGCAGCATTTTCGTGATTGCCGCAGGAGCCATGAGCATTCGCTTTCTCCGCGGCCTCTGCGCCGGCATGGCCATCGCAGCAGGAAGAGGCATTTGGGACCGAATGCTCGGAGGTCGTCTTGGTCTGGTCGGCAGACGTGGTGCTCATTCCGGTGACTCCTGCTTGCGGGCACGACGATAGATGGCGCCATTGCGGGCGCTGTCGCCCCATGCCGCACCCGCACTCTCATTTCCTGATTTTCAAACTTAGGCGATGGCCCGGTCAGCCATCTTTAATCTCGATTAAGGATCGGCATCCTTGGGTCGCGCATCGCTCCCGGAGCTGACGACCCCTTCAGACTCAGTGTTCCGCTTGTCTCATTTGGCGGCATTTCGAATTGCATCGCTGCGATACGCCGAAGGGGGTCAATCGCGCATCCAGAAACCGCTCTCCCCAGGGTTGGCTGAAGTCGTTTCCACGATGGCGCCGACTACTCGCCTAACATGGATGAGAATGTGCGTATTGCTCCGATCATTGCCGTCGTCATCCTCGCGGCCGCCGGGGCTGCCGGCTATGCCTATTGGTGGAGGCAACAGGCGACCCGCGTCCCCGCGGGACTGGCCCGGGCAAATGGCCGGATCGAAGTCGAACGCGTCGACATCGCTACCAAGTACGCGGGCCGCCTCGCCGAAGTGCGCGTCAACGAGGGCGCCGATGTTCAGAAGGATGGCATCCTCGCCCGCATCGACACGACCGAAATTCTTGCGCAACTCGCGGCAGCCAGAGCTGCCGTGCACCGCAGCCACCAGGGTGTGGCCATCGCCGAGTCCAATGTGGCTCTCCGCTCGGCAGAGTTGAAGCTTGCCGAAGTCGAGCTCCGGCGCATCGTCGAACTGATGCGCACGAATACGGCGACGCAAGCGGAACTTGATCGCCGCACGGCGCAAAGGGATATTTCAAAGGCCTCGCTGGATAGCGCGAAAGTCGCCATCGAGGACGCTAAGGCGGCCGTCGAGGCGGCTGAGGCCCAGGTCAGCCAGATCGAAGCCGCAATTGCGGACATGACGCTGAAAGCGCCGGTATCGGGTCGCGTCGAGTATCGTCTTGCACAGGCCGGGGAGGTCGTAGCTGTCGGCGGGCGGGTACTCACCCTTCTCGACCTTTCCGACGTCCACATGACGATCTTCCTGCCGACGAGCCAGGTCGGCAGCGTCGAACTCGGGTCGGATGCCCGTATCATGCTGGATGGTACGCCCGGCTACGTCGTTCCCGCAACAGTCGCCTTCGTTGCCTCGGAAGCGCAGTTCACGCCGAAATATGTCGAGACCGCGAACGAGCGCGAGAAGCTGATGTACCGCGTCAAGCTGCACATCGATCCGAAGCTCATCGAGACCTATCGCGCTTACGTCAAAGCCGGCATGACCGGCAACGCCTACGTCAAGGTCCAGGCCGGAGCGGCGTGGCCGACGAATCTGACGCCGAGGCTTCCGGATGTCCGCTGATGCCGAGCCGGCCGTTCGAGTCGATTCGGTCCATCACCGCTACGGTGACACCGTTGCGATTGACGGCGTCAGCCTATCGATCGCCTCCGGATCGACGGCGGCCTTCATCGGCCCCGATGGCGTCGGAAAGTCGACTCTCCTTGGCCTGATCGCCGGCGTCAAGCGCATCCAGTCCGGAACCGTGACGGCCCTCTCCGGCAACATGGCATCGAGCTCTCACCGTGACATCGTCGCGCCGCGCATCGCCTATATGCCGCAAGGCCTCGGCCGCAACCTCTATCCGACGCTCTCGGTGGTCGAGAACATCGATTTCTTCGGGCGCCTCTATGGCCAGAGCGAGAACGAACGTCGCTCACGCATCGCGGGCCTGCTGACCGCCACGGGGCTCGACCCATTCCCGGACCGCCTCGCCGGCAAGCTCTCGGGCGGGATGAAGCAGAAGCTCGGCCTGTGCTGTGCGCTGATCCACGATCCGGACCTCTTGATCCTCGACGAGCCGACGACCGGCGTCGATCCCCTGTCACGGCGTCAGTTCTGGGAGTTGATCGAACGGATCCGTGCTGAGCGCCCCGGCATGACACTTCTGGTGGCGACCGCCTATATGGAGGAGGCCGCGCGTTTCGACCACATCATAGCGATCGACGAGGGCAAGGTCATCGCCGCCGGCGACATGGCGGGGCTACTTGATCGGACCGCGACGCGTACGCTGGAGGAGGCCTATGTCGCGCTACAGCGCCCCGAACGGCGCGGCGATCAGGCGGCATTGGCAATCCCGCCGCTGCTGGAGAGCGGCGGGCCTCCGGCGATCGTCGCAGAGGCCCTGACCATGCGCTTCGGCGATTTCACCGCCGTCGATCATGTCAGTTTCCGCATCCGGCGCGGCGAGATTTTTGGGTTTCTCGGGTCGAACGGCTGCGGCAAGACGACGACGATGAAGATGCTCACTGGACTGCTGCCGGCGAGCGAAGGGCGAGCTGAGCTGCTGGGGAAACCGATCGACGCCCGTGATATCGCAACAAGAATGCGCATCGGCTACATGTCGCAAGCGTTCTCGCTCTATGAAGAGATCTCCGTCCGCGCGAATCTGGAGCTGCACGGACGTCTCTTCCGCATTCCCTCGGGCGAACTCAGGCTGCGCGTCGCCGCGGCGCTTACCCGTTTCGACCTCGACGCCGTTGCCGACGCCTCGCCGGCGTCGCTCCCGCTCGGGATGCGTCAGCGGCTCCAGCTTGCCGCCGCCTGTTTGCATCGGCCTGAAATATTGATCCTTGACGAGCCCACATCCGGCGTCGATCCGGCAGCGCGCGACAGGTTCTGGCGCCTCCTCGTCGAGATGTCGCGCCGCGACGGTGTAACGATCTTCATATCGACCCACTTCATGAACGAGGCCGAGCGGTGCGACCGCGTATCCTTGATGCATGCGGGCCGTGTCTTGTCCGTCGGCAGCCCGGAGGAGCTTCGCGTCGCTCGTGGCACCACGACTCTCGAGGGCGCTTTCGTTGCCTATCTGGAGGAGGCGTCAGCGCCGCCTGCGTCCAAAGTGATGAAGGAAGCGCCTTCATTGGCGGCTGCCCCAAAGCCGATCGGTGCCCCGGATAATGTCCAAAAGGGAACATCGTCGGTATCCCAATCATCGCATAGGTCGTCGTCGGCTTCTTTGCGCCGAGTCTGGGCCTTTGCCCGGCGAGAGGCTGTGGAAGTCCTCCGGGATCGCATTCGGCTCGCCTTTGCGCTCCTCGGCCCGCTCGTACTTATGGTCGGGTTCGGCTACGGCATTTCGTTCGACATCGAGAATCTCCGTTATGCGGTTCTTGATCGCGATCAGTCCTACGAGAGCCGGCTATTCCTGGAGCAGTTTTCGCAATCCCGTTATTTTGTCGAACAAACGCGGCTGGACGACGAATTTGAGATTGATCGGCGTCTCCGATCCGGCGAGCTGCGGTTTGCCGTCGATATTCCGCCCGGCTTCGGTCGCGACCTTCTGCAGGATCGCCAGCCGCAAGTGAGCTTCTGGCTCGACGGTGGCGCGACGTTCCCTGCAGAGACGGCACGGGCCTATATCCAGGGCGCTGTTCTAACCTATGCCGCGGATCGCTACCGCCAGCTGCACGGCCGCGCTCCACAGGTCCTCCCGATCAATGTGGAACCCCGGTTTCGCTACAATCAGGATTTCCGCAGCGTTTTCGCGATCACGCCCGGCGCGATCATGCTTCTCCTGATCCTCATCCCCGCGATGCTGACAGCCGTTGGTGTCGTGCGTGAAAAGGAGATGGGGTCCATCACCAATGTGTATGCCTCGCCCGCGACCGTGGGCGAATATCTTATCGGCAAGCAATTGCCCTATATTGCGATTGGGTTTGTCAGCTTCGCCAGTCTCGTGCTCTTGGCCGGCGCGCTCTTTGGAGTTGTGGCCAAAGGGTCTCTCATCGGCCTTTCTCTCGCAGCGCTCATGTACGTGTTCGCGGCAACGGCCTTTGGACTACTGATATCCGCGTTCGTCTCGACGCAAGTCGCGGCGATCTTCGCGACGGCCGTTCTAACCGTAATCCCCACGGCGCACTATTCGGGGTTCCTCTATCCGGCCTCGACGTTGGAAGGCTTGGCGCGCGCGATGGGGGTCGGCTTTCCGGCATTCTGGTTTCAGACCGTGAGCCTGGGCGTCTTCGCGAAAGGGCTCGATGCCGATGCGTTCGTGCGCGAAATCGCCGTGCTGTTCGGCTTCGGGGTCGTCTTTCTCCTGCTGGCGCGCCTCGCCGTCCGCAAGCAAGGTTCGTAGCGATGCGCCAATGGATCCTCAACGTACTTTATCTGGGTTTCAAAGAGATCGCGAGCGTCCTGCGTGACGTGGCGATGGTCGGGCTGATCATCTACGTTTTTACAGTTGCCGTTTATTCTATGGCCACTGGTCTCAAGACCGAAGTGAACAATGCCAGCGTCGCTGTCGTCGACGCCGACCGTTCGACACTGTCGTCTCGCATCAAGGATGCGCTGCAGCCGCCTTACTTCAGCCCAGCGCGCGACATCGACCGTTCCGAAGTCGACGAGCTGTTGGACAAAGGGTCATATACGTTTGTCCTGGAGATACCCCCCCGCCTCGAAGCGGACCTCCTCGCAAATCGTGGCCCCTCGATTCAAATCAACGTCGACGCGACGGCCGTGAGCCAAGCCGCTGTGGGAACGGCCTATATCCAGGAAATCATCGCCCGCGAGGCGGCAAACTTTCTGCATCAGCACGGCACGAGCGAAGTCGTTCCCATCGAGCCGGTCATCCGCGCCTTGTTCAACCAGAACCTTGAGGCGATCCGCTTCAATGCGAGCATGGACATCATCATGAACGTAACGATGCTCGGGATCATTCTCGTCGGGGCAGCCGTCATGCGCGAACGAGAACACGGCACCATTGAACATTTGCTGGTGATGCCGGTCCGGCCGAGTGAGATTGCCGCAGCGAAGATCTGGGCGAACGGTCTGATCATTCTCCTGGCAGCCGGCTTTTCTTTGCACGTTGTCATAGAGTTCGTGCTGCAGATACCGATCATCGGCTCTGTCGAGCTTTTCCTGGCTGGAACCGCCATCTATCTCTTCGCGGTGACGTCGCTCGGTATTTTGCTCGCGACGATCGCGAACTCGATGCCGCAGTTCGCGCTGCTGGCGATCCCGGTGTTCGTCGTCATGTTCCTGCTGTCAGGCACGTTCACGCCGTTTGAGAGCATGCCTCCGATCCTGCAGGACATCATGTATGCGGTGCCCTCGACGCACTTTGTGAGATTTGCGCAGTCGATCTTGTATCGAGGTGCGGGACTCGATGTCGTCTGGAAGGATTTGATGGTCATGACCGCATTGGGGGCGGTGTTCCTTGCCGCCGCTCTCTCACGATTCAGGTCGATGCTCGTACGACAGTCGTAAGGTGCTGTTCGTGAGTGGTCGAGACCTGCCTCTTCCACCGAATAGCCGGCAACTGTTCGCGCAATCCGCGGAGCGTGGCGCTCGCGGTCGTCCATTGATACTTCCTCGCCCGCCCATCGCCGGTGCCATGGCGCCGTTTCAGTTACGATAAACTCAGAAACATCGTCGAGAGGCGACATTCAGCCAAGGCTTGCATTGATTTCCTCCAATCGTGCCATGCCTGGGCACAGTTCCTTTTGCGACAGCGCATTGAGGGGCGTATCTGTCGTGTTGAGATCGGCGTGCAATTCATCCTTGTCGCTTGCAACATAGAGCAGGCCCGTCACGATCTCGGACTTGGCCTCGTGTTCGAGCAGAAAGTCTATTGCGGCGCGGCGATCGTGCACGCTGTATTCGGCGTTCAGCTTTCTCAGCCGGAGCCAGGACCCGTCGTGCTGTTGAACCAATTCGAGCTTGCCGGGCTCGTAGTCGACCGTGATCGGCGTGCGCCCGACGATCACGTCTATCCGATTGACCGCAATGTTGTGCTCGCGGACATAGTCATAACTCTTGGTGGAGCCCTCGTGGTTGTTGAAGGCGACGCAGGGCGAGATGACGTCGACAAAGGCCGCGCCTTCGTGCTCGATCGCGCCCTTGATGAGCGAGACGAGCTGCGCCTTGTCGCCGGAGAACGAGCGGGCGACGTAGCTTGCGCCGAGCTGGAGTGCCAGGGCGGTAAGATCGATGGGCTTGTCGATGTTGACGACACCCTGCTTGGACGTCGATCCATCATCGGCGGTTGCGGAGAACTGGCCCTTGGTCAGGCCATAGACGCCGTTGTTCTCGACGATATAGACCATGTTGACGCCGCGGCGCAGCGCATGCGCGAACTGGCCAAGGCCGATCGAGGCGCTGTCTCCATCGCCTGACACGCCGAGATAGATCAGGTCGCGATTGGCAAGGCTGGCCCCGGTCAGGACCGACGGCATGCGCCCGTGCACGGAGTTGAAGCCGTGGGAATTTCCCAGAAAATAGGTCGGCGTCTTCGAGGAGCAGCCGATGCCCGAGATCTTGGCCACTCGGTGCGGTGCGATCGATAGCTCGAAGCATGCCTCGACGATCGCAGCAGTGATGGAATCGTGGCCGCATCCCGCGCACAGCGTGGAAATCGCCCCCTCATAGTCGCGTCGCGTATAGCCGAGCGTGTTTTCCGGCAGTGCGGGGTGATGGAATTTTGGCTTGGCGAGATAACTCATGCGACTGCCCTTTCGCTCTGCTTCGCGGCTTCGCCGAGACGGGCGGCGATGGCGGCCGCGATGAATCGGGCGGTGATCGGCGTTCCGTCGAAATGCAGCACCGGCGTCAGCTTCGCAGGATTGACGCCGCATTCCGTGATGATCAGCGTGCGAAGCTGGGCGTCGCGGTTCTGCTCGACCACGAACACCGCCTCATGTGTGCGCAGGAAAGCGTCGACATCGCGGTTGAAGGGAAACGCCCTGACCCGCATCCGGTCGAGAGCATGGCCATCAGCCACCAACAGATCGACTGCCTCGTCCATGGCAGGAGATGTCGAGCCGAAATAGATCACCCCGTAGCGCGAAGGGGTGCTGGCCAGGGTGATGACGGGGCCGGGAACGAGATCCTTTGCTGTCTCGAACTTCTTTAGCAGCCGTTCCATGTTGTCGACATAGGGGCCGCCCTCTTCAGTATAGCGTGCATAGCGGTCCCGGGTCGTGCCGCGGGTAAAGAAGGAGCCCTTGCGCGGATGGGTGCCAGGGTAGGTACGATAGGGAATGCCGTCGCCGTCGACGTCGAGATAACGGCCGAAGTCCTTGCCGGCGTCGAGATCGGCTGCGGTCATCACCTTGCCGCGGTCGTAGACCCGGTCGTCGTCCCAGCGCAGCGGCGCACAGAGCCGATGGTTCATGCCGATGTCGAGATCGAGCATGAGCAGGACCGGCGTCTGCAGCCGGTCGGCGAGATCGAAGGAGAGGGCGCTGAACTCGAAAGCCTCTGCCGGCCCCTCCGGGAAGAGCAGGACATGCTTGGTGTCGCCGTGCGAGGCATAAGCCGCGAGCAGGATGTCGGACTGCTGCGTGCGCGTCGGCATGCCCGTCGAGGGGCCGCCGCGCTGCACATCCATGATCACGGCCGGGATCTCGGCGAAATAGGCTAGCCCGAGAAACTCCTGCATCAGCGAGATGCCGGGTCCGGAGGTCGGCGCGAAGGCCCGCGCGCCGTTCCAGGCGGCGCCGATCACCATGCCACTGGAAGCGAGCTCGTCCTCTGTCTGGATGATGGCGTAGCGCTTCTTTCCGGTCTCGGGATCGATCCGGAAGCGCGCGCAATAGGCGGAGAAGGCGTCGGCGATCGAGGTCGAGGGCGTGATCGGATACCACGCGCAGACCGTAGCGCCGCCGAACACCGCGCCGAGCGCCGTCGCGGAATTGCCGTCGATGAAGATGCGCCCGCCGACGGCGTCCGCGCGCCGAACGCGCAGGCCGATCGGACAGGGGAGATTTTCGATCGCCCAGTCACGGCCGAGATGGAAGGCCCGGACGTTGGCCTCGATGAGGCGCTCCTTGCCCGCGAATTGCCGGCCGATAAGCGTGTCGATCTCACCGGTGTCCATCTCGAGCACCGCGGCGAGAACACCAATATACATGATGTTCTTGAAGAGCTGCCGTTCCCGCGGGTCGTTGTATTCCTTGTTGCAGATTGCGCCCAGCGGAGCGCCGAGGACGGTGATATCCTCGCGGAACTGGGATTTCTGAACGGGACGCGTCGAATCGTAGATCAGGTATCCACCCGGTTCGAGCCCGGCCTGGTCCTTGGCGAAGGTCTGGGGGTTCATCGCCACCACGAGATCGGTTCCGCCGCGTGCGCCCAGATAGCCGGCCTCGCAGACGCGGACCTCGTACCAGGTCGGAAGGCCCTGGATGTTCGATGGGAATATGTTGCGCGCCGCGACCGGCACGCCCATTCGCAGCACCGCCCGCGCGAACAGCTCGTTGGCGCTTGCGGACCCCGATCCATTGGTGTTGGCAAAGCGGACGACGAAGTCGTTGACGCGGCTTATCGCGAGCGTGTCGGGCATGTGTCACCTGCATGGGTCATGTCGATGAAGTATTTCTGCATGCTCCAGGCGCCGGTCGGGCAGCGCTCGGCGCACAATCCGCAATGCAGGCAAAGGTCCTCGTCCTTCACCATGACGCGTCCGGTCTTCAACCCGTCCGCGACATAGAGATCCTGGAGCGGGTTCAGCGCGGGCACCCGTAGCCGCAGGCGCAGCTCCTGCTCCTCGCCGTTCTCGGTGAAGGTGATGCAGTCCATCGGGCAGATGTCGACGCAGGAATCGCATTCGATGCAGGACGGCCCGCTGAACACCGTTTCGACATCGCAGTTGAGGCAGCGATCTGCCTCGGCGAGCGCCAGGGCCGGGTCATAGCCGAGTTCCACCTCCGTGCGGATGTCCTTCAGCGCGGTCTTGTTATCGCGCGAGGGCACCGGGAAGCGGTGGTTGAGCGTGACCTCGCTGTCATAGGCCCACTCGTGGATGCCCAGCTTTTCGCTCTCGATCTGCACATGGGGTAACAGGCGTTCGCCGATGTCCTCGCCTGACAGCAGGCGGTGGATCGACAGCGCTGCGTCGTGGCCGTGGGCGACGGCGCTGATGATGTTTTTCGGGCCCCGCGCCGCGTCGCCCCCGAAGAACACCTTGGGGTGGGTCGAGGCGAAGGTCGTTTCCGCCACGACCGGCATGTCCCATTTGTCGAAGTCGATTCCGATATCGCGTTCGATCCATGGAAAGGCGTTCTGCTGACCGATTGCGATTACGACCTCGTCGCAGTCGATCTGCCGCGGCGGCTCGCCCGTCGGTACGAACGTGGAGCGGCCGTTTTCGGTGACGGTCGTGACTGGTTCGACCAGCAGGCCCGTCAGGCGACCGCCCTCGACGATGAAGGCTTTGGGCGCGAGATCGGCCGAGATGGTGATCCCCTCGTGGAGGAGCGCTTCCTTCTCCCAGCTTGCCGCCGGCATGTCGTCGAAGCCCTCGCGGACGATGACGCTGACCTCCTCGCCGCCGAGGCGCCGGGCAGAGCGGCCGCAATCCATGGCGGTGTTGCCGCCGCCGATCACGACGACACGCCGGCCTGTGCTTGTCACATGCCCGAACGACACTGACGCCAGCCAGTCGAGTCCGATGTGGACGCTGCCTGCCGCTTCTTTCCGGCCGGGGATGTCAAGGTCTCGGGCGCGGGGGGCGCCGGAGCCGATGAACACGGCATCATAACCCTCCGAAAGCAGCGCCATAAGGCTGTCGATGCGCTTGCCGGAATGAAAGGTGACGCCGAGATCGAGGATATAGCCGCATTCCTCGTCGATCACGGAATCAGGCAGCCGGAATTTCGGGATCTGGCTGCGTATCATGCCGCCGGCCTTGGGGTTGCCGTCGAACACGGTGCAGTCATATCCGAGCGGCGCAAGATCGCGCGCGACCGTCAGCGAGGCGGGACCTGCGCCCACCAGCGCGACGCGCTTGCCGTTCGTGTGGGCAGTCGGCCTGGGGAGGCGGTCGCGGATGTCGTCCTTGAAATCGGCCGCGACCCGCTTGAGCCGGCAGATCGCCACCGGCGCCTCCTCGACCCGGCCGCGCCGGCAGGCCGGCTCGCAGGGCCGGTCGCAGGTGCGCCCGAGGATTCCCGGAAAGACGTTCGATCTCCAGTTGATCATGTATGCGTCGGTATAGCGGCCCTGCGCGATCAGACGGATGTATTCGGGAACCGGCGTATGCGCCGGGCAGGCCCACTGACAGTCCACGACTTTGTGAAAATAGTCAGGTGCGGAAATGTCCGTCAGTTTCATCTCATCATCTCCTGCATCCGGGGTGCCTTCACGCGCGACGTCAAAGGTCTGCCGCCAAGTTTGGGAGCAGGGTGCTGCCGGATCTTAGACATATCCGATCCATTTCCAGTAAGTTGCGCCAAGCAGCATGACGAGCGCGAAGGCGATCACTGTGAGCACGAGGCCGGTGCGCACGAAGTCCTTCGCCTCGAAGGTCTCGGTTCCGTATGCCACCATGTTCTGCGGCGCGTTCACCACGAGGATGAAGCCGAAGCTGACGACGAACTGCAGCAGTATGGTCATGCCGATGATGTTGATGCCGGGGGTCGATACGCTCTGCAGCACGGCGATGACGATGGGGATCATCGCAGAGGCGAGTGCCGTCGCGCTGGCGAAGCCGAGATGGATCACGATGAGGAACAGGCTGAGCACGGCGAGGATGAAGAGAGAGGTTCCGCCGGCGAGCCCGAACCGCTCCACCACGATGCCGGCGAGCCAGACCGCGCCGCCCGTCTGGAGAAGCGCGGTGCCGAGGCTGATGCCGATACCGAACAGGATGACCGTGCCCCACGGGATCCGCGGCTGCGCCTCTTTCCACGTCATGATGCCGATGCCGGGCACAAACATCAGCGCTACCGCGGCGACCGTCGTCGACGAGGTGTCGAACGGATGCAGGACCCCTTCCGTCGACCAGAAGGCGAGCAGGGTGAGCGACAGGGTGAGCAGCTTCTTTTCTGCCGTCTTCATGGGGCCGAGCTCGGCGAGCGATTTGCGGATCGCCGCCCGTCCGCCCGGGACTTCATCGACCTCTGGCTTCATCATCCGCGTCATGACGAAATAAAGCACCACCGTCATGATAACGGCGAAGGGCGCAGCGGCGACGAACCATTCCAGCCAGGTAACGGTGTAGTTCAGGGTTCGCTCGATGAAGCCGACGGCCACCATGTTTTGGGCGGCTGCCGTTTTGATGCCGATATTCCAAATGCTGGCGGTGTTCACCGTGGTGATCATCAGCATGCCGGCGAAGGCGCCGTTCTTGTTCACGCCGAACGCCGCGATGATGCCGAGCATGATGGGAACGATGCTGGCCACGCGGGCCGTGGTGGATGGCACGAGAAAAGCCATGACGATGCCCACGATGATCGCGCCGATGACGACGTCGCGGCTCCGGGTGCCGGTGCGCGAGAGGATGACGAGGGCAATGCGCTTGTCGAGCCCGGTGATCGTCATCGCGGCGGCGAGGAACAGCGCCGCCGCGACCAGAACGAGCGCAGTATTGGCGAAGCCGCCAAAGGCCAGGCCGAGCCCTCTGCTGGTGCCCATCAGCACGTCAGGATTCGTCTGAGAGGGGGACAGCCCCAGCAGGAACGCCATCAGGGCAGCGATGATCAGGGCCGAGACGGCGTAATCGACCGCTTCCGTCATCCACACGATCACGGCGAAGGCCAGCACCGCCAGCATGCGCTGGCCCGCGACGGGCAGCCCCTCCGGGGTCGGGAGCATGATGACGATGATAAGCGCCGCAAGACCCGTAAGCAGGCCCCAATGCGAGCGGAGCCAAGATGGCTCCTGAGGCGCGCGGCCAGACTGGGACCTCGAACCTTGCTCTGAAGGGGCGGCGATATTGCGATCTGTCGTTCCGGACACGATGTCGAAATCCCCTTGCATTGCCAGCGCAAACACTGGCCGGGGGGAACACCGGAAACCTTAATCGATATCAAAGAATCTACTGATCGCGGCATTCGACCGTTTGGACGTTGTACGAACAGCGGACTGAAACACTTTCTCGGGGCGGGCTGTTTTGAAGATGAAAAAGGGGAATCGTGAGCCTGTTGATCAACGGTATTGCTGGCTCTGTTGTTCGCGACTTTTGAATGGCGTATTAATTAGAATGATTATAAGGAAGGGCATTCGCCCGCCGTGGCAGTCGGCGACCAGCCATCCAGAGGTTCGACGTGGGTCTGTTCACCGGCCTGGCCACGGCCCGCGCCAGACTGTTGCTGGTCGTCATCGCATTATTGGGGCTGGCGGGCGGCGGGATCGCCTTTCTGACGGACAATGGCGCTTGGGCTGAACGCCTCTGGTCTGCAGGGACGCTCCCCGTTCTGGCGGCGCTCATCATCGAGATCTTCTCTGCCCTCCGACGCGGCCAGATCGGGCTCGACATCGTTGCCGGCTTGTCCATGTCGACGGCGCTCGCCTTCGGCGAACCGCTCGCCGGCAACGTCGTGGCGTTGATGTATGCTGGCGGCCAACAACTGGAGAGTTTCGCCGAGGGCAGGGCGCGGCGAGAAATGACGGCGCTGCTCGGGCGCGTCTCGCGGACCGCCATGCGCTATGCCGGCAATCTACTCGAGGAGGTGACGATCGAAAGCCTTCGCCCCGGCGATCGCATTCTGGTGCGCCGTGGCGAGGTGATCCCGGCTGACGGGAAGGTCGCGGCGGGTGAAGCGCTGCTCAACGAGGCGGCGCTCACTGGGGAGGCGTTGCCAGAACGCAGGCTCGCCGACGAGGAGATCCTGAGTGGTTCCACCTGCGTGGGTGACGCGTTCGATCTCGTCGTGGCCCGCGAGGCGGCGGAAAGCACCTACGCCAACATCGTCCGTCTGGTCGAGACGGCGCAGAAGAGCAAGGCGCCGATGGTACGCATGGCGGACCGCTATGCGATCTGGTTCCTGCTGTTCACGGTCGTTCTCGCTGGCGCGGCATGGGGGCTGAGCGGCGATCGCCTGCGCGCCTTGGCGGTTCTGGTCGTTGCCACCCCCTGTCCGCTCATCCTGGCCGTGCCCGTGGCGATCATATCGGGCATGTCGCGCGCGGCCGCGCGCGGCGTCCTCGTCAAGAACGGCGGGGCGCTCGAAGCGCTGGCCAGGATACGCACGGTCATTCTCGACAAGACCGGAACGCTGACTTTCGGCCGGGCCGCCGTCACCGGAATCCGGACCGTGGAAGGCTGGGACCAGGACGAGATCCTGCGGCTCGCTGCCTCGCTCGATCAGGCCTCGGCCCATGTCACGGCAGAGGCGCTGGTGACGGCGGCGCATGAGCGCGGGCTTGTTCTGTCGAGCCCTTCCGAGGCTCAGGAGACGGCAGGCACCGGCATCGAAGGCATCGTCGAGGGCCGGCGTGTCGTGGTCGGCGGCAGCGACTTCGTCCGCTCCCGCAGTGCCGCGGGCAATCCGCGTGCATTGGGGACCGGGCTCGCTCAGGGAACCGTGGTGGTCGCCGTGGCCGTGGATGGCACCGTGGCGGGCATCATCACGCTCGCCGACCCCATCCGCCCCGATGCCGCAGGCGTGCTCGCCGCGTTCCGCAAGGCCGGCATCCGCCGCATCGTCCTTGCCTCCGGCGATCGCGACGATGTCGTGGCGGATGTCGGACACCGGCTGCAACTGGACGCCGCGCAGGGTGAGCTGGACCCGGCCGCCAAGGTGGAGGTCGTCCTGCGCGAACGAGCCGCCGCCGCGGTGATGATGGTCGGCGACGGGGTCAATGACGCGCCTGCGCTCGCCGCGGCTGATGTCGGCGTCGCGATGGGCGCCCGGGGTTCGGCAGCGTCCTCGGAAGCGGCCGACATCGTTCTCCTTGTCGACCGGCTCGACCGGCTGGCCGACGCGCTTTTCCTGGCTCATCGCACGAAGCGGATCGCGCTGCAGAGCGTCATCGCCGGGATCGGTCTGTCGGTCATGGCGATGGCTGTTGCCTCCCTCGGGTTCCTTCCGCCGGTGCAGGGCGCGCTGACGCAGGAACTGATCGACGTCGCCGTCATCCTAAACGCGCTCAGGGCGCTGCGGCCAATCCCGGCCGGAGGCACCGATGAGCATTCCTGATGATCGTCCGCAGGCGGACAGGCGGGACTGGGGCACGCCGCCCGAAGTGTTCCACGCTTTCCTCAAGCTGGGCCTCACCTCCTTCGCCGGGCCGATCGCCGATCTCGGCTATTTCCGCGACGAACTCGTGGTGCGCCGGAAGTGGATCGATGCGGCCGGCTACGCCGATCTCGTCGCGCTCTGCCAGTTCTTGGCAAGCTGCTATGTGCCGGGATCCGACGGCGGCATTGAGTAATTTAACGCGTACAGAAATCGCTGTTCGCCGATCCGGCGACGTTCCTCGAACGCAGCCCATGGCGTCAGCATCGGCTCACCGATCGCGCCGGCGTGGGTGGCATCGAAGCTGTACCTCGCATCCGGCGTCGGGCTTGGCAGGCCATCGGGCTGGCTGAGCCCGAGGCCATCTTTAACCTGCATCAATGACATGCGGCGGAACGCAGGAGACCTGTATTGGGCGGGCGTGATGTCGCGCGGAAAAGGAGAGACGAGACGATGAGCACAGAGCAGGAAAGTCCGGCCGACAGCCCTCTCAAGCTGAAGATCGAGCACCGCGCATATGAAATCTGGGTGGGCGAAGGCAGTCCGAATGGCTGCGATCTGGAGCATTGGCTGCGAGCCGAAGCCGAGGTCACATCGGCAGAACCCGAGAGCAAACTCGCTTTGAAAAGCGCCGCAGCTGCGAAGAAGGCCTCATAGTGTTCATCGGCTGCTTCGGGCGTCCATGGCAGTGCGTACTGAAAAGTGATCTTGGTGTGCTCTGGCTTTGGCCGGCGATGGTAGGCGGCAGGTTTGGACGCGATCGAGCCTTTGTGCGATGCCGGGCTGCCGCGATATCCGGCCAGTCTGGCTGGAATGGGAATAGGGGACCTTCATGAAAGCCCTCGAACCCTTCCTCTATCACACGACTGTCGCGTACTTTTCGATGGAGATCGCGCTCCGTCCAGACATTCACACCTATAGCGGCGGGCTTGGCGTCCTGGCGGGCGACACGGCCCGCTCAGCGGCTGATCTGAATCTCCCGATGGTCTTCGTAACCTTACTCAGTCGAGAAGGCTATGTTCGCCAGGAGCTGAGCGCCGGTGGCGCGCAGATCGATAAGCCGAATCCATGGACGCCGACGGACTCGACACATCCGCTTCCCGCCATGGTGGCCATTTCCATCGAGGGGCGGAGCGTCTGGATCCAGCCGAGGCTCTACCGCCTGGCATGCCCGATCGGGCACGCCGTTCCGGTGTTGCTGCTGGACACCGACCTCGACCAGAACGCTGCTGAGGACAGGAAAATAACCGACCGCCTCTACGGCGGCGACGATGCCTATCGGCTGAAGCAGGACATCGTGCTCGGGATCGGAGGCCTGCTCGCGTTGCGCGCGCTCGGCTTCTCGATCCGCACCTACCATTTGAACGAGGGACATGCGGCGCTTCTTGCGCTGCAGTTGCTTCGGGAAACACGCCGACCGACCGACGATCTCGCTCCTGGCGGAAGTCTCTATGATCGCGGCGTGGTGCGAGAAAAATGCGTATTTACGACCCATACTCCGGTCGAGGCAGGGTTTGACAAGTTCGACTACGCTCTCATCGACCGCGTACTGGGCGACTACCTGGAAGTCGACGAGTTGAAACAGCTAGCCGGCCAGGATCGGCTCAATATGACGCAACTCGCCCTGAATCTGAGCGGCTATGTCAACGGCGTGGCGCGGCGGCATGCAGAGACCACCCGGAAGATGTTTCCGGGCTATCAAATACGCTCGATCACCAATGGTGTTCATGCCCACACGTGGACGCATCGGGCACTGGCGGAACTCCATGTGGCGCGGTTCCCGCACTGGGCTCACGAGCCCGAGATCCTGGCCTTTGCGGACCAATTGGCTGATGAGGATGTGTGGAACGCCCACCAGGTGGCAAAATCGGAACTTGTCGAACACGTCAGGAATGCAACTGGCACGCTGATGCATGCGGATGTTCCGCTTATCGGGCTTGCGCGGCGGATGACGGCCTATAAGCGACCGGATTTGCTTTTCAGCGACCTCGAGCGATTGATGACAATTGCCCAGGACCAGCCGTTCCAGGTCGTCCTGGCCGGTCTTGCTCACCCGCGCGATGAACCCGGGCACCGGTTGATCGAGAGCTTTCACCGGCACATCGAGCGGCTTGCCGGTGTCGTGCCCGTGGTATTCCTGCCCGGCTACGACATGAAACTTGGCGCTGCGATGGTTTCGGGCAGCGACATATGGCTGAATACGCCACTTCCACCTCTGGAGGCTTCTGGCACCAGCGGCATGAAGGCGGCGTTGAACGGCGTGTTGAACTTCAGCGTCCTTGACGGCTGGTGGATCGAGGGTTGGGTCGAGGGAGTTACCGGATGGGCGATCGAAGGACATCCGCCGGGAGCAGGAGACGCCTCGGCGCTTTTCGACAAGCTGCAGTCCGTCGTTCTTCCGCTCTATTACAATGACAGGGCGCGCTGGATCTGGATGATGAAGCAGTCGATCAGCAAGATCGGCGCGACCTTCAACAGCCAGCGCATGATGCGCCGCTATGCGACGGAAGCCTATATGCGCTGACCACAGCGGCCGACGCTGGTTCGACTCGAGCGGTGAAAAGGCCCCGATTGCTTGTACCGATTCCGGGTAGAGAACGCGGGGCCAGGTGCCGAGATCGATCAACGCAGGGTTCTGCAATGCAGAGGGACGTGGGCTGAACGATGAACGCAAAGGATCTGATGACAGAGGTGCCGACGACCGTGAGTCCAGAGCACAGTGTATGGCACGCGACTCAGATCATGCTGTCTGAACATGTGAGCGGGGTCCCCGTACTTGCCGATGATGGCCTGCTTGCCGGCATTGTGACCGAGGGCGACCTCCTGCGGCGCACGGAGCTCGGAACCGCAGAGGCGTTCCCCAATCCCTCGCAAGACGCCGATGCGGTTGCGAGGGCCTATGTGAAGAGTCGGAGCTGGAAGGTCGGCGATGTCATGACGAAGAATGTCATCACGATCGACGAGAACGCCGCTGTGCACGAGATCGCCAAGCTGATCGACCAGCATGACATCAAGCGCCTGCCGGTCATGCGCAAGGAGCGACTGGTTGGCATCGTCAGCCGGGCTGATCTCTTGAAGGTCATTGCGACCGGCAAGCCGGATGCCGAGATCCGAGGCGACGAGGCTGTGCGGCGCGCCATTGTCGCACGCCTCGCCGAAGCCGCTTCGGTTCTATCAGCCCAGCCGGTCGTCGCCGTCGAGGGCGGGATCGTGCATGTCGCAGGTGATATTCGGTCCCAAGACGAGCATGATGCGATTCGCATGATCGTTGAAGGTGTTGCCGGACCAGGGTTCAAGGATGATCTCAGTATCTCGAAAAAAGGTCCTGTAAGGCTATGATCTGAGATGTGCCTGTCCGCAGAAGCGAGCTTCACGGCCGCCGCGATTCTGATGCCTGCCGGAGTATTGAGCACCTATCGCGCCTGGCAGACCGATCGGCGATACCTCGCGATCGCTGCCCTGCCATTCCTGTTCGGTCTCCAGCAAGCGACGGAAGGGCTCGTATGGACTGCCGGACAGTGGGGCGATCAGGACCTCGTGACGCGCTATTCGCTGGCCTACATGTTCTTCACTTGGCTCGCCTGGCCGGTCGGCGCGCCGGTCTCGACCTACTTCATCGAGCACGGGCGGCGCCGGAGCCTCTATTTGTTCTTCGCTATCGCCGGGGGCATGCTAGGCGCACTGCAATATGTGCCGTATTTCGCGCATGAAGGCTGGCTGACGACAACGTTCCTCGAAAGGGCAGTCCGCTATCAGGATGTCAATCTTCTCGACTTCGTGGTGACGCGCGAAACAACCTATGGCATCTACGCTGCGCTCGTCACCGTTCCATTCCTGTTGTCGCGTGACCGTGCCGTAAAGGTCTTTGGCTTGCTGGTCCTGGGTGTTCTTGTGGTGACATACACATTCTTTGCCTATGCCTATATCTCCGTCTTCTGCTTCGGCGGAGCGCTCATGTCGCTTTATCTTGTCGCGATGACATTGCGTAAGCCGCGAACCGGTTCGGCTATGGGGACTGTCTGACAAGCCCCCAGACCGGCACTGCCAAGTCGCTTGCGGAGACCTAGGCGGTGTGGACGGATTGCCGCATGTCGTATGGCGAGGATTCCTCTGAAGCGTATTGTCTGATTCATGGAGAGCCGACTGATTTGGAGGTCGGCGATGTCCACGAAGATGACGGATGCAGACTGGTCGGTGGCGCTGGAGGTGTTGCGTGCCTCGCTGCCGCGCCGGGGCGACAAAGGTCGGGACGACCGGCTCTTCCTCGAAGCGTTGCACTACTTCTCGGTTCACAACATCACCTGGCGGACGCTGCCGGAGCGGTTCGGCAAGTGGAACAGCGTCTGGAAGCGCTTCGACCGGTTGAGCAAGGCGGGCGTGTTCGAGACCTTCTTCGATCATCTCGCCTCACTGTCGTCCTCGGCGCACCTCGTGCAGATGTTCGACTCGACGATCGTGCGCGCTCATGTCTCGGCGGCAGGCGCCAAAGGGGGCAGAAGGGTCAGGCGCTCGGCCGCTCGCGCGGCGGCTTCTCCACCAAGATCCATCTGAAGACCGATTTCGACGGCCATCCCATCGCCTTCGACCTGACCGGAGGCGAAAAAGGCGACGCACCGCATTTCCCGATCCTGCTTGGCCTCGGTCCCGACGTCGATCCGCGAGCAGTTGTCGGCGACAAGGGTTACGCCAGCAAGGCCAACCGGCAAGCCGCCCGTGCTCGCGGCATCATCCCGGTCATTCCGCACAAGGCCAACGAGAAGGATAAACCTCGCTTCTTCGCAAAGGCCCTCTACCGAGGACGGGCCCGCATCGAACAGGCCGTCGGCAAGCTTAAGCGCTTCAAACGCGTCGCTCTACGCTGCGAGAAGACCAAGCGAAACTTCGCATCCATCGTCGCTATCGCAGCCGGATTCACCTTGGTCAAATCCGTCCACACCACCTAGCGCCATCGCTCGATTGGGAAGACTCCACGAGGCGCAGGGCGGCTGCGGAAATGCTGATGAAGCAGCGAGCTGGAAGGAGCTGGCGAAGAGACCGGCATCGCCCACAGGCGCAATTCGATCTATTTCCATCGATGATGACACTGCAGGACGGGAAGCTTGTTCTTCGCTTTTCCAAGGTCAGGCCTTACGAGTGGACGTCCGTCCGAGGTGGCCCCTTTCGAGGGGAGCGATGGGAGCTTTGCTCGGACGGCTCTCGGCCTGTGGCTCACGCAGTTCGACGTCCGCATCGGCGAGATTGGCGATGATCGGGCAGTCTGGTCGTCCGTCGCCATGGCAATGCTGAGCGAGGTTGCTGAGCGTCGCGATCATGTCCTCTATGGCCTGCCTTTTGTCCTGCAGGTCCCGCACGTGCTGGAGGGAGATTGCCTTCACATCGGCGCTGCTGCGATCCCGGTCGCGCCAAAGCGCGAGAAGATCGCCGATCTGTTTGACAGAGAAGCCGAGGTCCCGAGCCCGACGGATAAAGCGGAGCGCATGAACGTCATTGTCCGAATAGTCACGATACCCCGATTCCTGTCGGGTTGCCGTTTCCGTAAGTCCGATGGATTCATAGTATCGGATCATCTTGGAGTTGACGCCCGAACGCTTCGCTGCCTCACCGATGTTCATGTTCCAAACTCTCCTACTGCGGCTCGGCTGGGGTCACTCGGCCGGAACAAGCGCCGGCCGATGCGCCCGCCTCGCGGGAGTGGAGTCCACGGTCATCGGCGGTCGGAAGCGCTTCAGACGGAGCGCATTGCCGAGCACGAAGACGCTCGATGCCGCCATGGCGCCTGCCGCGAAGATCGGCGAGAGCAGCGTTCCGTTAAACGGATAGAGGATGCCGGCCGCCACCGGGATCAGGCTGGCGTTGTAGGCGAATGCCCAGAACAGGTTCTGCTTGATGTTGCGGATCGTCGCCTTGCTGAGCGCGATGGCGTTGACCACGCCGCGCAGATCGCCTGACATCAGCACAACATCGGCCGCTTCGATCGCCACATCCGTGCCGGTCCCGATCGCGACGCCCACATCGGCCTCGGCGAGCGCCGGAGCGTCGTTGATGCCGTCGCCGACAAAGGCCACGGTTCCGAAGCGCTGGCGCAGCGCCTTGATCGCCTTGACCTTGCCGTCCGGCAGAACCTCCGCCATCACCTCGTCGATACCGAGTTGCCTGGCGATGGCGGTGGCGGTTCTGGCGTTGTCGCCGGTGATCATCGCTACCTTGATCCCCAGCCGATGCAGCGCTGCGATGGAATCGCGTGTCGTCGGCTTGATCGGATCGGCGACGGCAATCGCTGCCGCGAGCCGGCCGTCGATCGCGGCATAGAGCGGGCTCTTGCCCTGGCTCGCCAGACTCTGGCCGACCGGCTCGACCTCCGCGAGGTCGTAACCGAGCTTCTTCATGTAGCGATCCGCGCCAATCTCGACTTGACGGCCATCGACGGTCGCAGCGACGCCGAAACCCGGAACCGCCTCGAAGTTCTGGACGGTCCCAAAGGTGAGAGCGCGCAGCTTCGCGGCGGCGACGATGGCCTCGGCAATCGGATGCTCGGAGCGTTCCTCGACGGCGGCGACGAGAGACAGGACGTCGGACTCCCCGAACCCGTTGATCAGCGAAAGGTCGGTCAGCTCCGGCCTCCCCTTCGTCAGCGTGCCCGTCTTGTCGAGCGCGATGGCCTTCGCGCTCCTCAGCGTCTGGAGCGCTTCGCCCTTGCGGAACAGGATGCCCATCCTCGCGGCGCGTCCCGTGCCAACCATGATCGACGTCGGCGTAGCGAGACCCATGGCGCAGGGGCAGGCGATGATCAGGACAGCGACGCCGTTGACCAGCGCGAAGGCGAGCGCCGGATCGGGACCGAACACCAGCCAGATTGCGAAGGTCAGTGCCGCGATTCCTATGACGATTGGCACGAAGACGCCGGTCACGCGGTCGACCAGCGCCTGGATAGGTAGCTTGGAGCCCTGCGCGGCTTCGACCATGCGGATGATCTGCGCCAGCACGGTGTCGCCGCCGACCTTGGTGGCGCGGAAGGTGATGCTGCCCGTCTTGTTGATCGTGCCGCCGACGACTGCCGCGCCCGCGCCCTTCTGAACCGGGATCGGCTCGCCCGTGATCATGGACTCGTCCACGAAGGAAGAACCATCGAGCACGTCGCCATCGACCGGCACCCGCTCGCCGGGACGCACCTGCACAATGTCGCCGGCAACGACCTCGGACAGGGCAACCTGTACCGCTTTCCCGTCGCGAAGGACCTGCGCCGTCTTTGCCTGCAGGTCCATCAGCTGTCTGATCGCTTCGCTCGTGCGCCCTTTTGCACGCGCCTCGAGCCAACGGCCGAGCAGGATCAGCGCGACGATCACAGCCGCCGCTTCGTAATAGACGTTGTGGGTGCCTTCCGGCAGCAGGTGAGGCGCGAAGGTCGCGACCACGGAATAGGCCCAGGCCGCTCCGGTGCCGAGGCTGACCAGCGTGTTCATGTCAGGGCGGCCGCGCAGCAGCGCCGGGACGCCCTTGATGAAGAAACGCAGACCGGGGACGAACAATACCAGCGTCGTCAGAGCGAACTGCAGATACCAGTTCCCCTGCTGCCCGATGGTCTCCATCACCCAAATATGGATTGCCGGAACCAAGTGGCTGCCCATTTCGAGAACCACGACCGGCACGGTAAGGACCGCCGCGAGCAGCAGCGCATTGCGCAGCGACCGCATGTCCCGCTCGCGCCGAGCGGCCTCCCGATCCTCGGCAACCGCCCCATTCGTCACCAGACGCGAGCCGTAGCCGGCGCTTACTACCGCAGCAATCATATCCGAGGCGGAAACAGAATTGTCGAGATACCGGATCCGCGCCTTCTCCGTGGCGAGGTTGACCGATGCATCAAGAACGCCGGGAAGCGCCTTCAAGACCTTCTCAACGCGTCCGACACAGGACGCACAGCTCATTCCTTCGACGACGAGTTCCGCCGTCTCGCTACCGACCTCGTAGCCGGCGGTCTCGACCGCGCCGACCACGGCAACCGGGTCGGGTTGTGCGGAAAAATCGACCTCGGCGCGCTCCGTCGCGAGATTGACCGACACGCGCGTCACCCCTGGCAGTGCCTTCAAGGCCTTCTCGACCCTCCCCACGCACGAAGCGCAGGTCATGCCTTCGATGCGTAGCCGCAACGTTGCGGATGGAGAGGCGAATGCGGTTGAGGTCGGCATGTCGTCAGCTCCTTGAATCACAGCTGACCGCGAACATGGTGCTTCCAACAATGGGAAGGTCAACGCCGACTGGTGCATTTTTTCGGCGGGCAGACCTATTGACCTTCCCATTGTTGGAAGCACCACCTTCACTCACGGAGTGCCAAATTGAGGAAAAAAGCCATGGTCTATCTGAAAATCCCCAACATGAACTGCGGCGGTTGTGCTGCGACCGTCACCAAAGCTCTCAAGAGCATCGACGTCGACGCCAGGATTGACGTCGACACGGCGCTGAAGACCGTAAAGCTGGAGAGCAAGGCAGACGTCGAACAAATCAGCGCGGTGCTCAAGTCGGCAGGCTATCCCGCAGAGGTTCAGCCCGGCTGACGCGCCTTTCTCTCGGGGCAAGGACAGGCGCTGGTCCGCTGGCCTGGAGCGGACCGGCGCTGTAGTGCGTTGTTCGGTGCGGAAACGCTGGGAGCCGTCCACCATTCCGGAGCCATCCCGATGCGCCGTGAAGCCGAGATCAACGACGCCGAGATCACCGAACTGTGCTCTCAGATCATGCCGTCCGAACAACATGAGATCGAGCAGACGGTGGGAGTTCTGACGCGACTTCAGGCACGGAGCTCCGTCCTCGGCAAATCTGCGGTCCGGGTGCGGGACGACGGTATATGCCCGCGCCTCGTCCATTCAAGAGCCGATCACGGCTGACGGTCCCGGCCACTCGAAATGCGGCAGCGTCGCAAAGGCAGCGTAGCCGAGCGCAATGGCCACCACCGTAGCGGCCGCCAGCGGGAGCCAGAAGCGAACCGGTCCCGCAACGGCGGCGACGGCCAGGCGGCCAATGGCATTCGTAGCGAGCGCCAGAAGCACGGCGTGTCCGACCGCCTCCATGGTTGCCGGCTGTCCGAGCAGCCGCAACGCGCTGAGCACTGCCACGTCGACATCGAATATTCCCGAGATGGCGGAGGTCGCCACCATCCCGCTGCTGCTTCCGACCGAAAGAGCGGCGCTCACGGTGGAGACGACCGCGAAGAGCGCCGCGAACAACATCAGCGGCCCCACCTCGAAGGGGTTGCGCGGCGGTTGCGTACCTTCGCCCGAAATGGTGTGGCGCGACAGCAGGAGGAGAATGCCGCAGGTCGCAAAGCCGCCGATTGCGGCCAGGATGGCCAGACCCGCGACGCCCAGCACCGACGGCGCGACGATGGCGACGATTGCCGTGACCCGTATCACGGATACGCCCGCCGCGAGGATCGCGGCACCTGCCAGCGGCCAGGGATTCGTTCCGGTCTTGGCGATCCGCGCCAGCGACAGAGTTACGGCGGTGGACGAGATGACGGCTCCGGCAAGACCGCTGACCAGAATACCCCGGGTCGTGCCGAGAGCCCGGACCGCGATGTAGCCGAGGAAGGAGATCGCCGCCGTCAGCACGGTGAAGAGCCACACCTGCCGGGGATTGAAGCCGCCCCAGGGATCGACGGCTCGATCGGGCAGCAGCGGCAGGATGATCGCCGTCATCACCGCGAGCACCAGAGCCGAACGAAGCTCGATCCAGGAAATTCGCCTGAGAAGCCCGTGCAGAAGCTCGCGACTGGCGAGAACCGCGGCGAGCGCGGCCCCACCGGCGGCGGCGGCGCGCTGATCCCCGACGACGGCAAGCGCCCCCAAGGCGAACACGCCCAGCGCGGCGATGATGCCGGTCACGCTGTAATCCTCATCGTGGAGGGACTCGCGTGCCTTGTACCAGGCGAAGACCGCGGTGAAGGCGAGGAAGCCGGCGATCAGAATGGAGGGAGCATCAAGGCTGGCGCTGAGAGCCGCCACCACGCCGCCGAGCAGTCCGGAGATGCCGTATGTTCGGATGCCCGCCGCGCGGCCGCCATCCGGCGTGTCGCGCTCGCGCCACCCACGCTCCAGGCCGACGAGCAAGCCAATGGCAAGTGCCAGACCGAGCTGCAGGATCAAGAAGTCCATGGCGTGGCCCGTGATGGATAAGTCACGTCATCAGCGCAGCTGATCATGACGGTCGCCTGTTCGTCTGAGCAGCACCTTGTCGCACCGATAGAATTGATCCCAAAGCGCTGCCACGACGCCGGCGAGAACCAATTGCCGCCTCATGCCTCGACCTTGACGATATCGCCGGACCGGGCGGCGTATTCCAGGGCATAGGCGAGTTCGGCACGCGTCTCGGCATGGACATGAAGCATTGGCTGGCCCTTGTCGATCTCGTTGCCCAGCCGCACGTCCATGCGAACGCCGGCGGCCTTGGCCTCGGGCGCTCCAGCGAGTTTTGCAAGCCGGGCGAGCTTTCGATTGTCGATATGGACGATGCGTCCTGCATGCGGGGCCACAAGCGGATGGACGTTGGACGCAGTCGGAGGTGTCCGCATCCCGCCCTGCGCCTCACAGATGGCTTCGAACTTCGCCCAGGCGCGCCCGTCGGAGAGCGTTTCGAGCGCCAGCCGAGTCCCTTCACCCGTTGCCACTTTTCCGCCGATTTCGAGCGCTGCACCCGCAAGCGTCGCGGCGCGCCTCCTGAGATCGTCCGGCGCATCGCCGGCATTTTGAAGGACAGCCAGGACATCGAGAGCCTCGAGCGCCGGCCCGATCCCCCGGCCGACCGGCTGTGAACCATCGGTCTGGAGACATATCGCGGTCAGGCCGAAACGCGCGGCGACCGCCCCCATGCGTTCGGCGAGGTGACCGGCGAGTTCCTCGCTGCGGACCTTGGCGGTCGGGCCGACAGGAATATCGATCACCACATGGGTCGAGCCCGCGGAAATTTTCTTCGACAGCACGGACGCGATGAGCTGGCCTTCGGTATCGACATCGAGCTCACGCTCGACGCGCACGAAGATGTCGTCGGCGGGACTGAGATGCACCGCGCCACCCCAGGCGATGCAGCCGCCTTCAGCCTCCACCACGCGCCGGAGCGTCGCAATGTCGAGGTCGACTGGAGCGAGCGTCTCCATCGTATCGGCCGTGCCTGCCGGCGAGGTTATCGCGCGTGAAGAGGTTTTGGGCATGATGAGGCCCTGCGCTGCGACGATCGCGACAATGATCGGCGTGGTGCGATTGCCCGGCAGGCCGCCGATGCAGTGCTTGTCGACGACGATCGGGGCATCCCAGCGCATACGCTCGCCAACCTCGACCATCGCGCCGGTCAGATCGGCGGTCTCCTGCTCGTCCAGAGGCAAGGCGGCGCCCGCCGTCAGGAATGCGGCAAGATGCACGTCGGTGTATCGTCCGGCGACAATGTCTTTGACAATCGCCGCGAAGGCGGATGCGTCGAGGCGGTTGCCGTAGATGCGCCGGCGCACGCTTGCCAACGATTCGATCGCCGGCGCATGTGTGACTTTAACGGCTTCGCCGTCCGCAATGCCGAGGATCGTCCAGGCGGTCTCAGAAAGAGCGACCTCGTCGAGCGCGATCAATTCGCCGCCCTCTATCTGAAAGAGCGTTGCCTGCACCTCCCGATTGCCTGTCGAAACAAGAACCTGCGAGCGTGCGGCAAGGCCCTCCGAACGGCAGACATGGCAGTCTGTGCGCATGATGACCACGGCCTGATGCTGGGTGTGCAGGCCAAGACGCTTGGCGCGGAGCATCGGCTGTGCAAGGGCGTCGGTCCGTTCGAGGGCTGCGGTCATAGATCGAACACCTGATCCTGACGGGGAACGCTCGCGCTCCATCCGAGATCCCTGTCGATGCGTACGCGCAGCGCCTCAGCGGCTTCGGGCTCGCCATGCACGATGAAGACACGCGAGGGGCTGTGACGGAAACCCGAGAGCCAGTGGCGTCGGCGTGAGCCGAGAGCATCGTCAGATCGTCGACCTCTGCGCGAACGGGAATCCATTGGCCGTGGATCTTGATCTCGCTTGCACCCTGCAACATGGCACGTCCGCGCGTTCCGGCGGCCTGGAAGCCGGAGAACAGGATGGTGTTCTTCTGTTCGGGCGCGAAAGCCTTCAGATGATGGAGCACGCGACCGCCGGTCGCCATGCCGCTCGCCGAGATCACCACCTTGGGATAGGGGCTCGCCGTGATCGCCTTGGACCCTTCGACATCTCTCGTATACGTCGCAATTCCGCAGATCGCGCCGCAGACCTCCGGTGTGAGGCGATGATCAGCAGGGTGCGCATGAAGCAAATCGGTCGCGTCGATCGCCATAGGGCTGTCAAGATAGATCGGAATGTTCGACAGCCTGCTGGCGGTCTTCAGCTTCCACAGATGATAGAGCAGCGACTGTGCGCGGCCGACCGCGAAGGCCGGGATCACGACGGTGCCGCCGCGTTGGACTGTGCGCTCGATCACCGCGCCGAGAACCTCGGTGATGTCGCCCGGTTTATGAATGCGATCGCCGTAGGTGGATTCGATGACAATGAAGTCGGCTTCCGAGACTGGCTCGGGATCCGGCATGACCGGATCGCCGTAGCGTCCGAGATCGCCGGAGAAGGTAACGCGACGGCCGGCCCAACCGATATCCGCGGTTGCAGCGCCCAGGATGTGCCCAGCATGGCGGAACATCAGCGTCGCACCGCCAGGAAGCTGAACGAGCTTTCCAAAGGGAACGGCTGAGAAGAACTCGAGCGCGCGTTCCGCGTCGCGAACTCCGTAGAGCGGCAAGGCCGGCTTGTGCTTCGAGAATCCCTTGCGGTTGGCGTATTCGGCGTCCTTCTCCTGCAGATAGCCGCTGTCTTGAAGGATCAGCTCGGCCACATCGCGCGTGGCCTCGGTTGCGAAGATGCGGCCGCGAAAGCCGTCGCGCACCAGCTTCGGCAGATAGCCGGAATGGTCGAGATGGGCATGGGTCAACACGACGGCGTCGATGCTGGAGGGCTCGACCGGCAAGGGCTCCCAATTCAGCTCGCGCAAGTTCTTGAGGCCCTGGAACAGGCCACAGTCGATCAGGATGCGCTTTCCATCATGAGTCAGGAGATGTTTCGAGCCAGTGACGGTGCCGGCACCGCCCAGCGAGGTCAGCGTAAGCATGGCGGCCTTCAGATCACGGGTTGGAAAAGATCGGCGGGGTTACCCCTACTGTCGACGGCGGCGCGTTCGGCGGGCGTGAGCAGATCGTCGCGTGACCAACCGGCAAGCGGGGTCGCCGCATCGATCAGGTGAGCCCAGGAGCAGCGATTGGCGAACAGCATGCCGTCGACATCGAGCGTGCCGCCCCGGCTGATATAGCCGCGCGCGGCGGTTCTCAGCGGTCCCCCGTCCAGCCGCCTCAACAGACCAAGCATCGGCTCGGGCCGCGTATGAGTGACGATGACGCGGGGAAGCTGCGGGGGAAATAGTGCGGCGAGATCCTCGTCGCTCGCGGTGAAGGCGGCCTCGATCGGGTCGCGCGGCGCACGGAAGCGACCCGGTTCCGCCAATGCCGTCACGACGGCTTTGAGGCCACGGGCCGAGAGGCGTCGTGACGCCTTGAGCGCCTCCTCGAGCTGATAGGCCCCGACCGCCACCAGTTGCAGGTCGGCTTCGCCGGGATTGCCATCGATATGGGCCGCGCCCTCGGACACGAACCGGCCAGCCGCCTCGCCGTCGAGCCGGTGCGGCATGTCGCGCTTCGATACGATCAGGCAGGCTACCTGGCCGCGTCCGTCATAGACCGATCGCAGCGCGGCCATTGCGCTGTTCGCGTCGACTGGAAAGAGCACCCGGACTGTGTCCGACATCTCGCCGAGCAGTGCCTCGCCAATCGTCGGGTCCTGGTGCGATTGCTCATTCTTGGAGTTCTCCCAGGTGTGGGAGGTGACGACGAGGGGCACCGAGATCCAGCCGGACTCCTGACCGACCTCGCGACGACGCCGGGCGAAGACGATCTCCTGACGGAGGCCGCCCAGCATCTTCATGGCGAAGGCCTCATAGCTGACGATCAGGTTGAGCCCGCCTTTGTTGGCGAGCGCCGCACCTGCAACTGCTTCCTCGTTGAGCGCGGTGATGACGGCGCCATCAACGGCTTCGGCTACCCCGGGCTCGGCGACGTTGACGCGATGCCGCAGACGATCGAGCGCGGCGCCCATATGGTTGGAGCGCAACTCGTCGGGATTGCCGAGCCGCGGCCGTAAATCCGGATTGGCATCGACGACGCGCACGAACCAGCGGTCTAGCGCATGCATGGCGCAATCCGGCGGATCGCCCACGCGGATCCATTCGGGTTCGGGGAGCTGGGGTGACGGCGGGCTTCGCAGTGCGAGGGGATGGCGGCTTTCGAGCGGCCGGTTCTGCGGGTCGTGAATGGCAAGCGCGCCGACCGCGCGGTCAATCTCTTGCAGCGGAACGAAGAGCGCTGCTGCAGCTTCGTTGAAGGCGTTTCGTGCCGCGTCATCGCGCGACGGGTTGCCGTCGATCGGAAGGTTGTGCGCCGCATTGGTGCCGGCGCCCGGAAAGCCGAACCCCTTGATCGTCTTGGCGATCACATAGGGGATGGGCGCGGGATAGACGTGATCGGCATCGGCGGCGAAACGTCCGAGCCGCTCCTCGGCCGTGAGGATCGCCCAGGCGAACGCGGCCGGGTCGCGGCCGTCGATCGCGAAGGGATCGAAGCCGTTATGGCGAAGATGGGCCGCGAGCCAGTCGACCCCGCCCTGCTGGGCAATCTGAGCGCGCTCCTCGATGCGGCGTCCGTTGAGGATCATGATGGGGATCGCGAGGCCGGAATCCTCGGCGCGCCACCAGCGGGGTGTCCAGTCGGAGCCGCGCTGCTCCTCGAAGGCACCGTCACTCAGGAAGGCGATGAGACTCTCTCCGGGAAGCGGCATGTGCACATATTGCACCTCCGCGAAACCAAGATAGCCTCCCTCCGAGATCGCCCCGGCGGTGTTGGGACCAGCATGGCTGCCCAGCGGGACCGCGGCGCGACCCTCCGCATCGATCGCATAGGAATAGAAGTCGGCCGCGAGCTGAGAGAGCCCCTTCTCGGTCCGGTCGTAGCGGCCTTTCTGCGTCGGCGAGACGTCGCCAGTGAGCGCATTGACGGCCTCGATCGCTGCGACGCAATGGCCTTGCCCCATCAGCCACGAGCGGGTCTTGGCGGTGATCGTGTTGGCGGTGAGATAGCCGACAAAAGCAGGAACCATGTTGAGCGAGCCACCGGTATGGCCTTCAGGCGTCGGCTTGAACGCAGCGGCCGGCAGCGGCGCGCCGGAGAGATTGACCCGGCTGGCATAGGTCATGTGGACGACGGTCCACATCGCCGCGCAGGCCAGACGGTCGGCAGCGGCGAGCAGCCGGTAGAGCCTGTCGGGCGCCATGTATCCCGAGGCTGCGAGTGCTGCAACACGCTCGACCGTCTCGGCGCTGTGCTCGATGGGCCCGTAGCCCTTCTGCCAGATCGCGAATGCGTCCGATGTCATTTCACTCATGTTGCGCTATCACCTTTTCCTTGTCGTGGGACCGGCGTCCGCGTTCGACTGACGCCGCTTGTCCATGGCGGAGGATCGCTGGCCGGAAAGGAGTCGATGCCGGCGCGTTCGACTTCATCGAGCGGTTCGGCCGGCCGCCTGTGGCGGACAATATCCCGCGGGACATTCCGGGCGGCCGAGATGGCGGCGGCTATCAGGGGTGCGAGACGGATGGCGTTGCTCGCATGCAGGACAGAATCGCTCGAAACGATTCTGTCGGCGACGGCCAATAAGCGCTGGTAGGAATCCTCGGCGAAGAGGCCATGGATGACGGCGCAGATGGGCCGCGCGAACCCCTGGAGCGGAAGCTTGCATGCGGCTTCAAAGAGCGTGTCGCCGGACGACGCGATGTCGTCGACGAGGACCGGCCGGAGGCCGCTCCATTGCGAGAGGTCGGGGAGCTCGACGTCGACGCTGCGGTCGCCGTGCCTGGTTTTGCTTAGAACGGCATGGGGTGCGCCGATGCGCGCGGCAATGGCCGAGACCCACTGCTCGCTTTCCTCGTCCGGCCCGATGATGAGAGGCTTCTGCACCTCAGCCGCGATCCAGTCGGCGAGAAGCGGCGCGGCATGAAGCGTCTCTGTCGGGATCGTGTAGAGTGCGGAAAGAGCGGCATAGCGATGAAGGTGCGGGTCGACGGTCACCAACCGGTCGAAGGTCGAGGACACGAGGCGGGCAAAGGTCTTCGAGGTCACCGCTTCGCCGGGCAGAAAGCGACGGTCTTGCCGCATATAGGCGAGATAGGGCGCAACGAGCGTGACCTCGCGCGCACCGAGCGACCGGGCCGCATCGGCCGCGAAAACGAGACGCAGGAACCCGTCATCCGGCGGCGCCAGGGTGCAGACGAGATCGACGGGACGGTTCGCAATATTGGAGAGAATCCGAACGTAGGTCTCGCCGTCGGGAAAGCGGCGCGTCTCGATCGCACCCAGTTCCCATCCCCCGGACTCGGCAAGATGTCGGGCGAAGATTTCGTTTCCGGGCAAGGGAAGGATCAGGCGCATGGATCATGCCCCTCATTTCTTCCGGTAGAACCGCAGAAACTGCGCGTTGATGGCGACGATGACGGTGCTGGCCGACATGAAAACGGCGGCGACGGCTGGGGTCATCAGGAAACCCGTTCCGAAGGTGATGCCGGCCGCCATCGGGATGGCGATTGCGTTGTATCCGGTCGCCCAGATCAGGTTCTGTACCATCTTGCGGTAGGTGGCGCGTGACAGGCCGAGGATCGCGGCCACATCGCGCGGATCGCTTCTGACCAGGACGACGTCGGCGGATTCCACGGCAACGTCGGTGCCAGCGCCGATGGCGATCCCGAGATCGGCCACGACCAGCGCCGGCGCGTCATTCACGCCGTCGCCAACCATGGCAACCTGCAGTCCGCGCGCCTGCAGTTCCTTGATCTTCTCGGACTTCTGATCCGGCAGCACCTCGGCGAAATATTCAGCTATGCCCAGTTCGTCCGACACCGCTTGCGCGACCCCCTTGGCATCGCCGGTGAGCATCACGGAGTTGATCCCGAGCGCCTTCAGTTCGGCGATGGCCTCCTTCGATTCCGGCCGGACGATATCGGCCAGCGCGAACAGCGCGCGCGGCTCGCCGTCGCGGACGAGCACGACCACTGTCTTGCCCTGGGCCTCCAATTGTTTGAGTCGCTCGTGGCCGATCGCCTTGCCCTGCCTTGCGAGATGGCCGGGGCTGACGATACGGATGTCGGCGCCGTCGACCTTTGCGGCGATACCCTCTCCGGTGATGTTGCTGACCTCGCTTGCCTTCGGGACGGTCAAGTTGCGATCCCTGGCCTCGGCGACGATGCCGTGGGCGATCGGATGCTCGGACTGGCTCTCGGCCGCTGCCGCCAAGGCGAGTTCCTCCTTCTCGTCACCGCCGGCGAGCAGCACGATGTCGCTCACGCCAAACCGGCCCTCGGTCAGCGTTCCGGTCTTGTCAAAGACCACCGCATTCAGATTGCGCGCGCGTTCAAAGGCCGCGCGGTCACGGATCAGAAGTCCGTTTCCGGCGCTGAGCGAGGTGCTGACGGCGACGACGAGCGGAACGGCAAGCCCGAGCGCATGCGGGCAGGCGACGACCATCACCGTCACCATGCGCTCGAGCGCGAATTCAAGCGACGCGCCGAGAACGAGCCACCAGACGAAGAGCGTCCCGAAGCCTACGGTAAGGGCGATGTAAGTGAGCCACGAGGCGGCACGGTTGGCGATGTCCTGCGTCCTGGAGCGCGTCGCCTGCGCCTTCTTCACGAGATCGATGACCTGCGCGAGATAGGTGGCATCGCCGGTGGCGGTCACTTCGATGGTCACGGCATTGGCGCCGTTGATCGCGCCGCCGATGGCGGTGGCGCCGACCGTCTTCGAGACCGGGCGGGATTCGCCGGTCAGCATCGCCTCGTTGAAGCCGGACGCCCCCTCGATGATCTTCCCGTCGACGGGCACCTTGGCGCCCGGGCGGACGAGAACCCGATCGCCCGGCTGCAATGCGGAGATGGGGACCTCTTGCATCGAGCCGTCGGCGCCGATCTTCGTAGCGCTGTCAGGCAGCAGCCGGACCAGTTCCTCGAGCGCGCGCGATGCACCCATCACGGAGCGCATCTCGACCCAGTGGCCGAGAAGCATGATCGCGACCAAAGTCACGAGCTCCCAATAAAATGGCTCTCCCGGAAAGCCAAAGGTGGTGGCGGCCGAGAAGAAGTAGGCGGCCGAGATCGCCAGCGCGATCAGGGTCATCATTCCGGGCTGCCCCTTGCGCAGCTCGGACAGGAAGCCGGTGAGAAACGGCCAACCCCCATAAACATAGACAGCGAAGAGAACCAGTCCATCTTCCGCAAAGGCCAGCGTCTCGGCAACGCCAAGCCAGTGCTGAATCATCGGCGACAGAAGCAGGACCGGCGGCGTGAGAACGAGCGTGACCCAGAACCTTCGGCGGAAGTCGGCGACCATCGCACCATGATCGTGCCCGGCATGCTCGGAATGACTGGAACCGGCCGCTGCCACGATCTTGGGATCGGTGTGATGATCGTCCCGCCGCTGGCCGCCAGCGTGATCGGCATGACCAATGTGATCGTGGGCATGTGGCCGGTCGGAGGTCATTCTACGAGATCCTGCTGTTTGTTACGGCCTTCGGGAGACCATGGTGCTTATGGAATGCTCGACGAGGTGCGGCCGGCGCGCCAGCGACGTGAGCGCCATTTCGTGCCGAGCCAGCTTGGTCGCCGGTTCCCTACGGCACGTCTTTGATCGAGGTTAAGTTTTTCGATGGGACAAGAGGTCATAGATGGACGTCTATCTCGGCGTCGTGCTCCGATGGCCGAACCCGCATGGCTTAACGTGTTGGATCGTAAGAGACCCGCGCGGCACTGCCTGTTGAACCGATTTGTTCAAGTCTTATTCAAACAGCCCTTCGCTATTTCGCCGTGCGAATACCGACGATCATTCGACGAAGGACCTCATCACGCCGGACAAGGTGATGCCAGAGGGCGCCGCCGGCGTGAATGACCGCGACGGCGAGCAGCGACCACGTCAGCAACCGATGAATTGGGGCAAAGGCGGCGCTGTTCACATACATGGCGCCGGTGCCGGTAATGGGCAGCGCGAAGAGCAGGCCGTACAGCAGCGCATGACTAACCGCTGACATCTGCGAGGAGGCCGCTGGCAGCGGCGGGACGCCATGGAAATATCTAAGGCCGATACGGACCACTGCGAAGGCCAGAACAAGCCAGCCGCCCCAGGCGTGGACGCGGTGCAGGAAGAGGTCGAACGGTGCCGGCTGCATGAAGGCATGGGTCATGTGGGTGCGGGCAATGGCCCATGACGTGGGAATCTGGGTCAGGCACAGCAGGACGACACCCCAATGCAGGAGCCGCTGGGCCAGGGAATAGCCCGGTGCAGAGCGTGCGATCAGGACCATGCTGGTTAGCCGGCCTGCCTTCCGAAGGCTCCCCGATTGTTCGTCCATGGCTGTGCGCTCAGTTCGGAATCGGGCTGGCGCCGCGGAAGCGCATGAACAGGCTCGGCGTTTTGGAACCAAAAGCCATCACGTCGTAGGTCTCCGGTTCCATCCCCGCGACGTCCATGCCCGGCGATCCCACCGGCATGCCGGCAACGGCAATTCCGCGCACGGACGGCCGCGCAGCCAGGAGCCGGATCAAAGCCGTGGCTGGAACATGGCCTTCGAGAAGGAAATTTTCGACCTCGGCCGTGTGGCAGGACCAGAGCGCCGACGGAATCCCAAAGCGAACTTTGATCGCGTTCATCCTGGGCTCCTCGACGATCGTCGTGGGAAAGCCGGCCTTCGCGATGTGGTCGGCCCAGGCGCCGCAACAGGCGCAGGACGGATCCTTGTAGACCGTGACCAAAGGTTGGCCGGCGGCCCTGGCAGCCGCGGGCGCGAGCAGCGTCGCGCCAGCGAGCAGGAGCACGCGTCTGCGATCCATGTTCATCGGGTGGTCCTCCAGTGGACGGGGAGCGCCGCAGCGCTCCCCGGGATAACGAGATGTTAGTTCGCCTTGGCGATCTTGGTGACCGTCAGACGGCCGCTCACACGATCGGCCTCGAACTTGACCTTGTCGCCGACCTTGACCGCTTTCAGCATGGCCGGTTCGGCGACGGCAAAGACCATCGTCATTCCATCCATGTCGAGATTCTTGATCGGCCCATGCTTGAGCGTGATCTTGCCTTGTGCTTGGTCGATCTTGGTGACTTGCCCGTCGACCGGCGCGGTCTGTGCCAAGGCGACGGTAGAGAACGCCGAGATCGCAGCTGCCATCATGAATTTGCGCATCATTCTGCTCCTTCTCTTCGGCTCGGTCACTTGACGACAATCTTGCCGAACATGCCGGCTTCTCGGTGACCCGGGATCAGACAGGAAAAGTCGAACTCGCCTGCCTTCGTAAACTTCCACACAATCTCCCCCGTCTTCTTCGGAGCGAGACGCTTAGCGTTGGGATCGTCGTGCTCCATGTCGGGGTTCTTCGCCATTTCGACGGCGTGTTTGAGATTTTCGTCCAGAGTGGCAAGGACGATTTCGTGGTCGAGCTCGCCGTTGTTACGGAGGACGAACTTCACCTGTTCTCCCTTGCGGATTTCGAGCCGGTTCGGGATGAATTCCATTTTCCCGTCCGCTTCGCGCATAGTGACCTGGACGACTCGGCCCGACTTCTTCGGATCGCCGGGTTCGCCATACGCACGCTCATCGCCATGGGAGTGGCCAGCGTCCGCCAGAGCGGCCGTCGAGAGCGATAGGGCCGCGAGAGCGGCGACCAAAATTCTCGTCTTCATTTAGAATTCCTTCTTAGTGATTGTCGTGGGGGGATTTGACGCCGGGTTTCACGACGTTGAACTCGGCAGTCTTCGTCTTGTCGAACGCGGGGGACGGTGCCCGTTCGGCCTTTTTAGGCTCACCCTTCCACTCGAAGGCGACCGTACCTTCCGGGTGCTTGAACCAACCCGGATCCTTGTAGTCGCCGGATGCGAGCCCCTCGCGCACCTTGACGACTGAGAACATGCCGCCCATTTCGACCGCACCGAACTGGGCGAAGCCCGTCATCATCGGCAGGGTGTTGTCGGGCAGCGGCATCTCCATCTCGCCCATGTCCGCCATGCCCGCCGTGCCCATCGGCATGTAGTCGGGGACGAGCTTGCGCACCTTCTTGGCGAACTCCTTCTTGTCGACGCCGATGAAGTTGCGCACGTCGTGGCCCATGGCGTTCATGGTGTGATGCGACTTGTGGCAGTGGATCGCCCAATCGCCGGGCTTGTCGGCGACGAAATCGAAGGCGCGCATCTGCCCGACGGCGCAATCGATGGTGACCTCTGGCCAGGCCGCGGCCTCCGGCACCCAACCGCCATCGGTGCACGACACCTTGAAGTCGTAGCCGTGCATGTGGATGGGGTGGTTCGTCATGGTGAGATTGCCGAACCGGATGCGGACCTTGTCGCCCTTGCCCGCGACGATGTGGTCGATGCCGGGGAAGACGCGGCTATTCCAGGTCCACATATTGAAGTTGGTCATCTCGGCGACCTTCGGCACATAGGTCCCTGGATCGATGTCGTAGGCCGCCATCAGGAACACGAAGTCCCGGTCGACGCGCCGGAAGGCGGGGTCTTTCGGATGCACCACGAAGAAGCCCATCATGCCCATGGCCATCTGGACCATCTCGTCGGCATGGGGGTGATACATGAAGGTGCCGCTCTTCTGGAGCTGGAACTCGTAGACGAAGGTCTTGCCCGGCTTGATGTGCGGTTGGGTCAGCCCGCCAACACCATCCATGCCGTTCGGCAGCAACTGGCCATGCCAGTGGATGGTCGTGTGCTCCGGCAGCTTGTTGGTGACGAAGATGCGGACCTTGTCACCCTCGACCGCCTCGATCGTCGGTCCGGGCGATTGGCCGTTGTAGCCCCACAGATGGCCGACCATGCCGGGCGAGAACTCGCGCACGACCGGTTCGGCGACGAGATGGAACTCCTTCCAGTCGCCGTTCATCCTCCAGGGTAGGGTCCAGCCATTGAGCGTGACGACGGGCTGGTAGTCCGGACCACTCGTCGGAACGAGCGGCGGCTGCATGACCGACTCTTTCATGGTGGCGGCTTCGGGGATCGTGGCCGCCTGGGCGCGGCCTGAGACGTCGCTTGCGCTGATCAGTGCCATGCCACCGGAGGCGCCTAGGAAATTTCGACGTGAGATCGTCATGATGGTCTCCTTGTCTCGTCAATTCACGCCGCCTTCGGCGGCCGCGGTCACGACAGGGCCCTCACCGGCCGAACCGGCTGAGCTGCCTCCGCCGATGATCGCGGTCTCGAAGTCCACGGTGGCGATGAAGAAGTCGCGCTTGGCGGAGATCGCCGCGACGTTGGTGGCGATGCTTTCCCGCGCCGTCGTCAGAAGCTCGAAGACGTCGATCAGCATGCCGTTGTATTCGAGCAGAGCCTGCTCGTTGATCGTCCGGCGCAGCGGCAGAATGCTGTTCTGATACTGGCGGGCGATGTCGTAGCTGCCGCGATAGGTGAGATAGGCCGCGCGCGCTTCCGAGCGCACGTTCACTGCTTTCTCCATCAGGCGGTTGACCGCCTGCATGTAAGTCTCCCGCGATCGGCGCACGTTGACTTCGCCGCCATCGAAGATCGGGATCTGGATTTCGAGCTCGAAGCCGCGCGGGGACGAGCTCTCCCGCACGCCGTCCACGGTTGATCGCTCGTAGTTGCCGCGCCAGGCAACATCGAGCATGGAGATGAACCGCGTCGCCTCGGTCAGCCCGAGAGTCTTGGCCATGGCGTCGAGCTCGAGGCGCGCCGCGATGAGATCGACGCGCTTTCGGATGGCATCGGCTTCGATCTGCTGCACGGTCCGGATGCGCGGCATGCCGGGGAGTTGCCCTGGCAATCTGTAGTCGATGTCGGCCCCCCACAGGCCGAGCATGCGGGTCAGGGCCTCGCGGTCCGTGCCGACCTTCAATCGAGCTTGGGCAAGCTCGTTGGACACCTCGGCGTAGAAGGCACTTGCTCGCGCCTGGTCGAGTTTCTTCGCGGCGCCCGTCTCTCCGAGCTTGCGCGTGAGGTCGGCGGCTGCATCCGCCGAGACCCGTGCCTGCTCAAGGAACGACGCGGTCTGCCGCGACGCCACCGCGCGATAGTAGGCCCGGCGAGTCTCCGCCGCTGTGCGGAAGGTTGCCTCGATGGCTTTCTGCCGGGCGGCTTCAAATTGCGTCCTGGCGATGTCGCTGCGGGCCGGAAGTGTCAGGAGCGCCAGGATGTTGGCGATCACGCGACGTTCGATATCTAGCGAACCGCCGGTGGAGAGCCGCTCGACCCCAATGACCGGATTAGGCGGCAGACTTGCCTCGACAAAGGCGGCCTCGGAAATGCCGAGCGCATTGTACTCGGCCTGAAGACCCCGGTTGTTGATGAGCGCGAGCTGAACAGCGCCATCCGCAGTCAACGGCTTAGTCAGGAGCGCCTTGACGCGGCTCTGGACCGCAGACGCCTCGGCTGCTGACACGATCTTCACGGTGTCCTTGCCGATCGCTGCCGAGACCTCCGCCGACACCGGGCTCATGCCGCCATCCGGCGTGAAAGTTACGCAGCCACCCAGCGTCGTGGCCACGGCGCCGATCGCGACAAGCCGCTTCCAAGGCGGCGCAGGGAGAGGCTTCGCCTGCCTATCGATTGTGAGCGCCATTATTCGCCCCCCGTCTTGGGAGCGACGCGCTCATTGCGCTCGATCCAGGGTTTCGGATCGACCGGACGGTAATCAACCGTCCCGGCCGTGACGGGCACATAGCGTAAAGCGGGTACCCGCGAGCTCGCGTCAGACGGGCTGGCTCCCACTTCGATTGCGGGCGGTCCGGAACATGCGGACAGGATGACAGCGACGGCCGTCAGCAAAACAGGCTTCATGGAAATCCTCGGAATCGACCAGGTCGACCGGAGCGGCGGGGGCCGCGCGGCGTCGAACAGCGATCTTCAACGGCTGCGAAGGCGCAGCGGCGAAGAACGTCGGCAGATACCCGAGGACGAAGACCGGGACGGATCTAGTCCGTCAGCGGTCGGAGGTCGCGAAGGAGGTCAGCCGACGACTAGACGTCAGCGGCTCTCGGCGGACGCTCGAGGCGCGTTGCGGCCGTTTCCTTTACACCCGCCTCGAGCGACGGATGATCGACGGTCCGCTCGAAGGCGATAACCGCCATGGCGCATGCGCTGGCCGGAATAGCGGTGTGGCACGCCATAGCGCAGCACGAATTAGATGCGTCGCCGTGCTCATGTTTGGAAGCGCAGGCTGAGCCGTCTGCTTCCAGACAAGCGAGATTCTGGGCCAGGTCGCTGTCGCCGTGCTCATGCGATCCGCTGGAATGGCTGGCCTCGATCGGTGCGTGGTGTCCCTTCCCACCGCTCGATGCCATGGCGCCACTCGCAATGCCCCAGCCCGTGCTTGTCACCGAAAAGGCGAGCACGGTCAGAAGAATCATAAAGGGGCGAAGCGAACGCATCATAGCGGGTCGCAGGATATGGACGTCGCCGGGAATGGCAAGCGCCAATCTTGTCGCTACGGGAGAAGGTCGCTGGATGCGGCCAAAGGATCACAAGAATGTTGACACAAAAAGTTCAAGAACGCCTGGCGCGCATTGCAAGTTGATACGGCGCAGGCCACGTTTTTGTGGTGATCTCGTGGCAATTGCTTCCCCAGCGAACTGCCTGGAAAGGAGGAAGGACCAAGCAGTGGGCCGTCTTATTCGCTACTGCGCTGCGCGAAAGCGCGTCTTTCGGGCGGCCAACGAAAAATTGCATCGAGTTTATGTGCCTTGAAACGAAGAACGGCTGGGGTCAACCCGCCAGGAGGAAACAATGAAACACGCTCGCTTTGCCATACTCGCGGGTGCCAGTGCGCTCGCTTTCGTCATTCCGTCCAGCCAAGCTGCAGCACATTCAGTTGCAAACGCGATCGGCGCTGCAGAGATCGCGCGTGTCGTGCAGGGCAAGATCTGTTCGACAAAGGCAGGGGCCAAGTTTTCGTTCGGTACGAAGGGGCAGTATGCCTATGACGGTCTCTGGAAGAACGACGGTCACTACCGGATAAGCACCGGCTTGATCACAGTCAGACTGCATAGCGGCCTTGAGAGGTCGTTTGCTGTGACAACGAAATCAAGCGTCTTGTACTTGGAGGACACGGCACTCTCGTGTGCAACCGACTTGACAGTGGCTGGCTCACATTAACGAGGGGCGCTTCCATCGCGGTTACCAATGTGACATTTAAGTGGGATGTATTGGTCGTGCCTCCATCGACTCCTCACGATCCTGGCGATCGTGGGGCTCGTTAGCGGGCCGTTCACCGCTTCGGTGAGCGGGCCCGCGATGGCGGCTGCGACCATGGCCGCGATGCCGGACGACATGCCGTGCTGCCCGGATGAAAAGCCGGCCGTCCCGGACTGCCAGAAGTCCTGTCCGTTGATGGCGATGTGTATGGCCAAATGCTTCTCGGTGGCACCGGCGCCATCTCACTTGGCCTCCGTTTTCTGGGATCGGAGGGATGCCGTCCGCCCAAGCAGCGACGCCGCGGGCGACGCACTCACGATAGAGCCTCCGGCTCGACCTCCGCGAATCTAGGACATCGCCGGCACCTCGGTGCCGGTTCGTGCCGCCCCGGCAAGGCTCGGGCGGCCGAGAGCGCGTGGCCGCAGGCCGCGCAACGCCGGGCGACAAGCTCGGCGCTCCGATGAATCCGGGATTTTCAGACTATGATGACCTCTCATATGAAGCGCGCCACAGCAGTGGCGCTGGCGGCCGTGCTTTCAATGGCGGCCCTCACGACGGCGCGTGCCGACATCACGGACTACGAGTTCCGCCTCGTCCAGACCGACGTCAAGCAGGGCAATGGCGCCATCGTCACGGTGCGGCTGGTCGACAAGCGATCCGGCAAGGCGGTGCCCGACGCGGTGATCTTCGCGACCCGCATCGACATGGCGCCCGACGGCATGCCGACCATGGCCGCGCCGATCGAGGCGCTGCCGTCGACCGAGCAGGGCGTCTACCGTTTCAAGACCAATCTGATGATGGCCGGCGGCTGGCAGCTTTCGCTCGGCGCCAAGGTTCAGGGCGAGACCGGCACAATCGAGAACAAGCTGGTCCTGAAGGCCGTGCCATGAAACGGATCGCCCTCACGGGCCTCGCCCTCGCCGCCATTCTGGCGGCGGGGGCCGGAGGTTATTGGGTGGGGCTTCGGGATTTTCCGATGCCGGGCCTTCGCGAATGGTTTGGGGTCGAGGACACTCTTGCAGCGGGCGGGCCGGCCGGCTCGGGGGCCGTGATCTATTATCAGGACCCCGACGGTCAGCCGGTATATTCGGCGACGCCGCGCCAGACCGCGGACGGTCGGGCGTTCCGCGCCGTCCGTGCCAGCGAGGATGTGAGCTTCGAGGACAAGCCACCAGCGACGACAGTGCCCGCCAGTGGTGGGACCAGGCGCGTTCTCTATTACCGCAATCCGATGGGCCTGCCGGACACGTCGCCCGCGCCGAAGAAGGACTCGATGGGGATGGACTACATCCCCGTCCATGAGGGCGAGGACGACGGCGGCCCGATCGTGAAGGTCTCGCTCGGCAAGCTCCAGCGAACCGGCGTGCGGTCCGAACTCGTGCAGCGGCGCACTGTCGGCAGATTGGTGCGGGTGCCGGGAACCGTGCAGCTCGACGAGCGGCGCATCTCGGTGGTGGCGACCCGCAGCGACGCCTTCGTCAATGAGGTGGCGAACGTCACGACGGGGGACCGGGTGACGAAGGGCCAGATGCTCCTCCGGCTCTATTCGCCGGACATCGCCTTCGCGGCCGCTCAATTCATCACGGACCTCAACAGCGGCGGTCGGGACAGCGCCCTGGGTGGTGCCCGACAGCGCCTCGAAAATCTTGGCCTCCCGCCCGAGGCGATCGCCGAGATCGAGCGCACGCGCAAGGCGCCGCTGTCGATGGTCTGGCGGGCGCCGCGCGATGGCGTCGTGCTCGAACGCAATGTCGTCGACGGCATGAAGGCGGCGCCCGGCGAGGTGCTCTTTCGCCTCGCCGACATCTCGACCATCTGGGTGCTGGCGGACGTGCCGGAGTTCGACCTCGGCGCCGTGCGGCTCGGGGCGCCGGTGACGATCCGGGTGCGGAGTCTGCCTGGACGCAGCTTCGAAGGCCGTGTGTCGCTGATCTATCCGCAGGTCAGCGAAGCGACGAGGGCCACGAGAGTGCGGATCGAAATCGCCAATCCCGGCGGTGTTCTGCTCCCCAATATGTATGCCGAAGTGGAGATCGGCACCGGCGATGCCGCGCCGGTCGTTGCCGTCCCGGATAGCGCGGTGATCGACACGGGCACGCGACAGGTCGTGATCATTGATCGTGGAGAGGGCCGGTTCGAACCGCGCGACGTGAAGATCGGATTGCGCGGCCAAGGTTTCACCGAAATCCGCGAGGGCATTGCGGAAGGTGACCGTGTCGTTGTCGCGGCGAACTTCCTGATCGACGCCGAAAGCAATCTGAAGGCGGCGCTGCGCGGCCTGACCCCGCCGGAGGCACAGCCATGATCGCTCGCCTCATCGGCTGGTCGGCCCGCAATCTCGTGTTGGTCTTCGTCGGCACGATCTTCGCCGTTGCGGCCGGGCTCTATGCGCTGAAGACGCTGCCGCTCGATGCCATCCCCGACCTCTCGGACGTGCAGGTGATCGTCTATACCGATTATCCCGGTCAGGCGCCGCAGGTGGTCGAGGACCAGGTCACCTATCCGCTCACCACCGCGATGCTGACGGTGCCGAAGTCGAAGGTGGTGCGCGGCTTCTCCTTCTTCGGCGTCTCCTTCGTCTATGTGATCTTCGAGGACGGCACCGATCCCTATTGGGCGAGGAGCCGTGTGCTCGAATATCTTAATGCCGCCGCACAGCGATTGCCGGTGGGTGTGACGCCGACGTTGGGGCCGGATGCGACCGGTGTCGGCTGGGTCTACCAATACGCCGTCGTCGCCAAAGAGATGACGCTCGCCGAGTTGCGCTCGCTGCAGGACTGGGTGATCCGCTTCGGTGCGTCAAAGGCGGAGGGCGTTGCTGAGGTCGCCAGCGTTGGCGGCTTCGTGAAGCAATATACGATTGTGGTCGATCCGAACCGGCTGCGTGCACTGGGCATCCCACTCGACCGGGTGCGCGATGCCGTCAAGGCCAGCAACGCCGATGTCGGCGGACGCACCGTCGAGCTCTCCGAGTTCGAGTTCATGGTGCGCGGCCGTGGCTATCTCCGCGGCGTCGCCGACATCGAGAATGTGGTGCTGAAGACCGACCGCGGCGTGTCGCTGCGGGTCAGGGATGTCGCCCGCGTCGAGATCGGGCCGGACGAGCGGCGCGGCATCACCGAGTTGAATGGCGAGGGCGAGGTGGCGAGCGGCATCGTCCTGCAGCGCTTCGGCGCCAATGCGCTGACCGTGATCGAGAACGTCAAGGCGCGGCTCGCAGAGATCGCGTCGAGCCTGCCCAAGGGGGCCGAGATCGTGCCGGTCTATGACCGTTCCGAACTGATCGGCCGGGCGATCGAGACGCTGAAGGGCACGCTGATCGAGGAGAGCATCATCGTCGCGCTGGTCTGCGTCGTGTTCCTGCTGCATCTGCGCAGCGCGCTGGTCGCCATCCTGATGCTGCCGGTCGGCATTCTGATCGCCTTCGCGGCGATGAAGGCGATTGGGCTCGGCTCCAACATCATGAGCTTAGGGGGCATCGCCATCGCCGTCGGCGCCATGATCGACGCCGCCATCGTCATGATCGAGAACGCCCACAAGCATCTGGAGCGTGCGCCACCGGACAAGCCGCGTGTCGAAATCCTGATCGAAGCGGCGAGCCAGGTCGGGCCGGCGCTGTTCTTCAGCCTGCTCGTCATCACCGTCTCCTTCCTGCCGATCTTCACGCTTGAATCACAGGAGGGCCGGATGTTCGGCCCGCTCGCCTTCACCAAGACCTTCGCCATGGCGGCCTCGGCGCTGCTGTCGGTGACGCTGGTGCCGGCGCTCATGGTGGTGTTCCGGATCATCCCGGAGCACAAGAACCCGATCAACCGCTTCCTGATCTGGGTCTATCGCCCCGTCATCCGCGGCGTGCTGAAGGCGAAGATGCTCACCATCCTCATTGCGCTCGTCGTGCTGGGCGTGACGCTCTGGCCGGCGCGCCAGCTCGGCTCCGAGTTCATGCCGAACCTGGATGAGGGCACGCTGATGTACATGCCGACCACCCTGCCGGGCATCTCCGTCACCAAGGCGGCGGAGTTGCTGCAAGTGCAAGACCGGATCATCAAGAGCTTCCCGGAGGTGGTCTCGGTCTATGGCAAGGCGGGACGGGCACTGACGGCGACCGATCCGGCGCCGACCGAGATGTTCGAGACCATCATCAATCTGAAGCCGAAGCACGAATGGCGACCGGGCGTCACCATCGACAGCCTCAAGGCCGAGATGGACCAGGCGCTGCAATTCCCCGGTGTCTCCAATGCCTGGACCATGCCGATCCGTGCCCGCATCGACATGCTCTCGACCGGCATCCGCACGCCGGTCGGCGTCAAGGTGTTCGGTACCGATCTGGCCCAGATGGAGCAGTCCGCCCGCGAGATCGAGCGGGTGCTGAAATCCGTGCCGGGCACGTCCAGCGCCTATGCCGAGCGGGTGATCGGCGGCTACTATCTCGACATCGTGCCGGATCGGGAGACACTCGGTCGCTACGGCCTCGCTGTCGGCGACGTTCAGAGCGTGATCGCGACCGCGCTTGGCGCAGAGACCGTGACAACGACGGTCGAGGGTCGCGAGCGCTACGCAGTCACCATCCGCTATCCCCGCGACTTCCGCAGCGACCCGCAATCGATCGCCCGCGACATCCAGGTGCCGCTACCGGGAGGCGGAACGGTGCCGCTCGGCGAAGTCGCCAAGGTCGAGCTGACACGCGGCGCGACCTCGATTCGCACCGAAAACGGCCAGCTCGCGGTCTATGTCTTCGTCGACATCGCCGGCCGGGACCTCGGCGGCTATGTCGCCGAGGCGCAGCGGGTCGTCGCGAACGAGGTGAAGCTACCGCCCGGCAGCTATGTCTCGTGGAGCGGCCAGTTCGAATATCTGCAGCGCGCCGAGGCACGGCTGAAGATCGTCGTGCCGGTGACGCTGCTGGTCATCTTCCTGCTGCTCTACCTCAATTTCCGGGCGCTCACCGAGACGCTCATCGTCATGCTGTCGCTGCCCTTCGCGCTGGTCGGCGGCATCTGGCTGATGTGGTGGCTCGGGTTCAACATGTCGGTCGCTGTTGCCGTTGGCTTCATTGCCCTCGCAGGTGTCGCCGCCGAGACCGGCGTCATCATGCTGATCTATCTCGAACAGGCGATGGCGGAGCTGAAGGCAGAGCGGGTGGCGCAAGGACGGCCCTTCACCCGGGCCGACCTGTACCAGGCGATCATGCTCGGTGCCGTCGAGCGGGTGCGGCCGAAAATGATGACGGTCATCGCAATCACGGCCGGCCTCGTCCCGATCCTGTGGAGCACCGGCACCGGCTCGGAGGTGATGCAGCGCATCGCGGTGCCGATGATCGGCGGCATGGTGTCCTCCACGGTGCTGACGCTGGCCGTGATCCCGGCGGTCTACGGGTTGATCAAGGGCTGGGGGCTGGCAGTGAACGCTGCGGCGTCCGACTCCGCGAGGCCGAAGTCCGTCGCCGGCCGGCTCGCCGCCGAGTGAGACGTGCGCCCCGGAGCCGGATCGGCGGTCCCGGCCCGAGGCCCTCGCGAAGGGACAAGTTCTCGTGACGAGAGAACGCCTCAGAGAGGCCGTTGATATGGGTCAAGGTGGAATTGTGAGGAGGGTGCCTTCTTGAAGCGGCAGGGGTCAGGTATGAGTGTCAGGTTGCAGACGATCGGACGGATGAGAGCGTTGCTGGCCTTTCTGGTCGCGATCGCGTTGCTTATTGCGCCTGTCGTTAGCGCGCAGGCCATGCCGTGTCAGGACCTTGTCCGCCACGAGCAAGCAACCGTTGTGGCAGGCGGGCAGCTTCAGGCTGCCGTCAGCGGCGATGGCCTCCAAGGTCATTCTCACGCTGTCGACCATACGCTCTGTTGCAGCAGCGCCTGCGCATCCTGTGTCGTGGCTCCTGCCGCACCGGGTGTGACAGTCCCGCAACGCATCGTGCTCGCTGCGCGTTACGAACAGCGTGATGAGATCGTCAGCGGCCTGGCCTTTCCACCCACCCTCGGTCCTCCTTGAACCAGTGCCTGATCGGACCTGACCTGATGCTCCGTGGGCATCGGGTCGCCCAATGCGCATTCGCATGATCAGTCAGCCGGCCTGCTGCCGGCACGGGAACAAGGACCCACACCATGAATCGTCGTCATTTTCTGAACCGGATGATGGCCGGAGCGGCCGCATTCGGCACATCGGCCGCCTTCCATCCAATTGAAGCCTGGGCGCAGGCCGCGGCCGATGCCGCCCCGCCCGCGTCAAACGCTGCGCCGCGCCCGCTTGGCGTGGTCAGTCGGACCATCGAGGTCAATGGCAAGGCCGCGCGCGTGTTCGGGCTTGCCCAGCCCGATGGCACGCCGGGCTTGACACTGGATGCCGGGAGCAGCTTCGACGTCGCGCTCTCCAACCGGCTCGGTGAGCCGACGCTGATCCATTGGCACGGCCTGACACCGCCTTGGCCGATGGACGGCGTGCCGGACAATCCCGCCGCGCTTCTGGGACCCTCCGAAACTCGCCGCTACACGTTCCCGGCCGGCGCCGGAGGCACACACTGGATGCACGCCCATACGCTGCAGGAGCAGAACCTGCTGGCGGCGCCGCTGATCATCCGGACCGCCGCCGACCGGCAGCGGGACGAGCAGGAGGTCGTGATCCTGCTGCACGACTTCTCATTCACGCCTGCGGAAGAACTGCTCGCGAAACTCAAAGGAAGCCCTGCCGCCGGCGCCATGCCGATGGATCACGGCGCGATGGGCCAAACCGATGCGATGAAGGGCATGGCCGGCATGACGGCCTCCGGCGCGACGGGCCAGATGCAAGGCATGCCGGGCATGGCGATGGACCTCAACGACATCGACTATGATGCCTACCTCGCCAATGACCGCACGCTGGGTGACCCTCAGGTCGTGACCGTCGACAAGGGCGGCCGGGTGCGCCTGCGGATCATCAACGGCGCGACGGCGACCGCCTTCACCATCGACACCGGAAGCCTGGATGGGCAACTCATCGCGGTCGACGGTCACGCCGTCCAGCCGGTCGCTGGGCGGTCGTTCCCTATTTCCATGGGCCAGCGACTGGATATCCGGCTGGCGCTGCCGAAGGCGGGCGGATCGTATCCGATCCTCGCCCTGCGCGAGGGCAGCACCGAGCGCGCGGCGCCCGCCGGCGCGACGATCGCCAAGATTCCCGTGCTCGGACAAGCCAAGGGACCAGTGCTCGGGCTCGACCTCGAACAGAGGCTGCGCGCCGTCGAACCGCTGGCGCAGCGTGCCGCCGACCGCAGCTTCGCGCTCACCCTGACCGGCAATATGGCGGACTATAGCTGGGGCATCGAAGGCGGCGACGCCTTGCGGGTGAAGCGGGGAGAACGCGTCGAGGTCGCATTGGCGAACATGTCGATGATGGCACACCCGATGCACCTGCATGGGCACGCATTCCAGGTGGTCGGCATCAACGGCATGACGGTCGGCGGCGCGCTGCGCGACACCGTCCTGCTCCCGCCGATGGCGCGCGTGACCGTGGCTTTCGATGCGGACAACCCCGGGCGCTGGCCACTCCACTGCCATCATCTCTACCACATGGCGACGGGCATGATGTCGTTCGTCAGTTACGACGCGTGAACGGGGAGAGTGTCATGCACCAACATGCCGATCATCTGCCCTTCGCGATGGGTATCGAAGGGCAACCGACATCGGCGAGGAACCATCCGCTGGCCGCCGCGATCGTGGAGGCGGCGAAGGAACGTGGCAATCGGTTCGGCGAAGCGCGGGATTTCAACCGTCCGGCCAGCAAGTGCGTCGTCGGATCGGTCGACGGCGGAAAACTCGCCATCGGGAGTCGATGTATCATGGTGGAAGCGGATGTCGAGCTGTCGGCCCTGACAGACGATGCCGATTTGAAGTCGCGGGCGCGTCCGAGACGCCTTCGGCGCCGCCGCTGACCTTCATGCTGCGCGCCGCGCGGTGACCCACACACGGCCATGGCAATCACCCGTTTCAATCTCGCCACCCTTTGGCGTCTCGAGCAGCCGCTCGATCGCGTGTGGGACTTGATCGTGGACGTCGAGGGATGGCCAGACTGGTGGCCGGCGGTAAAATCGATCACGGTCCTCGAACGGGGTTTCGCCGATGGAATTGGCGCCGCGCACTGCCTGACCTGGCGCACGGCCCTTCTCGGCCATTGATAAAGGAATGCCGAGTCGCCAAGCCGGCATTCGGTTCGACCCCAACCCGGCGAGCGTGACCAGGGTAATTGCGAGGTGATACGGTTCAGCGAACGAGGTCATCATGCATACGAGACGATGAGCGACATCATCATCGGCACCGCGCTACCGCCGCTGTTTCTCCTGGTGCTCTATGTCACTTGGTTCAGGATCGGAGAGCCTGAAACCGCAGATTGGAGCACTGCCTAGTGCCGAAGACGACGATCCAGGAGCTCAGCTTTATCGCAGTCGTCATTGCGGTGACGGCGGCCTTCGTCTGGCTTCTGCTTCCCTATTATGGCGCCATCCTCTGGGCTGTCATCCTGGCGATCCTGTTCAATCCGCTGCACAGGAGACTTGAGATCTGGCTGGGCGGGCACCGGAATCTTGCGGCGGCGGTCAGCGTCCTGGCCTGCATCTGCATCGTCGTGATTCCAGGTGCAGCGATACTGGCCTCTCTGGCCCAGGAGGCGGCCAGCCTTTACAATAGAATCAGCACGCGTCAATTCGATCTCGCGACGTTACTTGGGCAAATCCAAAGCGCGCTTCCGCCCTTTGTCGAGAGAACGCTCTCCACATTAAACCTGGGCGACTTCGTGGAAATCCGGGCCAGGCTGACTTCCTTTCTCATGCAGGTAAGCCAGGAGGTCGCCACACGAGCGTTCAGCATCGGGCAGAACACGGCGCAGTTCTTCGTCAGCCTCGGAGTGATGCTGTACCTGCTCTTTTTCCTGTTTCGCGACGGCAGGCAATTGGCGGGCATGATGCGGAAGGCGAGCCCGCTCAGTGGCCGCTACACGGATCATATTTTCGGAAAATTCACGTCCGTTGTTACAGCCACGGTCAAGGGCAACGTCATCATAGCGGCGATTCAGGGCGGGATTGGCGGGATTGCATTCTGGATGCTTGGAATTGAGGCGGCGCTCCTGTGGGGAGTGCTTATGGCCTTCCTGTCGCTCCTCCCTGCAATCGGCGCTGCACTCGTGTGGGCCCCTGCAGCCATATATTATCTGGTCACGGCCGACTATTTGAAGGGCGCGATCCTGTTGGCGGTCGGTGCGCTGGTTATCAGCACGATCGACAATTTCCTACGGCCGGTCTTGGTCGGAAGAGGAACGCGTTTGCCAGACTACGTCGTTCTCATATCGACAGTTGGCGGCCTCTCGTTGATCGGCATGAATGGCTTCGTCATCGGTCCCTTGATCGCGGCGTTATTTGTTGCCGTCTGATCGCTGTTCACCGAGGAGCGGCTGCATACCTGAATCCGTCGTGCCCATGATTTCCTGAAGGATGCGATGCTTCAGGAAATCGTGCGCGCCGCCGACCTGACCAAGCCCGCAACGGCCTCGCATTGGTCGTCCCCGTCGAGACGGTGGCCGGCATTATCCATCTGGTCGAAGAGCGCCCTTCGTGATCGAAGCCGCATGGCCGGCTTGGCATGAATCGTGGCGCTGACAGAAGTGCCGTATTGCAATCCGTCGCGGATGCGTATCGTTGCGGCATGCCCGTCACATCCGCAGACACGACCATCGATGAGCCATACCGGCAGAGCGCCGAAGAGGTCATCGCCGCCTTGAAGACGCAGCCGATGTACGGCCTCGGCTCGACAGAGGCGGCGCGGCGCCTGGCGCATTATGGCCGCAACGAACTCGACGCAGCGCCGCCGCGTCCGCAATGGCTGAAGTTCCTCGATCAATTCACTGACGTGCTGGTACTTCTGCTGCTCGCCGCGGCAATGATTTCCGCCGTGATCTGGCTGCAGGAGCGCGACACGGCGCTGCCTTACGAGGCGCTGGCGATCTTCGCCATCGTCCTCCTCAACGCGCTGATGGGCTACATCCAGGAAGCCCGGGCGGAGCGCGCCGCCGCGGCCCTGCGGCAACTGTCCGCCACGCATTCGAGCGTCATCCGCGACGGCGACAGGCGGAGCATCCCGGCGGCCGAGCTCGTGCCCGGAGACATCGTCCTCATTGCGGAAGGCGACACCATTCCCGCCGATGCGCGACTGATCGAGTCCGCCTCCCTGCAGACGGTGGAGGCCGCCCTCACCGGCGAGAGCCTGCCGGTTTCGAAGAACGTCGCTCTCATCACCGGCACGTCCGAGCTCGGCGACCAGCACAATATGGTCTTCAGCGGGACCATTGCGGTCTACGGACATGGCCGCGCCGTCGTGACCGCGACCAGAATGCGGACCGCCATGGGGCGCATCGCCGGCATGCTGGAAAAGGCCCCGGACGAGATCACGCCGCTGCAGCGGGAGCTCGACCGCGTCGGCAAGGCGCTGGCGGTCACCGTCGTCCTGATCGCAATCGCGATGATCGGCACCATCTTCCTCGTCAGCGATATAAGCGGCTTCTCCGAGATATTCGACGTGCTGATTCTCGGCGTCGCACTCGCCGTCGCCGCGGTGCCGGAAGGATTGCCGGCGGTGGTGACCGCCGTGCTGTCGCTCGGCATGCAGCGCATGGCGAAGAACAAGGCCATCATTCGCCGCCTCGCCGCGGTGGAGACGCTCGGCTCGCCTCCGACAAGACCGGCACGCTGACCAGGAACGAGATGACGGTGCGCCGGCTCATAACGGCGAGCGGCGGCGCGAACCTGTCCGGGACCGGATATGCCCCGCATGGCGGCATACAGCTCATTGGGCCGCAATCGCCTGGCGAGCCCTTGCAGTTCGAGCTTACGCGCGCACTGACAGCAGCCGAGCGGGCCAATAATGCGGTGCTGCAGGAGCGCGACGGCTCTTGGTCCGTCCAGGGGGACCCGACGGAGGGCGCCCTGATCGTTGCGGCGCGCAAGGCCGGCCTGCTTCGGGAAGCCCTCGATGCGCGCTTCGCGAGGGTCGGCGAAGTGCCGTTTTCCTCCGAACGCAAACTGATGAGCACGGTCCACACCGACGCGGAGCAGCCCGAGCGTCTGATCGCAGTGACCAAGGGCGCTCCGGATATTCTGCTCGCGCGCTGCACCCATGAACTTGTCGGCCGGGACGCCGTCGCGCTTACCGATGCCCGCAGGGCCGAGATCATGGCCAGCAACGACGCGCTCGCCGAGGAGGCGCTGCGCACGCTTGGCGTCGCCTTCCGCTCGCTGCCGGCCGATCGTCCGGACCATGATGCTTTCGAGGAGGATGTGGAACACGATCTCGTCTTCCTCGGCCTGATCGGCATGATCGATCCGCCGCGCCAGGAAACGCGCGAGGCGGTGGTGCGGGCGCAGGCCGCGGGCATCCGCTCCATCATGATCACCGGCGATCATCCTGTGACCGCGGCGATCATCGCCGCTGAGCTCGGCATCACCTCCGGGGGCCGCCGCGCCGTCACCGGCGCGGATCTCGCAGCCATGACCGAGGCGGAACTGGACCAGACGGTTCAGGAGGTCTCCGTCTATGCGCGTGTCAATCCCGAGCACAAGCTGCGGATCGTGAAGGCGCTGCAGCGCGCCGGAGAGACCGTGGCCATGACGGGCGACGGCGTCAACGACGCGCCGGCACTGAAGGCCGCCGATATCGGCGTCGCCATGGGGATCACTGGCACCGACGTCTCCAAGGAAGCGGCCGACATGGTGCTGGCGGACGACAATTTCGCCACCATCGTCGCTGCCGTCGCAGAGGGGCGGGCGATCTTCTCCAACATCAGGAAGTTTCTGCGCTACCTCCTGTCGTCGAATATCGGGGAGGTCATGACGATGTTCTTCGGCATTCTCCTCGCCGACATGATCGGACTGACCGGCGCTGCGACCGGAGGCGTCGTGCTTCCGCTTCTGGCGACGCAGATCCTCTGGATCAACCTCGTCACCGACGGCGCACCGGCACTGGCGCTCGGCATCGACCCTGCGGATGGAGACGTGATGCGCCGGCCGCCACGCCCGCGCGGCGAGGGCGTGATCACGGGCCGGATGTGGGGCGGCATTTTCCTGGTCGGCACGATCATGGCGGTCGGCACGCTGCTCGTGCTCGACGCCGCGCTTCCCGGAGGGATGATCGAAGGCTCGGGCACGCTCGCCTATGGCCAGACCATGGCCTTCACGACGCTCGTGATGTTCCAGCTCTTCAACGTCTTCAATGCGCGCTCCGACGATCGCAGCGCATTCCATGGTCTCTTCACCAATCGCTGGCTCTGGGGTGCGGTCGTGCTCTCGCTGCTGCTGCACGCTTTCGTGGTCTATACGCCCTTCCTGCAGGAAGCGTTCTCGACCGTCAGCTTGAGCGCCGGAGACTGGCTATTCTGTGCGGCAGTGTCGAGTTCGGTGCTGTGGCTGCGCGAGCTGAGCAAAATCGTGACGCGAAGGGTCGGCGAGAATGCGATATCCGCCGGTGTCCCCGAGCGATCGGCATGATCGTGCTCCGCATCACGACCGATATGATCCTGCTTCATGGCTCCGGCTGGGCCGCCTGATCGATCGGGAAAGCGCGCGACGCAGGCAGGCCGCGAACATCTCGATGGCCGTCGACGGCCTGGTGCCACGCGGCCGATGACCCCTCATCTCTCGCGGTCTCGCGCACCGCAGTAGCGGAGGCTGGCGCAGCCCCCAAGCCACGAGACTTCCTCCCAGGCACTTCTTGGAGCGAGTTCTTTAACACGGGTCAAAGTTTGAGCCGGGATAGTCGGTTCTTAGTCCTGCCCGGGCTCACCCGTGCGGTCACGCTTCAAACGGCACCGTCCCACGTTCCAGCCTCTTACCGCGAAGGATGCTGCTCGTCTGGACAACGAGAACTGATCGACACCTGCAAGGCTCGGGACACCGTCCAACCGGACAGACGCCATGACCAGACAGCGACGCGTCGCGTTGGGCCGAGATGGCATCGATCGAACACCACCAACGCAGATTTCAGTTCTATCTGCAGAGGGCAATGGCAATTGAACGAGGCACTCGACCAGACCTGGCAGTTCATTGAACGTGTCGAACGCTCGACCGAAGCGGGCCAAGTCGAGCAGTGCTTGATGGAGATTGCGTCCGACTATGGGTTCAGCACGCTATTCGGTGGGGTAGTACCCTCTGCCCGCGTGTCACCAGAGGAGATCAAGTCGCGGATCCTGTTCCAGCGGTTTCCCTTGGAATGGGCTGGACGCTACAACGACCGAGGCTACGTCTTTCGCGATCCCATCGTTCATCGGCTGCAGCACGATCGAAACCCTTTTGATTGGCAAGAGGCGTACACCTCCTGCGATTTTCCAAAGGATGTCGCGCTCATCCAAGGGGAGGCATCTGAATTTGGCCTTCGGGTCGGATATGTCGTCCCGGTGACGATGCTTGACGGGCGCGTCGCTGCCGTTTCATTCGGCGGGTGCCATGCCGACATTGGCGCAGAAGGCCGCGCCGCCTTGAGCTTCGTCGCAAACTACGCTGTCGGCAATCTCCTGCACTACAAGGAGAGCCGAAAGCGTCTCATTGGCAAGGTTACGCCAAGAGAGTTCGACTGCCTCCTCTGGGCATCCGAGGGCAAGACCGACTGGGAGATTTCCGTCATCCTCGGGATTTCGCGGTCAACCGTGACCAAGCACATTGTCTCCGCCCGCGAGAAGCTCGGCGCGGTCAATAAGCCTCACGCAATTGCGATGGCGCTTCGCATCAAATTACTCCGCTAATCAAAAGCAGAGTGTGTGATGTTCAGGTAGTCCGCTGCCCTTTGATGGATTGGGCCTCGGCACGCTCCGCCTCGATCTCCCGCACGATCTTCTCTTGCTCGGCCCGTAGCTGCGCCAGCGCGTCCGTCTGGATCAGCGTCTGCGGCAAAGGCTGCGCGGGATGCTCGGCGAGAACACGCGCGGCTTCAACGGCAGCGGCGGCCTCGCGCGCCTCGCGGGCTGCGGCTTGTTGTGAGCCTCGGACGATTGCCCTCTCGGCCGTCAGCTCGCGCTGCGACTGCGGGTCGAGCCCGCCCCGGCCTTCCTGGCGCCGCTCGGCTTCGATCGCGCGATCGGCCAGCCTTTCGGCCGACGCCGCTTCTCGATCTTCCTTCACGCGAACCTGCTGGGCGTGCGCGATCAGCCGATCCGCATTGGGCCCGGCGATTGCCTCGACTTCGGATCGCGAGAGCTGCTGCGCACCACTTTCCTGTGCGCGCTGCAGGTCGACGCGATTGGCCAGCGTCTCGAGATAGCGCGCCGACGTTTCCCGGAACTGCTGCTTCGTCTCGCCATCGAGGAGGTCGCTGGTGCGCGACACCGCCTCGTTCATGAGGCGAAGATCCTTCGCCATCTGCTCCGACGTGATCGCCATGTGCTGGTCCTCCTTGGTGAGATGATCCACCCGCTTTCCGATGGTGTACAAAATGGCGCCGACCGTCTGCGCCATCATCAGCCTTTCGAGCATGTCCTTCGCCGCAGTATTGTCGGGCTGTTCGCGCGCCACCGTGCTCCAGGCATCGACGCTCTCATTGACCACACGCCGCTCGGGCTCGGATGCCGGCAGCCTGATCGGATTGGTCCGCGCCGCGGCGATCCGCTGCCGGGCATTGTTGATGAGACGCTGGTTGGCCGGCTCAGCTGCATAGGCACGATCCCGCGCCTCGCGTGCCGGACGCGGACGCTCGGCGACGTCGACGATCGCCTTGTCGCGCGCGCCGTAGCTTTGCGCCGACGCCCGCTCCATCGCCGAGGTCGCGACGATCTTGAGGCCCTCCGCCTGCGCATGCTGCGCGTAACTCTCGCGCCAGCCCCGGAACTCGCTCGGCCCCGGGTGGATCTTCTGCCCGGATTCGTTCTTCACCGTGATGACGGCATGGATATGGATGTGCCCGTCGCTCTCCCGATCGACATGTACGCCGAACAGGAAGCGGTGATCGGCGAATCGGTCGTGCAGGAAATCGCGTGCGGCGCGGCGCAAAGCCTCCGGGTCGGGGCCAGCTTTCGACGACAACATCAGGTGCATCGTGTCGCGGGGCGACTGCGAGCGCAGCGAGCGGCCCCACTCCTTCGCGGCGTTGCGGGCGGCGGCGACGTCGCCGATGGCCCTGCCGCGATCGTCGACCAGCGGCCCCCGACCCTCGACCAACCTGTTCAACTGCCAGGTCACGCCTTCGCGTCCATGCTGTGGCTTTCCCGGATCGAGCGCGATGGCATGCTCCGGAATACCAGTGGCGCCATGGATGCGCGCCTTCATCACCGCCTCGGACCGGTAGTCGAACCGCTTCTGGTCGAAGCCGTTCTCCGCCGTGCCGATCCGCTCAACGCGAACACGGAAACGCTCCTTCGGTCCTCCCGCCGCGGCCGTGACGATATGGGCCTCAATCTCCCCGGACGGGAGGCGATCGAGGCGGGAGGCATGACGATGACCTTCAAATCCGCCGGCGATAGCCTTCGCGTAGGTCTCACGCCCCTCGACCGTGTCAGCCACGCCATGAAGCTTGAGACGGACGGTGACAACGTCATGGCTGGGCTTGCGCTTCTCGAAATCCTTCGACCAGTCCTTGATCTCATCGGCAACCGATTCGTGATCCGACAGGATCCGGCCGTCATGGGTTTCGACCGGGACATCCTCGCGCTGGGCGTACTGGGCGGTCTTCGTCGCCCGCGTGACGCCGGTCGCGTAGGATAGCACCTTGACCACGGCGGGCTGATAGCCCGACGCGAGCTGCCGGGCGCGGGCGAGCGATCCCCCGCCGCCCTGCCCGCCACCCCCGCCGGAAAGACCGCCCTCGATCAGTTCCCCGCCCGCCACAACCAGTGCGAAGGCATGCACTGGCTGTGGGCTTCCGCAAAAACCGGTGAAGGCCTCGACATCTTGCGCGAGCACCTCAAGCGCCTC
>LNAP01001243.1_pt1 | contig 60062 bp, 61 predicted proteins | sample 602601 | NCBI WGS metagenome assembly LNAP01 (sample SAMN02440304, study PRJNA202911) | soil metagenome | biome: Subtropical and temperate rainforests or woodlands; isolation source: soil samples (1 kg each in a 20% v/v slurry with milli Q water) were... ...
TCTTGAACTCATCGGTGTACCGCTTCGTGCTCATAACCACCTCCGCCTAAGCCATAGTTTATGGCTGCGAGGTGTCTACGGAACCCTGGGCGATTCAGTGCGCAATTCGTGAGTGGGGGTCGACCTATCTGGTGTCCCTCCTAGAGCAATGGGAATTCGATGAACTCAGGATCGCTACGCTACCTGAAAGAGCAGCAGCCCAAGGTCTCAAATGGTATGGACTGCCCATCGTAGATGGTGCAGCCCCCACGGATGCCTTCCTTAAGGAATGGCGGACGGTGGGGCCAGAACTCTGCGAGGAGTTACTGCGTGGACGTAGAGTTGTTGTGCACTGTAAAGGCGGCCTTGGACGAGCAGGCACCGTAGCCTGTCTATTGCTACTAGACACTGGAGTGGCTGAATCTCCAGAACACGCCATGCACATGGTGCGTCAGGTTAGGCCTGGCTCAATCGAGACGGACGAACAAGAACAGTTCATCCTCGCCCGGGCCAAGCTTGGAACTTCACACAGGACCGAGTAACTGGCATTCGCTGAGCCTAAATCAGCGTTTCTTTCAATCACAAGAGTCAATGCTAAGAGGCGGCCACCTGCCGAGACTCATAAATCTGTGAGCGAGTCTAATTACCCACCGATTTCTGCTCCAGCCCCGCGGCCAATTTCGTGGCACAAGCCGCGCCTCCGGTCATCATCTTCGGCGCCTGGTGCGGGCGCTGCTGGTTATAAAATGCGCCCCAGTCAGCGATCGCTCGCAGGGCATGGGTCTAGCTTTCGAAGTAGCGCGACTCCGGCCGGCGGAGCTGCCGCGGCCTCTCAAAAGGGACCGTTATCAAGTCACTGCCCCCTATTTTTCTCTTCTTTTCACCTTCACGACGGCCAGAACGGTCCACCTCGGGCAACGGCCTGTCCAATGCGAGCAAGTCCATACGAACGTTGCTCGCGTAGGCGTTGTACTGCCATCGATGAAGCTGATCAGGAAGCACATTGCTGGTGCCTTCTAGTCGTTTTACCTGCGCTTCCAGATCAGCGATACGGTGGGCAGCAGCATGGAATGTATTTACATCCGATAAGTGCTTGGTTGCGTCTGGAGCCATCACTTATGCAATCGCTTGTACATAGCAGAAGGGGCCTGCAACCAAGTGGTTACAAGCCCCTGTATACAAAACGCAATTAGTGCTTGTTAGAACGGTAGTGCCTACTTAAAGACCGTTGATAAAGGCGAAAACCACTGAAATAACGAGACAACGCCTGAGCGCAGCTCGATACGAATGTTGTTAGCTGTCCCTATTTCTACCAAATGTCTACCAGAGGGTCAAATTGACCGAAAAGTGTTGATAGACGGGCGTGCGGTACAGCCATAGCACCACGAGCCGAAAGATGCCTCGAATGGACCAAGACACGACGCCTAGAGCGCAGCCGCTCTGAGCAACCGGGAAGCCGGCATTCGCAGAACCGCAGCGACCCGAAGAATAGTCGACAAGCGACAGTCCTTCCTCCCTTGCTCAATGTGGCCTAACTGCGTCCGATGCATACCCAGGGCCTCCGCGAGGTCCTCTTGGCTCATGCCCATCCGCTGCCTCGCCGCCTGCACGGCGCGGCCAAGAGCTAGTTGGTGAGGGGCGGTAGTCACCCCTCAAAGCTTTGTCTCTGCAGTACTATTGGTCTACAGTACTTACGATAGCATTTAACTCGTGGGCAGCCGGTCCTCGGAAGACACGAGCCACATCTGCGGCCCCTTCGCCGCGTCGAAGGTAGCGACCATGAGCCTATTCCTAGTAGATCCCGAATCGGACTTCACTCTGGAGTTGGCACTGACGCGTGAGGGCGTAGAGGATGTCAGGCGCCAAATTTCAAAGATCCAGAGTGGCGGGGATGCGGAGACCTTCTCCAGGAGACTCGCCCTGGAGTTGTCGAGGATTCTTCCTGAGCTGCTGGATTGGGACGTCAAGCGACCGACTAAGGCGCAAATCGCCTATGCGAAGACGATCTGCTATCGATTGAAGATCGGCCTCCCTGGTGAGGCGCTTGTTTCCCGCCAGGCAATGCACCTTTTCATCGCCTCCAAAGGTAAATCCCGAGATTAACGTTGAGTGTGGCACCGGCCGGTAACACGAACCGGTTGCCGAGTCAGCCTATACATCAACCTATGACCAAAGCCGCGCAGGACGCAAAGCATGCCGTCCGGACAGTCTCCGCATGCCTCCAGCGCAGTGCCCCATGAAGGCAAGAGAAACAATTGATTCGTCCGAGCCAAGTGTCGACGCACCTTGAATTGGAGAACATGTATGGCCCTCCCGCAAGATCTCGACAGCGGGCTATGACTCTTGGGGACCATGCCCAACATTGCACACTCCGCCAACCTGCCCCATCACGGCGCGTTTCTAGCTTGGCTCGCACGACCTCTCTACGGCGCGCCAAATTGACTCAAGGCATTTTTGGGGCAGCGTTGTGCTGATCGATGCTGTCCTAGTAGCGGTAAGGCGCGTTTTCTCGCCGGGAGAATCAGGAAGAGCCATCTCGATCTTTCCGATGCAGGCCTTGTGCTGCGGGTACAACTTCAACGCACGCTCGAGGGCGTCGAATTGATCCGAAACGGCGATGTCTGCGACAACGTTCTCCGCGAGTTGCGCCCCAGCAATCTTAACCGACTTCACTTGACACCTACCCAGTTCAGATTGAATAAAACGCTTTAAGCGAATCAAATTGAGATGAGGTACCTGCACTGATAAGTCGTGATCAAGCAAACCCGAAATGAACATGACGAAATCGCCGATAGACCGCGATGGATCGATAATGACTAACCCACAAGGTGTGGGCCGCAGACTAAATTTGGTGATGACAAACCCCATCCGCTCAACAGTGGAAGTCAAGCCATTGGGAGAGAACTCCTCCTCCTCATACATGAACCTCTGCACATAGCGACCCTCTATCATGGCGCTTGAGGCCTTCGTAAGCCGGACGCCGCGACCGGTGTCCTCGCTGAAACCCTCTGCCTCGAGCCGTCTTCTGAGGATCAGAAATTGCTTCGCAGATGCGGACCATTGATAAAAGCGATATCGACTAGCCATCCTTGTTAACCTCGTCTAAGGCTTCGCCTACAGATGCGAGTTCGGGAGCACCATGAACTGGTGACACAGATTCAAGTGCCGCTTCCGGGACTCCGGCTCCTGGGTCCTCCTCACCTTCGCTACTCCCGGACGCTTCAGCGCCTGCGCCCGCCTCCACAGACGCGAGCGCCTCCCTGGACGCATCTTCCAAAAGCTTCATGTAGTGGGAGTTCTCCATATCGGTGCAGGGTCTGGAAGTCTTCAGAAACTCTGCACCATCCCCACTTTTCTTTCGATCAATTACGCCCTTGACCTTGTAGCGAAATCCAGTGCATTCCTGCGAGTTCTCAAATGCCGCCTCAAACTGGATGATCTTTCCCTTCTCAGACGTCTCCTCACTCGTCCACTCCATACCGAAGAGGAAGAAATGCTTTTTCAACATTTGGAACTCTGGGCTAGTCAGAAGAGAAGCGCCTCGAAGAATTGCGCCTCTGACCTGATTTCCTACCAGGTCGAGATCAGCTCCTTCATCGCGATCTTTAGCATCTTGTTCGTCCCCATAGTCCTCCGCTTCCGCGTCTTCCACGCCCTGAGAGTCCCTCTCAGCGGGAGACCCTCCGGCGCTCGACAATGTCCTCGAGCGTTCCACTTGGACTTTGCTGACGTCTGACAACGCCATACCACCTACACCCCGGATAAGATTAAGGAAGAACGCGGTGCGACTCTCCGCACCGGGCAAATGGGAAAGATCAATCTTGCGCGCCTCCACTGCTTCCTCCTTACCCGCGGCCAACGCCTTCATCAAGGCCTCGGCAACGGCGGACATCCGCTCATTGGCTTCATGTCTGACGCTAAGACCTCCTAGCCCGACTTCAACTCTGATCGATCCATCGCGAATACGCTTCTGCCTTAGCCGGGTTCTCGCCGGATCCAGCTCTGAATATGACGCAGTCAACAGAATTGGCGCTCCTGATTTCTTGCTGAACTTCAGGGAGTCCAACAGCGGGAAACCAGAACCCCTTTTTAGCGCCACGACCGCCTTGCGGACATCTGCTTCCGTAAACTTGCCCGGCACAGTGACAGAGGTGTATCGCTCATTTCTATCAGCTCGCGCCGTCTTATCAAGGAGCCAATTGAGGTCGTCGAGGTCGAGAGTCCACATTGATATCTGATCAAAAAGATCAGACTTAGTAGCGTCATCCGACACGATGATTCCACGTCGAAGCAAGAATTCCCTCAGGACGTCGGGAGTCAGCCGTTGACGGGAGCTATCTAGCAAGTCGCGTATGTCCTTGTTATCCGCGAAGTACATTGTCATTGACGCTCCCCCATCCCCATCTCCACCTTGCTAAACACTTTGATGATTTCTGTAATTGTCTCCAAGCGCACTCGACCCAAGCGATCACGGACCTCCTGCAGTCCATTGACATCAGCCACGTAGGCATCGACTGCCTTTTTTAAATTGGCCGGCGCGCCGCCCCCGGCATTTGCCATGCGAATCCTTATTTCATCGCAATTGCTTAGGAGCTGATACCTAAAAAGATAGTCCAAGATGTACTTGAACTCATCGACGCTCTCTCCATCTCTTGCGTAATAGATCAAGGCACCCGTGATGGCCCGACCGGATTGGCCGTCGGCGATGTACTCGCAAACAACAAGAGGGCCGCAGAGGGCCTCAATGGTTGCAGCCCTTGCACGAGGCTGTCGCGATGGTTCTCCAATGAGATCAGGATAGAAAAACCAGAACTTCCCCTCTTCAGATGGGAGCTTCTTCTTTCCTCTCAGGACATTGATGTCATTGGCCACTGTTGCCAAGTACGAGACAACATGTGGTCCGATTACATGAATCATCGTGGACTCAGCCAGCCCAGTCTTTGCCGAGCTTGATTCAGCTAGAAGCTGATTAAAATCTCCCTTGTACTCGCCATCGTGGTTGTATATGAACAACAGGCCACGCACGTCATCCTTTGTATCGGGTGCCAAGTAGAGGTCCTGCCAGCCTTCGCTGATTCCTGCGCAGCTAGCAGACATACTCAGCGACGCGACCGCCTTTCTCACCTGCTGTTTCGTTACCGAGTCTTTTGCGAAGCTCTTTAGATCTGTAGTTAAGTATATTGTCGAATCTGAGTATGGATGCTTATATCTGAAGACAACGTCACTCGGATGCGTCGACTTCTCATGCTCCGGGGTTACGCATTCCCAATTCTGATCTGCGGGGAGAATCCTCTCCCAGCCGAACACCTCAAAGATGTCCTCAGACACCTTTTCCGCCATTTTGGCAATATTTGAAGTCTCAGACACATCTCCCCCTGGAGCATTCTGAATTTTGCATACTTGCTCTGCAACTGCAGCCCCAAGCATGGAGGCGCTCCATGCGCCTTCCTGAAGACTATCCAATCCCTCTGTGAATATCTAGCTGGCTATTTTAGAGTCTCAGCTGACCATGGCTGCCACCCACCCGGACCGCCTAAAGCTTGCAACGCAGGGCCAGCGGTACAGCATTTGGTCTGTTCGTCGGCCGGGCACGCGCTTCAAGCAGCGAGCAGTTGGGCTCTCTGGAGGAGCAGTGACTCTAGCTTCCCGAGATGGTCGATGGCTTTTCGGCCTCGCACGACTTCAAATCCGAAGGTTGCGCGTTTTTCCACTCCACGCATATCACACATCCTGATAGGACGCATTGGATTTCCCCGCTTGGAGGGTGTAGCCGCTTGTCAAAGCCCCAGTCAGAGCGTGGCGATTCTTCTATAAATTTGGAGCGTGGCCAACTCCAGACCGGCGTCGTCGTCAGGATACGGCGAACCGAACAATGGGATCTCCAGCCATTGGCATTGCTGGCCAGGATGTACGTATGGGGCATGGTCATCCAGAAGAAGAACACTGGAAGCGTCCGATGCAACAAACCGCAGATCTTTAGTCGGACCATCCCAGGAGGTGTAGGGGAGTTGGGCAAACCATGGCGGAGCAGAAGCCTCCGCTACGAGTTGTCCGCAGATCTTTCTTACCAATGGTTCCGGCACAGTGGTGAAGAGGACCAGCTGGTCAAACTGGCCTCGCATGGACTCCAGGAACGAAAAAAGGCCAGGACGAGGGATCTGACTCACCGCGTTGGAGATCAGTGTCCCTTCCAGGTCCATTGCGAGAATAGTCGGCTTCGTCATATCAATCCAATGGTTGGCAGCGGCGAGTGACTGCCCGCTCGCTACAGCTTGCCTAGGCCTTGAGCGTCCAAGTACTGCCGCGCGGCCGCGAGGTCAACGAGCTGGCCGCTACACATCAGCGCCTATGCAGAACCGCCACCGAACAACGGGGCTGCGTTGTAGCCGCGTACCCAGCTATCAGTTTGCTGGTGACTTGGAAAGATCGTATGTAAAGCACGACAGATGCCAACAACATAGCCAATACGCTCGAGCGTGTCGGGGTGAAGTTTGTCGACGACGCTCTCTTTCATCGCGGCCAGAGCGGCGTCGATAGGTTGCCCCAAAATACTGGTTTGTTCCGCCTCCGCCAAGCTCCAAGCCTTCGCAATTTTTGTGAATACGAGTAGGGCTGACCCTACCAGCCGACGATCGCTGATCGCATTCGGGAGACTCACAACTTATGACTGCGACGGCGGATGGACAGCACCACTCGTCATAGGATTGACCCAGTGGTGTGGCATCGCAGCGAGATTACACTTCATCCTCCATCTCCTCATCTGCCTTCAACCCGAGCAAGTCAATCATCTGGTCAACCAGATCACTGTCCGCATCAATGAAGTGCATGTTTAGAACCTCAAGGTAGAAGCTCCTGACGTCGGAGTCGGAGATGATCCAGCGGATCTGCTGATTCTCTGTTGCGGCGGCAAAAAGTTTGTCGGCGTCTTCCACTGTGATCGACGGGATAACCTTGCTCAGCTTTGCGATCGCCCGATGAGTAAGCTGGAAGCTCTCGCTGTTGACCAGCTGCTCAATCGCCTGCTGCTTGGCCAAATCTATTGCAGGGTCCAAGACCGGCGGTGGCTGCTGAGCACCAGGCAGCTGCACCGGCGGCAGTGCTACAGGCTCCGGCGCAGGATCCAGCGGGACCTGCTCCTCAAGATCCTGGGGTTGCACTTCTTCTGGTTCGGCGTGTTCATCTTCTGGCGGAGCCTGCGCCTCTTCCGGCTGAGCTGCGAGCTTCTCGTAGTAGCTCAGTAGTTCCTGAATTGACGTGTAGACGTACACGCTTCGACCTGGAGCCTTCACCGCCCATTCTTTTGCCAGGAAGGACATTGTCCGAGGAGTCTTGCCAACCGAGCCGAGCATCGTGGTGAAGTCGCCATCCTTGGTCACGACGTGAAGATCCTCGGTTGGCGCGACATCGAGAAGTGTCTCCCAGTTGTATCGATCACCAACGTTGCCTGGCTTTCCAGGCGGGTTTCCCTTATGCATCCTGGCGACTGCGCGGCCGAGCGTTTCATTACTATCGTCGTGCTTGATGGCGGCGGCGAACACTGCCCGCACCTGTACGTCAATCTCAAGCTGCTCCAACACCGCCAAACCAACGACATTGGCGATCAACTTCTTTCGGGCATTGGCAGCTGCGTCAATCGCATCCTTGTACTGCTTTGCGGTATCGGCTCCACGCATATGATTGGGAACCGCCGTAGGCAGAGTTGCGTTCTTGAACTCCAGGACTGCCGCATGAATCTTCGATTCCCGGTTCCGCCAGAACTCATCTTCAACTTGCTTCGGGAGGTGAACATTGATCTGATCAGGACCCATCAAGTCGATCAATACTTGAAGGACAGAAGACTTATCGTCCGGGAAGGAGTAGAAGTTAAGGAAGACATTCGTATCGATGAAGACGTGCAATTCGGGCATGTTTAGATCCAGTACCTGTAGTCCATTAAGGTGCCAGCTTTAACGTTTCATCGTTAGGAGCGATCGATTCGTAGCCGACTCTGGTTGACCTCGATCTTCTCTGGCCTTGTCCCATAATCGCGATGGCTTCTACCCGGCGAAACGCAGAGGCTTTTCGAGTAACGCTAATTTCACACTAACAACGAGCACTCTAACAAGTGCCCCTTTGTCGAGCTGCATCCAGCTACAACGAGCTGAGCCTAACTATCATAGTTTCATCCAGATGGGTTCACGGAGCGCTTCGACCAGAAAGTCCACCAGTCGGCGCACTTTCAACGGAAGCTGCTTGCGCGTTGGGTACACCGCGAAGATGCCCAGCTCTAGGGCTCGGAAATCCGGCATGTCCGCTGCGCAGGTCGTCATAGATCAGGAAGTCCGGCTGAAGGATCACGCCCTGATGCGCCAAAGCAACAGCGCGGCACGTATCACCATTGTTGGCGTGGATGCGCGATTTCGTCCGGACCGAAACCTCGCCCGCCGGCCCCTGAAAGATCCAGGTGTTGCCAGACGCCCAGTAGCTGTAGGAGATCACATCGTGTTCCACCAACTCCTGCGGGTGCCTTGGAACGCCATGCATCGCCAGGTACTCCGGCGATGCACAGAGCACCATGCGCGTCCGTGCCAGAGGCCTGGTGACGAGACTGGACTCAGCCAGACGCGCGATGCGAATGACCAGGTCATAGCCCTCTTCCACCAGGTCCACGGTGCGATCCGATAGGACGATGTCCAGCGTTACCTGGGGATTCTCTGCGGCGAACCTGCCCCAGAGTCCCGCCAGATGGAGAGCGCCGAAGGTCTGTGGGGCCCCGATGCGTAGTGGTCCCTGTGCCTGCAGGCTACTGGCCCCGACCTCCGCTTCCGCTTCCTGCACCGCGGCGAGGATCTCCTTGCAGCGCAGGTAGTACGCCTGGCCCTCGCTGGTCATGGACAGGCGGCGCGTCGTTCGCTGGAGCAGCCGGGTGCCCAGATGGTCCTCGAGCTCAGCGACATGTCGCGAGACCGCCGGTTTTGACAGGCCTGTGGCCTCCATGGCACCGACGAAGCTGCCAGCTTCCACGACGGCGGAATAGGTCTTCATGGCTTGGATCAAGTCCATAGTCTCGCATCCCGGAACAATATATCCATCATATCGCCGTTTATCGCGGGATGGCAGCCCAATAAAGTAGTCCCACACCGCCGCTTCGTCCTTAGCGCACCGGCAAGAGGCCCCTGACCCCAGCGGGCGCACTCCCTCCAATTGACCAAGGAATTCAGCCATGAACATCACTCTTATCGGCGCCGGCAACATGGGCGCGGGCTTTGCCAAGCAACTTAGTGCCGCCGGCCACCAGGTCCGCGTTACCGCGCGTGACTTCTCCAAGGCCGAGTCACTGGCTGCCGCCTACCCGGGCGTCACCGCCGTGGACGCTGCCAATGCACTTGGCGATTCGTCCGTCGTCATCGTCGCCACCGGCTACGCAGATGCGGTTCCTGCCCTGAAGGCACTCGGTTCGCTGGACGGTCGCATCGTGGTGGACATCACCAACCCGCTGACCGCTGATTACATGGGTCTGACCCTCGGATACGAAACCTCGGCGGCGGAAGAAATCGCCAAAGCACTGCCCGGCGCGCAGGTCGTCAAGGCCTTCAACACCGTCCTGGCCCAGGTCCTGGCCGAAGGCCCGACCTTCGCAGAAGGCCAGACCGTACCGGTCTTCTACGCCGGCGACAGCGAGCGCGCCAAACAGACCGTGCACGCCTTGGCTGAGAGCATGGGCTTCCAGGCAATTGATGCGGGCAGCCTGAAGAATGCGCGCTATCTGGAGCCAGTTGCGGGCTTGAACATCTTCTTCGCCTACGGCGCCGGGCATGGCACCCAGATCGCTCCGACCTGGATCCGTCGCGCCTGACACCTCTCCCGGACGACCGGGCACTCCTCAGTCGTCCGTTGTTGTCCCATCCGACACTCGATCACAAGGCAACTCATATGAACGCTTCGCTGACCCTGCTCGGCCGCTTCGGCCTGGCCCTTATCTTCATCATCTCCGGCTGGGGCAAGATCACCGGCTACGGCGGCACCCAACAGTACATGGAAGCCATGGGCGTGCCCGGCGCACTGCTTCCACTCGTCATCCTGCTTGAGTTGGGCGGTGGCCTGGCTATCGCCAGCGGTCTTTTCACCCGCTGGGTTGCCCTTGGCATGGCGGTGTTTTCCGTGGCCACTGCTGCCGTGTTCCATGCCAACTTCGCCGATCCGGCGCAGGCGATCAATTTCTGGAAGAACGTCTCGATGGCTGGCGGCTTCCTTGTTCTGGCTGCCCATGGGGCCGGTGCCTACAGCATCGACGGCTGGCGCAAGAGCGCCGTCAAGTAATACGGCCTGTTTGACCCTTTCAACATCGTAGAAGCGGGCGCGCAGGCGCCCGCTGTTCCTGGAGTAACGCAATGACTCGCGCCCCGTCACTCTTCATCTCCCACGGCTCGCCGATGTTCGCCGTCGAGCCGGGCCTGCTCGGCCCCAATCTGCAGCACCTTGGTGCATCGCTCCAGGGGATCACGGCGATCGTAGTGGTTTCGCCCCATTGGCAGACCATGGGATTGCGGGTCACGGCCGCGGCCCAACCTGCGACCATCCACGACTTCGGCGGCTTTCCTGACCCGCTCTACGAGATCGAGTACCCGGTGCCCGGGGCACCCTCGGTAGCCGCCCGCATTGTTGACGCCCTTGGCAACGCTGGGCTGCCGGCTACCCAAGACCCGCTGCGCGGTCTCGACCATGGCGCGTGGGTGCCGTTGCGCTATCTCAAGCCGGACGCAGACATCCCTGTCCTGCAGGTGTCCCTGCCCCGCGACCTGGACGCTACTGGTGCACTTGCACTCGGGAAGGCGCTGGCCCCGCTACGTGACGAGGGAATTCTCATCATTGGCTCTGGCAGCCTGACGCACAATCTGTATGAGTTTCGCAGCCACATCGATGACCCGCAGTATGCGCAGGAATTCGCAGACTGGGTGGCAACCGCCTTGGCGCAGCGCAGCGACCAGTCACTGGTCCACTACCGGACGGAGGCTCCCCACGCGGTGCGCGCGCACCCCACCGAAGAGCACTACCTGCCACTGCTGGTCGCGCTGGGTGCCAGCGAGCCTGAAGAATCCCGCACCCTTGTACCGGGGGGCATGACGTACGGGGTGCTCTCGATGGACAGCTTTGGCTTTGGCCTGAACGTGGAACAAGAAGGAGAACATGCATGAACACCAATCAATGGTCCGAACTGCGTACTGATCGTGCGCTCGCCTTCAGGACGCGCCCGGCGGCAAGCAATAACGAACGCCTGCTTGTCCTGCTGCACGGTGTGGGCGGCAACGAAACGAACCTCGCTGCCCTCGGCGCGGCGGCCCCTGCCGACACCCGCATGGTTTTGGCACGCGGACCGTTGACGCTCGGGCCGGGCCAGCACGCCTGGTTCCAGGTATCGTTTGGTCCACAAGGCCCGCGTCCAGACCTGGACGCTGCCGAGAGCAGCAGACGCCAACTCGCGGAGTTCATCGCCGAGCTGCAGGCCGATTTTTCAGTCCCCCCATCCAAGACCGTCGTTGCTGGCTTCAGCCAAGGCGGCATCATGAGCGCGAGCATTGGACTTACACGCCCTGAACTTGTCGCAGGATTCGGGATTCTGGCTGGTCGAATCCTGCCTGAACTTGCGCCGCAGATCGTTGATCGCGCTTCGCTTACCCGCGTTCGAGCCTTCATCGGCCATGGCCGGGATGACACCAAGCTGCCCGTGGACTGGGCGAACAAGGCTGACGCGTGGCTGAAAGAGCTTGGTGTCGAGCACGACACCAGGCTCTATCCGGGTGACCACGGCATTCCCACAGAAATGCAGGCCGACTTCATGCGCTGGTTCGACCAGACTACTCAGCAGAGGTGATGGTCAGAAACTGTACTTCACGTGGGTGTGGAGCCGGTCAAGATCGCCGGCCTGCCCATTCTCCAGCCGCCGCTGGGCATGGCTCAGCTCTGCGCCGAGGTCCAGCTTCGGGAAAGGCGAGTAAATCAGATTGACCCGCCAGGACTGCGCGCGTTCGGTGACGAGCGCGCCCGTCCATTGCGCATCGTTGTCGAGCCAGGCGCCGGAGTACACGAGGTTGCCGCGAAGCTTGGGCGAGAATGCATGGCGCCAGGCAATGAAGCCGCCGTAGCCATCCTGGGAATGAAGATCACCGGCAGCGTCAAGCACACTGTCAGCGCCCAGCGCAAAGCCCAGATAACGGCCAATCCCCTCCCCGCCGCTGACCATGTAGCGGAGGTCGTCGTTGCTGCCGATGTTGAGACGCCCCGATATGCTGGCTGCAAACCCCGTATCGGTTCGGCCGTCGTAGCGCAGGTTGCGTACCATACCGGCTACCGTGAAGTGACCCCACGCACCGCGCCGCGCCCAGCGGGCGGTGATGTCGGGAACGGTGTCATCGCCGCTGTTGAGGCGGGCGCCGTTGCCGAGGTACGTCGCCACCGTCGTCTGCGGATTTTCCAGAGAGAACGACCACGGGCCGCGCGTATAGCGAAGCTGCGCTTGGCGGTTGAAGATGGTGCCCTCGGACGGACCGGTGAAATCCACCGTATCCGGCAGTGCCGCCACGTCCTGGAAGTTGGACCAGGTCTGGCCAGCCAGCCAGTGGTTCCAGCTGACGTAGGCATGGCGGAGCGTCAGCGCGTAGGTATTGGTGATGACTTCGTTGCCGGCAAACGCGTTGTTGCCGCCGCCATACATATCAGCTTCGATGTACGCCTTCAGCGTATCACCGCGCTCCGTAACGGTATCAGCACCCAGCCAGAACCTGGAAAACTGGGCGTGCACGTCTGTGTAGCTGGCGCTCTTGCCGCTCCCATCTGCAGCTACAGGGGTCGCGGCCGGGAAGTAGAACAGGCGCCCGGCCGAGCCATCGGCGATGGTCCCATCGCTGGTGCGCGTGGTCATGGCATCGAGCTTGATGAAGCCGCCCGCCGTGAAGCGGGTACCGGGCATCGCGCCGGGCAGGACCGGCTTGGCCAACTCTGCAGGCGGAGCTGCCGCCACCGTCGCTGCGCCCGCTCCTGCCTTGGCGTCGCGCTGCTGGTACTCCTGCAGCATTCCGCGCATCTGCTGCATCTCCGCTTCAAGCTCCGCCATGCGCGCCTCCAGCGCGGCAGTATCGACTGCCTTCGCCAGTGCCGGATGCGGTAGTGCCGATAACGCAAGCCACAACGGCACCGAGGCCGCTGCCCTCTTCTTCAGTCCAACCATGACTCCCCTCCCAGGGCATAGCGATGCCGGCGCGGCCCGGTTGAGCAGGCCGCGTGGCGTTGATGAACGTAGTTGAGCGTTTTAGATGAAGCGCATGGAGACGGTGCCGATGCCGTCACCGCGGACCAGGACGTTGTCTCCGGCCTGCACAGCAATCGCCGCGGTAATCGCGCCGGACAACACGACCGCGCCCGCTTCGAGCGGCTGGCCATGCTCGGACAGCATGTTTACGAGCATGGCCACTGCAGCGGCAGGATCACCCAGCACCGCCGCACCCGCCCCCACCTCGGCGACCTGGCCGTTCTTCTCCAGCACCACCCCCAGGGTCTTCAGATCCAGCGCCTTCGGATCTGTGGGGCGAGAACCCAGAACGTAGCGTGACGCCGAGGTGTTGTCGGCAATGACGCTAGGCAGATCGAACCTGAAGCTCTCGTAGCGCGAGTCGATCAGCTCAATGGCCGGTACCACGTAGTCCGTGGCCGCCAGCACATCACTGGCGGCGCACCGTGGACCACGCAGTTCGTCGCGCATTACGAAGGCGATTTCAGCCTCCACCTTGGGATGAATCAGCAGTGCGGTATCTACCGCTGCGCCGTCATCGGCGGCATTGTCGCTTCCAAGAAAGCCGTAGATCGGCGTATCCACGCCCATCTGCTGCATCTTCGCATGGGACGTCAGGCCCATCTTCATGCCGACGATGCGAACACCCTCGGCCTGCTTGAGCGCACAAAGACGCTGCTGGATCAGATAGGCATCGGCCACGTCCAGTCCGGGATGGTTGTCCGTCAGCTTGACGACTTCGCGCACGTCGCGCTCGGCGTCGCGCAGCAGTCTGGCGCAACGGTCAATGGTTTCGTCATCAAGGCTCATACGGGTTCCTTTTCGGCGGCCACATCACGGCGGCGCAGCATGTCGAGTGCAACGTCGACGATCATGTCTTCCTGGCCGCCGACCATGCGGCGCTTGCCCAGCTCAACCAGAATGTCGACGGTGTTTATGCCAAAGCGCTGGGAAGCGGCCTCGGCGTGACGAAGGAAGCTGGAGTAGACACCGGCGTAACCGAGCGCGAGCGTTTCACGGTCCACGCGCACCGGACGGTCCTGCAGCGGCCGAACGATGTCATCGGCCGCGTCCATCAAGGCGTACAGGTCGCAACCATGCTCCCAGCCGAGGCGCTCAGCCGCTGCAATGAACACCTCAAGGGGTGCGTTGCCGGCACCGGCGCCCATACCAGCCAAGCTAGCATCGATGCGGATCGCACCGGATTCGGCCGCGACGATGGAGTTCGCAACGCCCAACGACAGGTTGTGGTGGGCATGGATGCCGATCTGGGTGTCCGGCTTCAAGGCCTGACGCAGCGCCTGCACCCGATCCCGCACGTCGTTCATTCCCAGCGCACCACCAGAGTCGACCACGTACACACAAGAAGCGCCGTAGCTTTCCATCAGCAGCGCCTGTTCGGCAAGGGCGGCAGGCGCGATCATATGACTCATCATGAGGAAGCCTACCGCGTCCATCCCCAGGGCATTGGCCGCTTCAAGGTGTTGGCGCGAGATGTCCGCTTCGGTGCAATGAGTGGCGACACGCACAATCCGCGCGCCCGCAGAATAGGCGTTCTTCAGATCGTGCACGGTACCGATGCCGGGCAGCAGAAGCGTGGCAATCCGCGCATGGTTGACCGACTCGGCCGCCGCTTCGATCCATTCCAGATCGCTGTGCGCGCCGAAGCCATAGTTGAAGGATGCTCCCTGCAGGCCGTCACCGTGGGCGACCTCGATGGAATCCACGCGCGCCTTGTCCAGTGCGCCGGCAATGGCGCGCACCTGTGGGAGGCTGTACTGGTGACGTACCGCATGCGAACCATCGCGCAGGGTGACGTCTGAGATGTAGAGCTTGCTTTGGGTCATGGGAGTCTCCTCAGGCGTCTGCTGGCTGGGCCAGCACCGATGCAGCCATGCGCTCAGCCGTTGCAAGTGCCGCCGAGGTCATGATGTCAAGGTTGCCTGCATATGCCGGCAGGTAGTGTGCGGCGCCCTCCACCTCCAGGAAGATGGAGGTCTTCAGACCGGTGATGGAGCCGACGCCGGGGACGTTGAGCGGCGCATCGATGACTTCAAACTGCACCTGCTGCTTGAGCCGATAGCCGGGCACGTAGGCATTTACCCGCGCGACCATCTCGTTGACCGCGGACTCGACCTTTGCGGTATCGGCGGGCTCCGACAGCACATACACCGTATCGCGCATCAACAGCGGAGGATCGGCCGGGTTAAGCACGATGATCGCCTTGCCAACCCCCGCGCCCCCCACGCTCTCGATAGCGCGCGAGGTGGTTTCGGTGAATTCATCGATGTTGGCGCGGGTTCCGGGGCCGGCCGAACGGCTGGCAATGGAGGCCACGATCTCGGCGTAATGCACTTTCGCAACCGAAGCGACGGCCGCCACCATGGGGATCGTTGCTTGACCGCCACAGGTGACCATATTGACGTTCAGAGCGGCGAGGTTCTCGTCGAGGTTGACGGTGGGCACGCAGTAGGGGCCGATCGCCGCAGGGGTAAGGTCGATGACCCTGATCGACGGCCGCGCCTGGCGCAGCATTGCGTCATTTCGGACATGCGCCGATGCAGATGTTGCATCAAACACGATGTCGATGTCGGCGAACAACTCCGACGCGATCAGTCCCTCCACGCCGGTCGCGATGGTCGGGACACCCAGTCGAGCGGCGCGCGCCAGTCCGTCGGAGGCCGGGTCGATGCCCACCAACGCGCCCATCTCCAGGTGTTTGGCGTTGCGCATTACTTTGATCATCAGATCGGTGCCGATGTTGCCGGGGCCGATGATGGCGACTTTCAGGGTCATACCGCACTCCTGTGGGGATTCTTGGGGGATGAAGTGGGATCAGGCAAAGTGCACGTCGGCGCTACCCAGCGCACCCACGCGAACGCGCATGTGGTCGCCGCGCTGCACCGGAATCAGTGGCACCAGGGCGCCTGAAAGGATCACCTCGCCCGCTTTAAGCGGGGTGCCCAACCGGCCCAGCGTGTTCGCCAGCCACACCACGCAGTTGATCGGAGAACCCAGCGCCGCCGCGCCGGCGCCGCTGGCGACCAGCTCGCCGTTCTTTTCCACGACCATGCCCAGCGTTCCCAGGTCAAGGTCCTTGGGTGAAACGCGTTGGCTGCCCAGCACGAAGGCCGCTGCGGAGGCATTGTCGGCCACGGTGTCGGTGATGCCGATCTTCCAGTCGCGAATGCGCGAATCGACGATCTCAAAACACACTGAAATTGCTTCGGTGGCCGCAATCACCTCGTGGTGGGTGATGCCAGGCCCGCAGAGATCGTGCTTGAGGTGGAAGGCGATCTCGCCTTCCGCCCGGGGTGCGATCAGGCCATCCAGCGACAACGTGCCTCCGTTGCGCACTTCCATGCGATCGGTGAGAAAGCCGAAATCCGGCTGGTCTACCTTGAGCATGCGCTGCACGGCAGCACTGGTCGCACCTATCTTCTTGCCGACAACGCGCTCACCATCGGCCAGTCGCCGTGCCAGTAGATCGCTGGAGATCGCGTAGGCGTCCTCGATGCCAAGCCCGGGAATGCGCTCGCTGAGCGGATCCAGCGGCTGCCCTTCCCGCAGCGCACGGTGCAGTTGCGCGGCGTGGGCGGCAATGTCGGCCGGGGTCAGGACGGCGCTCATGCCGATGCTCCGGACGGCGGGTCGCTCTTGAGTACGTCTCCCACCGCGAAGCGCTCTGGCGGCACTTCATTGACCATCACACGGATGGTCTGCATCGGCGCGTCCAGTTGCTCGTGCGCAGCGCGGGCCACTGCGCGAATGAAGGCCTGAACCTTCTGTTCGTCTCGACCCTGCACCAGGGTTACATGGATGATCGGCATGTCAGTCTCCGGTTTGAATCAAGTCAGTTCCGCGCCCTTGGTCTCCGGCAGGAACACCAGCACGATCAGGCCGGCCAGCGCGAAGAAACCGGCGGTAGCGAGCAGGCCGCTGCCCACCCCATGCTGGTTGGCCAGGTAGCCGATCAGCGCCGGCGCGATCGCTGCAATGGCGCGGCCGCCGTTGTAGACGAAGCCCTGCGCGGTGGCGCGGATCGACGTCGGGAACATCTCCGCGAAGGTCGGCGCGAACCCGCTGTAGAAGCCTGTGCCGAAGTAAGCCACGACGATTCCGAACGCCATAAGCAGGCCCGGCGTGTGGATCATCACGAACAGCGGCACCGACAACGCCGAGCCGGCGAAGAAGATCAGGAAAGCCTTCTTGCGCCCCAGCCGATCAGCGATGTAGCCGAACGTGACGTAGCCCAGTGCCGCACCCACCTGCATGATCACGATCCAAACGGTGGACTTGACCAGATCCAGCCCTGGGCCGCCTTCGGCGACCGGCGTGGCCAGGTAGGTCGGGATCCAGGTGAACAATCCCCAGTAACCGCACATAGCTGCCGTCGTGAACGCCAGGCCGATCAGCGTGTTGCGCCGGTGCGCGTTGAACAGCGCGCCCAGGGTTTCAGTGAAGGTAAATCGCTTGGTCTGGTTGACCCAGATCTCCGGCTCCTTGACGTGGCGACGCACGTAGAAGGCCAGCAGCGCCGGCAACAGGCCGACAGCGAAGACCCAGCGCCAGCCATACATCGGAACCACCACTGCGGCCACGATGGCGGCAGCCGCATAGCCGGTGGCGAAGGCACTCTGGATCCAAGCCATCACCTTGCCGCGGTGCTGGGCCGGCCATGTTTCACTAACCAGTGCCGAGCCGGCTGACCATTCCCCGCCGACACCGAGGCCCACGATCACCCGGAACAACATCAGCTGGCCGAGCGTGTCCGACAGCCCGCAGAGCGCGGTACCGATCGAGTAGCAGATGATGCTGAGGATCATCGATTTTGCGCGACCCATGCGGTCCGCCAGGAAGCCGAACAGCAATCCACCCGCAGCGGTGGCCAGCAAGGTGGCCGACATCACCATTCCCGCGTCGGACTTGTCGAACCCCAGATCCGCACTGACGTGCTTGATGACCATGGCAAACAACATCAGATCCATGATGTCCAAGGCCCAGCCCAGATAGGCCGATCGGAAGGTGCCCCACTGCTGCTGTGTGGCGCCTTGCCACCAGCGCTTGTTGCCGCCTCTTGCTGCCGACGTGGACGTACTGCTAGCCATTTGTTCCCCCTCCGGAATTTTTGGCGGTTGTCTTGTATCGGCAATCGATACCGATGGGCGACTATAGACCACATATTTAGGAAAAGGAACATATACGATACGCCGGTATCGCTGTACGATACGCGTACACCATTCAGAGGGTTGTCCCATGACCGAGCTCATCCTGCGTCTCCACGAAGACCGCCTCCCGGCGTCCTGCCCGCCGATCCACCTGCCTGCGCTGCCGCGAGCGGTCTACGTGCGATCAGGCGGGTTGGCGGTCGACGGACATGACCAGGGACAGTGGCTCGGCGAAGCCCATGCCTCCGTGTCGCAGGATGAGACAACCCTCATCAACGGCGCGGGAGAAACCGTTCTGTGGCGTTGGGAACTGAGCGATGCCGGGGCATCCGGTCCAAGCGCTCTACCCTCTGCGCCCGCAGCATCAAGCACCCTGAAGCTGGAGGCGGCTGTGGACCTGGACCCACGCTTCAGCTGGCTGATGCGCTGCGACCGCGTAGAGTTCCCGCCGGGCGGGGTCGCGCTCACCCACGTGCATCAAGGCCCGGGAATCCGCATTTGTCTCACTGGCGAGATCCGTATCGAGACGCTTGGCGAGACCCATGCCCATCCGGCAGGACAGGCATGGTTCGAATTGGGCCATGCGCCGGTGCTGGCACCTACGACGGATAGCGAGCCAACCACTTTCATCCGTTGCTTCCTGCTTCCCCGTCAGGTCAAAGGCCGCAGTTCCATCCGCTATGTGCATGCTGCAGATGCCGCGGCGACAAAGGTCCAGCAGTACCGGGTTTTCGCTGAGCGATACATTGACCTGCCTTGACCCTGCCGACCGTGAGGTAATCTAGCGCCTGCCCTACGCCCTCGAGTTCGCCAGAAGGTTCCCATGCCCCGTCAGACGCCCAGCGCCATCAAGGAAATCAACGCCAGCGACGGCGCGGACGTCATCGACGCGGGGGCGCCCGAACCCGGCGCGGACCAGGGACTACCCACCGCCATTGTCTCGCTGAAAGTGATCGAGGCGCTGGCCGCCGCACCGGCGGGGCTTGGCGTCACCCGGCTTGCCGAAATGCTCGGCATGCCCAAGGCCCGCATCCACCGGCATTTGAGCATGCTGCGCGAGCATGGGTATGTGGGCCAGGATCCGCGGACGAACCAGTATCGTGTCGGCTGGCAGATGTTCCTCCTGGGGCGCGCCTGCACCAGCCGCTTCGACGTGATGTCGCTGGCCAAACCGGTGCTTGAGCGCCTGCGCGACCAGGTCGGGCAAACCGTAGTCATCGCCACCTATTCGGACAATGAGGTGGTGGTGATCGACTTCCTGCGCGGCACCGCGCCAGTGGAGATCAGCCTTCGACCCGGCACACGCTTCCATCTGAACACCGTCGCCCAAGGCAAGGTGGTGCTGGCGTTCGCTCCTGAGACCGTCCGCCAGCAGTTCCTTGGTCAGCCGCTGCAGTCCTGCACGCCCCGCACCATCACCGATCCGGATCGATTGCGCGCCGAGATTGAGCTGGTGCGTCGCCGTGGCTGGGCAGATGCCCCGGAAGAGCTCTACATCGGCGTCAACGCACTGGCCGCGCCGCTCCTGCAGGCCAACGGCGAGCTGTTCGGCACGGTGGCCATCATCGGTTCGATCCACTACCTGCCCGGGACGCCGGAGCCCGCGCATGTGCAGGCGTTGCTGGACACCTCACGAAGGATCTCCGAACTCATGGGGTACGAGGCGAGCGACTCCGCACCTCAAGCGCAGCCCCTCAGAACGGGACGACAGCCTTGAACAGGAACTTGTCCCCGCCGAATCGATTCTTCACGTTGGTCTCGTAGGCCCACTGCCCGATCAACATGACGCCACCGGTAGCGGTGTACTTGACGCTGGGGCCATACGCGAACACTTCACCGCGACGACCAGCGCTCCATACCCCCCGGTATTGCCGCGACCCGCTGGCCAGCGACCTCATCGGAGCTGGTCTGTTTGAGGTAGTAGCCCGCCACGCCCAGGCCCCACTTCCCCACGGTGCGCCCCAGAAGCCAGTCCACGTGCAGCTCGTCACCCGACCGGTACTGCGTGTCGTCATTCCGGGTCTTGATGTTGTACATGACTTTCGCCGAGGCTTCCCAACCCGTGGCCGGCAACCATGAAACCGCGGCGACGGGTTCGAATGACCAGTAATTGGCACCGATACTGACGCGGGGATCATTCTGATCGTAGTGCCCGACTGGCACGAAGATGTCCAGACCAACGGTGGTGTGCCAGTCCCCGCGGTGCCAGCCGAGCACGATGGGGTCGATGACTATGTCTCCCACACCAAGGCGGCTGTCTCGACCGCCAAAGGCCGGATGACTCACCGACAGGTTCACCACGGGCACGATGACGTGGAAGGCGTAATCCGCGCCCAACAGCTTCCGGTCCGTCACGTGCACCCAGCGCATCGCATCGTACGTTGCATTGAGGGTCGCCCGCTGGCCACCTCCAAAGTCAACCTTGTTTCCGCCTCCATCGCGAAGATCGCCACTCCAATAGCCTGCATAGTTCAGAAAGTAGTCCCCGGCAGGTGGCAACGCACCTGCGGCCCAGCTCTCGGCGCCATTGGTGGACTGATCGCCACCTTCCTTCGCCTGACTGACCATGGGTATGCACATTGCCATGCAGGCGAGCGCGACGGTGATGCTCTTCATTGGACGAAAACCTCGGTACGGGTGGCGGATAGCGGCGCTGTTCAGAACGGGTACGGCTGATCAGAAGGCTCGACCGTGATCCACTTGATTTCGGTGAACTCCTCGATGACCGCCGAACCGTCAAAGCGTCCATAGCCACTGTTCTTCATGCCGCCATACGGCGCTTGGGGCTCGTTCTGTACCGTCGCACCATTCACGTGGACACAGCCGGCGTCGATACGCCTGGCGACGTCCAGCGCACGGGTCGCATCCCGACCGAAGACTGCCGCCGACAGGCCATAGTCGGTATCGTTGGCGACGCGGATCGCTTCATCCACACCGCTTACCCGCACAACTGTCGTGACCGGTCCGAACGTCTCTTCGTCGTAGATTTCCATGCCCGGCTTGACGTGGTCGACGATGGTCGCCGCCATCACAACACCGTCGGCCAACCCGCCCGCCACAACCTTCGCGCCTTTGCCGGTGGCGTCCGTGAGCATACGGTTGATGCGATCTGCCGAGGACGGGTTGATCATCGGGCCCACCACGCAGCCAGGATCGACCTTGGGATCCCGTGATGCCAGCGTGCTGGCACGGGCAGCGAACCTGGAGATGAATTCGTCGGCGATGGCCTCATCCACAACGAATCGCTCGGTCGACATGCAGATCTGCCCCTGGTACAGGAACGAGCCGAAGACCGCCGCGTTCACCGCACCGTCGATGTCGGCGTCGTCCAGCACCACGAACGGCGCCTTCCCACCAAGCTCAAGAAGACAACGCTTCAGATGCTTTGCACTTTCCACTGCAATGGAGCGGCCGACCTTCGTCGACCCGGTGAAGTTCACACGCCGAATGGCCTTGTGCGCGATCAGCGCATTGGTCACCTCGACGGCATGGTCCGGGCTTGTGGTGATGAAGTTCAGCACGCCCGCCGGGAATCCTGCTTCGTAGAAGGCCTCCGCCAGAAGAGAGTGGGTACGCGGGCTCTGCTCGGAGCCCTTGAGAATGACGGTGTTGCCCATCGCCAGTGGATACGCAATGGCGCGCGCCCCCAGAATGACAGGCCCGTTCCACGGCACGATGCTCAGCACCACACCTGCCGGTTGCCGGACCGTCATGGACAGGGTCCCAGGCTTGTCGGTAGGAATGGTCTCGCCGCGTACCTGCGTGGTCAGCGCCGCCGCCTCGCGGATCAAGGCAACCGAAGCCATTACATTGAAGCCTGCCCAGAGCGCCGACGCGCCAATTTCCTCGGCCATCACCTGCGACAGCTCACGTACCTTCGCCTCCAGTGCATCCGCTGCCGCCAGCAGCAGTCGGCGACGCTCCCCAGGCCCAACCGTTGACCAGGTGGCAAACGCACGTGCGCTTGATTCGGCAAGCCGGGGCACGTCTGCCAGTGTCGCGGTGGCTGCGGTGGTGACGACCGCCTGGGAGATCGGGCCAAGGCGATCGTATGTCTCCTTGCCAAGGCCGGGCTCCCGCTTGTTGTCGATGACCAGTTCAACGTTCATGGATGGATGTGCCTCATTGGTGTTGGGTGGCGATCACGCGGTCAACGGGGAAATGCGCAGGATGGGCTTGATGGTGATGCCCTTCTCGCTGTCTTCCATGGCCTGGTTGATCTGGTCGAACTCGTAGAACCGACAGAGTTTGTCGAACGGGAACCGGCCCTGCAGGAAGAGATCGACCAGAATAGGAATGAAGGTCGACGCGACCACATCGCCCTGCACGATCCCCATTACCCGCTTGCCCGGAATCATCACGTCATTGACGTTGAAGGACGCCTCGGTCCCCATCTTGGTCGCCCCTACGATGCCGCAGGTACCGAGGATGCCCACCGCATCAATCGCCTGGCGCAGGACCTCCGCACGTCCGGAGCATTCAAGGCTGAAATCGCAGCCGCCGCCGGTGATCGTCCTGATCACCTCGACCGGGTCCTGCTCTCTGCTGTTGATCACATGCGTCGCCCCCAGTTCCAGGGCCAATGCGAGCCGTTGGGGCACTACGTCCACGGCAATGATGGTGGTGGCACCGGCCACCCGCGCCGCCATGACGGCGGCAAGTCCAACTGCGCCGGTGCCGAAGGCCGCAAAGCTGTTTCCGGCGCGCACACCCAGTGCCTTCAGCACCGCACCGGCGCCGGTCTGGATGCCGCAGCCCAGCGGGCCGAGCAGCTCCAGTGGCGCCTCTTTTGGCACTTTGACCACGTTGCGTTCGTTTGCGATGGAATAATTGGAGAATGAGGATTGACCGAAAAAGTGGTCGTGCAGCACTTCGCCGTGCGCATCGCACATGCCCGTGGTGCCGTCACTCCTACCACCGCCAAAGTTGAGCGGCGCCATGTTGGAGCAGTGCGCCGGATGGCCCGTTTCGCAAGGGGCGCATAGGCCGCAGGACATGTAGGTCATGACGACATGGTCGCCGGGCTCGACGACGCTCACGTCTTCGCCTACCGCGACGACCACGCCCGAACCTTCATGGCCCAGGACGATCGGCAAGGGCGAGGGAAAGAACTGGTCGCGAAACACCATATCGGTATGGCAGACGCCCGATGCAACTACCCGAACCAGGACTTCCTTCGGTCCGGGTCGAAGTACCTGCGCCTGTTCAATGTTCAGCGGCGCACCTGCCTGGCGTACCACCGCAACGGTGGATGGATATGTAGCGGTTGCTGTCTGAGTCATTTCCATTGCACTCCAAAGGGGTTGATGACATGCGGCGAGGACGTGCGTCAGGCAGCGCTGGTGGACGCTGCGAGGCGCGCCCTTGCCTGCGTCACATCGCTGTCCAGGTCGTGGTTCCAGATCCAGTCGAAACGCGTTTCCAGCAAATTCTTGAGTGCCACCGCATCGGAGCCGGCATTGGCTGCACGGAACTCGTACAGGTCCCCTGCCTCCCGCGAGGTTCTCTGCACGGCGCAGGCGCGCGGCTTCCGGATGGATTCATAGATCTCCAGCAAACGCGGCAGAGCCTTATTACTAAGCGAATGATCGGCAAGCAGCTCGGACAGGAAATAGGCATCTTCAAGGCCTTGGCCCGCACCGGCGCCCTGATGAGGAAGCATGGCGTGCGCAGCATCGCCGATCAGTGCGACTCGCCCGTGGACGTAGGCGTCAAGCTCCGGAAGGTCATGCAACGCCCAGATGGTCGGTCGTTCGATATGGGACAGGATGATCCTGACTGCTTCGCCGCATGGCGCAAACTCGTCAAGCATCTCCTGGGATGTCGCAGGACGAACCCAGGAATCTTCCGCCGGCCACCGGCCTGCCGTCGCGGCGTCAGTACGGAATGCAACAATGTTCGTAAGCGCGCCATGCTTCACCGGGAAAGTGAGGACATGGATGTTGTCTGCGAGGAACATCTGCGGAACATCTACCATTCGGGGATCCAGACCCGACGCCTGGAATGCCCCCCTAAGCCGCGCCGTATCGACCATTCCTCGATAGGCCCGCGTACCGGAGTAGACCGGCGCAGCAGGCGCAGCATGGCGGCCCTTCAGCACTTCCTCACGCAGCGCGGACTTGATGCCATCGGCGACGATGACGATGTCGGCCACCGCGGTCGTGCCATCTGTGAATGCAATGGTGGCACTGACTGCGTCCTGCGACACCGAGACTGCCCGCTTGGAGAAGCGTGCCACGCCATCCGGAAGGCGCTGGCTGAGCAGGTCCAGGAACTCAGCGCGATGCACTGACGACTGACCCGTAGGCGGCGCGACACTCGAACCAATGTAGCTTCCGTCGCTGGCGTAGCGCCAATCGAACCAGACCTGCTGCCACGGCATCGGCGTGCAGTCTGCCAGGGCCAGGTACTCGTTCTCCAGGCCTAGGCCCGCGACAGCGCGAACGGCATTGGGTCCGAAAGAGACGCCGGCACCGACCTCTCCAAAGGCGCTGGCGGCCTCGAACAGGGAGACTTGGAGATGTGACCGTCCTGCCAGGCCGATGCCTAATGCCACCCCGGCGATTCCTCCACCAACGATTGCAACCCGCATCGGGGCGGGCACCGCTTCTGCCTCCACGTGCGTGCTGATGAATGACGTTGCTTCTGTTTGCACAGCCTTCCTCCCGATCCAGTCATCCGGCACCCGCCGATGTCTTTCCGGGAGCGCCTTGACGCTGATGCTCACGCTGCGGGGTTGCGATGTCTAAGATAAGATCGGACGGGCCACTATTCCCCCAAGGGAATAGTTCGAGCACATCCCCTTGATTTGGAACCTTTGGTGCGACGCACCATGCCTATTGGCCTCGGGCCGGGACGATTCCGTGAGTATCGATATCAGGCAGCTTCGCAAGTTCATCGCAGTGGCAGAAACCCGCAACTTCACTCGTGCGGCAGAGCGTCTGCACATGACCCAGCCGTCCTTGAGCAAGCAGATCCACCAGCTTGAAGAAGATCTGGGCGCCCTGCTCTTCCAGCGCGGGAGCCGCCCGATCCGGTTGACGGAGGCAGGTCGCCGCTTCCATGAAGACGCCTTGGCAGTCCTCGATCGCGTCGAACAGATGGAGGTGACGGCGCGACGGCTGAGCTTGAGCAGCAAGCGGATATTCAATGTGGGCTTCGTTGCATCCGCCCTGTATGGCGGGCTACCTACGGTCATGCGCCGCCTGATGGAACGGCGAACGGATCTGGATGTGCGCTGGCTGGAGATGACGTCCGTGGAACAGCAGGACGCGTTACGGCGCGGCATGATTGACGTCGGCTTCGGGCGGATCATCACAGGTGATGCGTCCGTGACGCGTGTGATCCTGCGCGAGGAGCAGCTGTTCCTCGCCATTTCACCGGAACATCGACTTGCACGCAGAAAAGGGCCTGTTCGCCTGCTAGAGCTGGATGGGTGCGACCTGGTGGTGTATCCAAGCAAGCCCCGGCCGAGCTTTGCGGACCAGGTGCTTTCGCTCCTGCGTGAGCATGGCGCGCGCCCGCAGGAAGTGCATGAGGTCAAGGAGCTACAGACAGCGTTGGCGTTGGTGACAGCCGGCAGCGGTGTGTGCCTGATCCCAGCCACAGCTCGGCACCTCCGCCCGGCGCTGGTCTATCGCGCGACCCAGGACAAGGACGCGGTGTCACCCATCGTGATGAACTACCGCAGCAAGGACGAGGACCCCGTCATTGAAGTGATCAAAGAGGTGACACGGGAGCTGTTTGCTGAAGGACCCGATTGGCTGGAGCCGGCCTACAACCGTATTCCGGCCTTCTAGGCATTGAGTTCCATACTGGCAGCCAGAATTTGAACGTCGTCGCCCAGCTGACTTAAGCCCAGCTCGGTTGGCAGCGTGTCTCTCGGATCGTATGCATCCGGGCCTCAGGTGCGCCGGTCACCAGCTGCCCCGTTCTCGCACAGGCCAGTCTTCAGAAACTGTCGACTAGGCCGTCCGATCTGCCTCTGCCTCATGGCCACATCTTCTAACCGTCTTGCGCAGCCTCGAATGTAGCGTCCGACGTCGAGGCTTGCCGAAAGTTATAGATTGAAGCACCCAGATAACTGACGGTACTTCAACCGTGCGCGAGACCCGGAAAAGCCTGCATCAAACGTTGGGGCGCTCTGCCGGCCGGCCGACCGAACTAGTGTCGGTCAAGTACCATCCATACGATCAGCAAATGGAATGAAACCAGTGCCCATCAAGCAGACACGTGGTCCTCAGGTAGGTATGTGCAACATCTGTGGTGAGTTCAGCCCTTTGACTGTGGATCACTGTCCGCCTAAGGGTTGGGCACCGCGGGTACCTCTGCAGGTATCGGAGGTGATGGCTCCCCTTAGCGAGGGACCAAAGTTCCGATACCAGAAGTTGAACAATGGCGTTCAATTTCGATCGCTCTGCGAGCGGTGCAATCGAGACATCCTCGGCTCCCGCTACGATCCCGAGATGATTTCTCTCGTGGAGAAGGTCACCGCGTTAACCAAGTCACTGCTTCACATTCCAGCCCTTCAGTACGTTCGGGTACGCCCGCAACGCATCATGCGCTCGGTGATCGGACACCTCTGCTCGCAAGGAATCAATCGCTACAACAAGGGGGAGCTAACCGAAGTCTTGAAGAATTACCTGACTGATCCTTCGGCAAGATTCCCTAAATCTCTCAGCTTGTGCTATTGGCTTTTCCCGCATCCGGGCGTCGTGTTGACAAGGGACTACTCTATAACGAAGTTAGGGTATGGCACTCACAGCATGCTCTGGATAATGAAGTGCTTCCCTCTCGGGTTTGCGCTCATTGATCGGGGCTACGTATTCGATGGCGTGCCCCGTCAAATGGTCATGGATGGGTTTGGTGACCTTAGTGACGATGACGAGGCTGAAATGCCGATCGCCCTGCTTGGCTACCCTCCTCGCTACTTTCCAGAGCATCCCAGTAGCAATTCGGCGATCTTGGCTGGACCACAATCCACCTTGGCCAGTCTCAGCCCGCCGCGGGCCAAAGACCTCTCAAAGTTCAAGTCCTAATAGACTCCTCCTGGGCAGATTCTGTGGCCTCGAGATCGATGGCTCTCTGGTGACAGGTTGCTCAGCCGATAGCTGCGCCTAGGCGATTGATGCGGTACAGGCAGAAGCAGTTCATTACCCGTTTCAAGCTGGACTGGATTACCCAAAATTGCGAAACTGTACGTACGGCGCGTGGTTGGTGAGGCCCTGTCTCCGTTAAAGACAAAATCTCACCAACTGGCTAATCCTCGATGGCGCGTCCAAGGGCCCGAGGAGCACGACTAAGGAGGCCTATATGGTTCAACTGAACGTGTCAGCCAGCTGGCAAAGCCGCCAGGGATTCAAAGGCAAAGTCGCCTTGAAGCTCTGTCTGCCTGTCGGATTGCTGCTGACGGTGTTCTTCACCATCTGCAACATCTGACGGTTGGCGACACCAGGGGATGGGGGCCTAGAGCCCCCTTCTTTTTTGCCTCAAGGCTAACTCGCCCGCCTCTGACACTTCGCCTCATCAATAGGATCGTCGTTCTTGCTTGCTTCCGCGGTGGGAAGTGCTAGGCCGCCCCGAGCGCTGGCTTTGTGGCCGATGATCAGCTCGCGATGAGCTGAGGTGAGGTGAGGTGAGCATTACCCCCAAGGGGGCAGCAACTTGCCTGAGGCCTGGCTCCCAGCATGCTTGACTTCCAATCGGGCGCCCTATCGCTGGAGCAGCAGACGCTTCCCGCTGGTGCTCAGCAGACGCCACGCCCAGACAGAAACCAGGGCAGCGCCAAGGATGCCTGCCACGGCATCCAGCCACGGGGCGCCGCAGAGCCAACCCGCCACCAGCGCGGCGACCGCGAGCACCGAGGTAGCGGCATCTGTGACGACGTGAAGATAGGCAGCGCGGAGATTGAGATCGGCACCGTGCTGATGTCCATGCGCAACGCAGTCGGGAGCGTCGTGCTGACGCCGATCATGGCCGTCGTGCAGCCAGCGTGCGCAGGCAATGTTGGCCAACAGGCCTATGATCGACATGACGATGGCTGCCGGATAGTGGATGTCGGCCGGTGTCGCCAGCCGTTCGATGGATTCGATCAGCATGGATGCCGCCAATACCAGCATCAGGAGTCCACTGGTATAGCCGCCCAAGGCTTTGATCTTCCAGGTGCCAGACCGGAAGCTCAGGTTGTCGTGGTGCCGGCGCGACACCGCAGCGCCAGACCAAGCACCAGGACGTGGGAGCTCATGTGCCATCCGTCGGCCATCAGTGCCATGGAGTTGAGCGTCCAGCCCGCAATGACCTCGGCGAGCATGACCACGACGGTCAGTGCGGTCGCTTTCCGGATCCCATCCGTGGCATGCACCTCGGCGATGCCGTCGACGGCAGCCTCGTGGTGGGACAAGGAAACGTTGGAAGCGGACATGGCTGTTTCTCCATGAAAGTTGGGATCGCCCCGGCTGGCCGGTGTAGTGCGGTTACGGAATCCTGCAAGTGACACGTTGAACCCCTGGGTTGCCAGGGGCCCGGTCCGCATATCAGGCCAGCACCCCGTTGGCACGGGCCACGTGGGTGGAGATGGCATCCATCAAGGTCGGATTGAGTGCGTCGTAGGGAGGCAGCGACAGTGCGTTCAGCCGCGCACGGACGTCGTCCATCTGCTCAGGACGCGTACCACCACCTTCGATGATCGAGGACACGAACGCCGCGAAGCGCGGTTCCTCCCAGCCCTGTTCCGGCGAGCGTTCGACGTGGATGAAGTCCAGCCCGAAGAAGGGGTGCGCCTGGTTTTCGATCCGGCCGTACATGTGCACACCGCAGCTCTCGCAGGCATGGCGCTGAATGGTGGCGTTGGCATCGACGACGGCCAGCTTTTCCGCATGTGCGGTGACGCTGACGGAATCCCGAGGTACCACGCCTACCACCGAGAATGCGGCGCCTGCAGGTTTCCAGCACTTCGTGCAGCCGCACGCATGGTTGTGTGCGACGTTGGACGCGACCCGGACCTCGACGGTGTCCGCGCTGCACAGGCAACGCAGGGTGCCGCCAGCGAAGCCGCTGATGCCCGGGATGACGCCGTTGTCCACAGCGGGATGGAGAGAAGGAATGTTCATGGGGTTTGCTGACTCCTGCGGTTGATCAGTAGTTGATGACGGTGCGGATGGACTTGCCTTCGTGCATCAGCTCGAAGGCCTCGTTGATCTGCTCAAGGCCCATGGTGTGGGTGACGAACGGTGCCAGGTCGATATCACCGTTCATCGCGTCTTCGACCATGCCGGGGAGCTGGCTGCGTCCCTTCACACCACCGAACGCGCTGCCGATCCAGCGGCGACCGGTGACCAGCTGGAACGGGCGGGTGGAGATCTCCTGCCCGGCACCGGCCACGCCGATGACAACCGACTGACCCCAGCCGCGGTGTGCGCTTTCCAGCGCTGCACGCATCACGCTGACGTTGCCGATGCACTCGAAGCTGTGGTCGACACCCCAACCCGTCATCTCCACGATGACCTGCTGAATCGGCCGCTCATGGTCCTTGGGATTGATGCAGTCGGTCGCACCGAACTGACGAGCCAGCTCGAACTTCGAGGGATTGGTGTCGATGGCGATGATCCGGCCGGCCTTTGCCTGGCGTGCGCCCTGGATCACGGCCAACCCGATGCCGCCTAGTCCAAACACGGCTACCGAGTCGCCTTCCTGCACTTTGGCGGTGTTATGTACCGCACCGATGCCGGTGGTGACACCGCAGCCGAGCAGGCACACGTGCTCCGGGTTGGCGTCCGGGTTGATCTTTGCCAGCGAGACCTCGGCAACCACGGTGTATTCGCTGAAGGTCGAGCAGCCCATGTAGTGGTACAGCGGCTGACCGTTGTAGCTGAAGCGGGACGTGCCGTCGGGCATCACACCCTTGCCTTGGGTGGCGCGTACGGCCACGCACAGGTTGGTCTTGCCACTCTTGCAGAAAAGGCACTCGCCGCACTCGGCGGTGTAGAGCGGAATGACGTGGTCGCCCGGCTTCACGCTGGTGACGCCCTCACCCACCTCGACCACGATGCCGGCGCCTTCATGCCCCAGCACGACGGGGAACAGCCCTTCAGGGTCGTCGCCAGACAAGGTGAACGCATCGGTATGGCAGACACCGGTACTGGTGATACGAACCATGACCTCGCCCTTTTTGGGGGGGGCGACGTCGATTTCGACGATCTTCAGGGGCTCGCCGGGACCGAACGCAACGGCAGCACGTGACTTCATGGTGTTCTCCTCATGGACATTGGGTTGGCCAGCAAGGTGCGGGCAGGGGCTCAGTATCCGCACTGCGTTCATCCCGGTATATGGAATTGTTTTGATTTCATAATTCCTTTTTGCGGAATACCATTGAACTCTCCGAATTTCACGGCGGTAGCCATGAACAGCGAGCTGGAACTCCTCAAGATCTTCCGCGCCGCAGCCGAATCCAGCAGCTTCCGGGATGCAGCTGTGCGGCTTGGCTCGTCGCCACAGGCAGTGACCCGCGCGATCCAGGCACTCGAATCGCACTACGGCGAGCTGCTCTTCCATCGCAATACCCGTCAGATGCGCATCACCGGCTTTGGTGAGGGGCTGCTCACACGGTTGAGGCCAGCGCTGGAACAGTTCGATGAGGTATGGCGCGCTCGCGGCACCGGCCTGCAGGAGGCCGTCAGTGGCACCGTAAGGGTGAGTGCGCCGCAGAGCTTGGGATTGCGCGCGATTCTTCCTGCGCTGAAGCGGGTTACCGCCTTGCATCCGGCCGTGACGCTGGACGTGCGGCTGTCCGATCGCATCAGTGACGCCGTAGACGAGAAGATCGACGTTGGGCTGAGGGTTGGATTCATGCACGACAGCCGCTTCGTGGCGCGCAAGGCCGCCGATATGCGGCTGTTCACCGTAGCCTCGCCCACGCTGATAAGCGAACGTGGCGCCCCTGCTGATATAGATGCGTTGAGTTCCCTTCCTGTCACTGCGTCACTGGACCCCAACACCGGCCGTCCGTGGCCTTGGTACTTCACATCGGGGCGCCAGTGGATACCGGCCAACCCGGCCGTGATCGCTGATGATGCCGATCTGGAGATGGGCGCCGTGCTTGGGGGAATCGCCTTTGGCCAGCTCGCCGACTACATGGCAGCGCCCTTCATTGCGCGCGGGGAGCTTGTCCGCGTTCTCACGGATGAGGAGCCCGAGCCTTGGGGGCTTTATGTGTATCGACCGCAGCGCGGCCCGGTGGCGCCCCGCGTGCGGGCGGTTTTCGACGCGATCCTGGAATCGGTTGCCGCCTTGGCTACCGCTCCTCCGGAGCCCGCAACCAGCCCCGGCCGAGCGCGGAAACGCGCCACCTGATGGAGGGTCTCCCCTCCCCCTACGCGAGCAGCATCACCCCGTCGAAGCGCAGGTGGTGCAGAACCTCGCGCAGGATCAGTAATCTGGCGGCGAACTCCGCATCCATGGGTAGTCCCTGCTGTGCGGCAGGGCTGCCGTAGCTGACTGCTGCCAAGCGCCCGAAGAGTCCCTCCACTGCCTGGATGTCCAGTTCAATCCGCGGTTGCGGACGGTAGCCCGATGCTTGCGCGACATCGAACAATGTTGGCTCTACCAGGCTGAGCAGACGTGGCTCGCCGGGCAACGCCCAACCCTTCATCAGCTCATCCTCCACGACGACGATGGCAGTCTCCAACCGCGATTCATCGGGGAACCCCCCTTTGAACGGTCCCCGCACCACCGCGTTGGCACCTAACTGAAGCACCACGTTCCCTTCGGGCTCGTCCGCGCTGCCGAACACGAACCGCGTAACCTCCGGCTCAATGCTCAGCAACATCACGCGCTCGCCTGGCAGCGCGCCGCTGCAGGCACGGGAGAAATGGGCGGCCACGAGATCCGGCAGATTCATGGTGGTCTCTTCCTTCGATATCGTATACAGATTGCCACGGCATTCTGCCGGGTAGATCAAGGATCCAGAAGCAGATGCAACACCTTGCGATGCGTTGCCTTCATGGCATCGACGTCGGGCTCCGCCGCCTCGCCCATGATCATCCTGGCCACGGCTACGTAGACCAGCGGCGCCATCGCGAACTCGATGTGGTTGGCCAACGGCCCTCCCTTCAATGCACCCGCGTCGACAAGGCGGTTGATGCCAGCCTGGCGCTCGCGCTGTGCCACCTGATTGGCCACGCGCCACTTCTCCATGACCGCCGGCACTCGATGCGCCTCTGCGATCAGCAGTCGCATGATGGCCAATGCCTCTGGCGTCAGGGCCGCGTAAGTGGAGTCGACCAGCCGGTCGACAAAATCCACCGGGCGTGAGGCGCTCTGCAGCTCCGCCCAGTTGCAGCAGTGACTGCAACAGGGTCTCGAACATGTCGTCCTTGTTCTTGAAGTGAACGTAGACGTTTGCCTTGGACATCCCTGCCCGTTCGGCAATCCGCGACATGCTTGCGGCCGAGAAACCCAGGTTGCTGAACTCCACCAACGCAGCGTCGAGGATCTGCTTTCGGCGGACCTCAGGAGCCAGCCGCGTCCGCTTGGCCGTTGGCTGGGCGCTCTGCTTTTCATTTCCCATCTGGTGCGCTTCCTTCTTCGACGGTTTCGTCCTGCTACCGCAGGCCCTGAGTGTATCCAGCGGCACAGCCTCGTTCGAATGAACGCCAGATGACTGCCACAATTCCAATAATGACCGACCGGTCATTATGACATTAGGATTCTTACTGTCCGATCGGTCATTAGCGTGGGAGCCACCTCCCTAGCTGTCAACAGGCCGACGGGCACCTCCCATTCTGGCGCGCATCAGACGCGTCGCCCCCCTTGAAGGAATTCGACGATGGATCAATGCACCATCCGATCCCACAGCTCCGCATCCAACTCCTGGCTACTCGCTCTGATAGCTGCGGCAGCAATAACCAGTGCGTTCAACGCTCAAGCAGACGATGGCGGCGAGGCCGCCGCCGAACGCAGTCAAGACGACCAAACACGCTGGGGTATTGGGCTGGGAGCGGCGATTCTGGAGCGTCCTTACAAGGAATACGACCGCGAGACCAAGGTTGTGCCTATCCTGTATTTCGACAATCGCTGGCTAAGCGTCAACGGCGGGCGGCTCGACTTCAAGGTCAACCGCAGCGAGACCTTGAACCTGCGGTTGCGGGCCCGCTATGCCCTGGATGGATACGATGCGGATGACTCGCCATTCCTCGCGGGCATGGGCGATCGGGACGACAGCGTATGGCTCGGTGGTGCGGTCATGTGGAAACCTGCTTTTGCAGAACTCTCTGCGGAGTACTTGACCGATGCAATGGACAACAGCAAGGGATCGCGCTTCCGCGTCGAGCTCGAGCGGCGATTCGCTGCGGGCCGGTTCGGCTTTACCCCACGCCTCGCCGTAGATTGGCTGGACGAGAAGTATGTCGCTTACTACTACGGCGTTCGGCCAGACGAGGTGTTGCCGCTGCGTCCTGTCTATGCAGGCGAAGCGACAACCAACCTGGAAGCCGGGCTCAGAGTCGATTACAGCCCGGGTGCGCGGCATACCTTCTTCCTGGACGCCAGCGCGGGGAAGCTTGGCAGCGCCATCAAGGACAGCCCGCTGACGGGCAAGTCGGAACAGGTCCGTGTGACTGCGGGCTATCTGTTCCACTTCTAGACACGGACCGCTGACAGGACGGGCCTGGTACTGGGCCCGTCCACGCGTGAACGCGGGGAACCGTCGGTCAGCTGCCTCGTCGGCTGGCGGCTCAGTCCCCGAGGAACTGGACCAGATCACTGACGAAACGCGTCGGGTTCTTGAACATAAGGAAGTGGTCGCCCTGTTCCTTCGCGGTGTACACATACAGTTGTGAGTTGGGAACCGTGTCGTGTAACCATCGCTGGCTGGGGAGATTGTTGCTTTCCTCACCGGTGAAGACGGCAACGGGAATGTCGATCTTGTGCTGGATTACGTCGCGCCAGTCGTTGTTGACGTGGTCGAACAGCACCCGCGCCGTCGCCTTGGGATCCGTCTTAATGAAGGCATTGGCAAACGCTTCGGAGTTCGCGTAGTAGGGCGAGTCTTTGAGCATGGCGCGCTCCCAAGGCTTCATATCGGTCACGAGGCTGTTGAGCGGGGCGCCGGTAGTGAAGCCGGCAACCATGCGCTCAGCCGAGGTCGTCGTTCCACCCGCATCCAGTCGTTCCTGTTCGCTCCAGTCCTGGTGGGCATAGATGGAAATGGGCTCGTCGACAAACACGGCCTTGTTGAATGCCGAGGTCCCGAATAGATCGATATACGACCAGAGCACGGCGGCGCCCATCGACCAGCCGACGTAATCGGCCTTTTGAAGGCCAGCATGGGTATTGAAGTCATGAAGATCCATGGCAAAGCGCGCAATGCGTCCGCCGCGTTCAACCTTCTCGGAGAGGCCCTGGTTGCGCGGATCCAGCACGAACACGTGGTGGTTCCGACTCAACAGGTAGATCAGGTTGATGTACTCGGCACCATTTGCCGACCAGCCTGGAATGAACACGATGGGCTCGCCCTGCCCTGCTTCCCAATACGCAAGCTGCACGCCGTCGCTGGTGCGGAAGTGGTTGATCTGCAGCCCCGGGAACTCCGAGAGCTTGGCTGGAAGCCCCGGAAGCGGTTTCGGGAAGGTGAAATCGCTGCCAAGCACCTCGATTGCCGGCGCTGCGGCGGCGCCACCGCTGGCGAGTGTCAGCGCTATTGCAAGCAATGAAGCATGTACTTTCATGAATGTCTCCTTGCGGCAGGCGCCGCCTTGGTAGAAGGTCAGGCGTGCAGCCATGCCGGAGCGGTTGATGCCCCGGCGCCCAGGAAGAAGCCAAACTGGATGTTCATCATCCCGATGGGTTCGATGTAGCGGCTGTTCCGCAGCGGCCCGGCGTCAACCGGCACGAAGCCAAGCAACTGTGCCAACGCGCTGGTCTCCCGCTTGGCAGCAACGTTGTCGGAGGCGATCAGCACCTGGAGCGCCTGCCCGGTCCGTGATTCCGATGGAATCAGCTGGGCAAAGATCGTGTTGAACGCCTTCACCACGTGGGCGCCGGCTGCGACGCACTGCAGTTCCTCGGCAGCGGAGGTGGTCAGGCCTGTCAGGAGATCCTGGAAATCCGCCGAAACCGGATTGCTGACATCGACAAGAATTTTTCCCTCGACGCTCCCGGCATCACGTGCGACGTCCAGCGTGGCGGGGTAAGGCAGCGCCAGGATGACGACATCCGCCAGTTTGATGGCCGCCGCAATACCGCCGCCCTCTACCGAAGTGCCCAGCGCCAAGGCGAGCGCTGCCGCCCGGCCAGGATCGCGGTCGCCAATGACCACCTCACGCCCTGCATCATGCAGAGCGCGCGCATATGCCTGGCCGATGTTGCCGGTACCGATCACGGCGATCTTCATCTGACTGCTCCATGGTTGGGAGACCCCACTGTGGACTCCCGACCAATCCAGATAAATATTGCTCTGGCGCAATCATCTGAGTGTGTGGGTTTGCAATCAGAGCGTGAACACAAGTTTCAGGCTGGCCGCCAGCACGTCCTGCTGGTCGCGTCGTCCACCGGGGTTCCTGACGAACTGCACACCCGGTCGCAACGTCACTGCCGGACTCACTCTGTAGCCGTAATTCAGTTCAGCGGCAGTCTCGGCGCGTTGCGGGCTGCCGGTGCGGAGATCGGCCGAGTTCTGAGCTTCCTGCATGCCAGTGACGCGGCTGTTCACGAAGACCTGGCCGACACCAAACGTCACATCGTCCTGCGGTCGACCGGGCAATGGACCCGTGTAGCTGAGGATGACTGCCGCCTTGCCCCTGAGCTTGTTGGTGGCGCGATCAGCCAACGCGAGATTGGCCACTACCGAGAGCCCGTGGGAGCCATCAGCCTGGGGGGCGATCAGCTGCTGCAGCACATTGGCATGCACACCAGCGTGGTGGCCTACCCGGGCTGCGGCTAGACCGCTGGCCCATGGGTAGTCTCCGTTGGAGTCCCGGGTGATGTCGTCAGAGTTGCTGCTGTCATACCAGCCTCCCAGCTTGTAGGTGCCCGGGAGGTCATGGTGTCCACCGAAGGTCGGCGTCCACTGGAGTTCAGCGGCATAGATGGTGCCCGTCGCCCCACCATGCCCAAGGTAAAAGCCCTTGCTGTCACGCAGGTTTTCCGGATTTGACTCGATGACACCGAGGTGCACGTACAGTTCCGGAGCGATGCGCTGTCGAAGCCGCGCGCCCCATGAACTCACCGGCGAGTTATAGAGATAGGTCCCCACGATCTGGCTGGATGCCGGACCACAAAGGATCACGTTGGATATGTTGCCGCAGGGCGTAACGCCGTAATCCTCACCATGGGTCACACGCCCAACCTTCAATGCGGTGGCGCCGTCATTGAACGATTGCTCATACCAGAAATCGGTCAGGCGCCAGATCTCTCCACGACCGTAGATGGACTGCATTGGCTGCAGCAGCCCCATTCCGGTATCGACTGCCAGATTGTTGCCGTGGCGGTTGGTGACGGTGAGCTGCAGCTTGCCGCCGGGATGATCCCATGCCTTGTCCGTATCCACCGTAACGCCCAGCAGGAACTGCCCTGCGGCACGGCCAGCGTCATGGGTACCGCCGCTGGTGTTGTAGACCGAATCCACTACCTCACTGCCGACGATGGTCACACCGCGTGCGGCCAGCCGGGTTCGGTTGCCCCCCCAGTCACCGGTCAGGGTGCTGCGGTGGAAGAATCCCTCGCCGGTATCGGCGGCTGTTGGAGCAGCCTGCACGGACCAACCCGATGCGCACAGCATCGCCGCAGCGAGAGCCAGCGAACGTGGCGCGATTTTGGTTCTGCGGATCATTGTCGAATCCTCATTCGATGCGAACGCGCGCCCGCTCCCTCCCGGGAGCGGACGACGCACTTGCTCTGATGCAGGGGATGCGCTGCGCGCGATCCTCAGTGGGTCGTGGTGCGCCCCGGAAGCGCGTAGGCGATGATGTAATCGCCGTAGTCCGGTGCCGAGCGCGATCCGCTGGCGGTTACAACCACATACTGGCGGCCATCCGCCGGAGAAGTGAATACCAGCGGGGTGGAACCACCGCCCACCGGCAGCGGGCTCTTCCAGACTACTTCACCCGTCGCCACATCCAGGGCACGGAGGTAATAGTCCGAAGTGGCAGAGAAGAACACCAGGCCCGAGCCGGTGGTGACGGCTCCGCCCAGCGTGGGCATGCCAAGCTCCATCGGCAGGTGCGTTTTCATACCCAACGGACCGAACTGTTCCGGCGTGCCCAACGAACGGTGCCAGAGCACTTTCTGGGTGGTCATGTCGATCGCCGCCATGGTGCCAAACGGCGGAGTCGTGCACGGCACACCAAGGAACGACTGCACCATCCCACGCTCAGCACCATAGGGCGTGCGTTCCATCGGCACCACGCCTCCGGTGTGGGCCGACGTCTTGCCAGTGGCGGCCAGGCGCGCATTCGTGTCGGCTCGCGACAGCAGACGTCCCTTCATCATGATCCGCATGTCATTGACAATCATGATGTCGTGGCGCTTGTCGATCGACTGCCCTCCCCAGTTGGTAGTACCGAACCAGGAGGGATTCTGCAGGTACCACTTCAGTTGTGGCGGGGTGTAGTCGCCTTCGAAATGCAGACCAGCGAACTGCACCCGGCAGTTCAGCTGATCAATGGGGGTGATGCCCCACATGGATGCTTCCGAGACCACGCCGTCGCGCATCGCCGGCATGCCCACCGAGTACGGCTGGGTCGACGACAGGCGTTCACCGGGCACACCACCGGTAGGTACGGCGCGCTCCTCCACATTGGTAATGGGCTTTCCATTGCGACGGTCAAGGACGTAGATCTGGCCATTCTTGCCCGCCTGTACAAGCGCGGGAATGCGGCCACCTTTCCCATCGGGCATGTCATACAGCACCGGCTTCGATGGGAGGTCGTAGTCCCACACATCATGGTGGACCAACTGGAACGTCCAACGTTCCAGACCGGTCTGCGCGTCCAGTGCCACCACGGAGCTGCTCACGCGATCCGTTGCCGCCGAACGGTTGCCGCCGAACAGATCGGGAGTGCCGTTGCCGGTGGGCAGGTAGACCAAGCCCAGTTCCGGGTCGTAGCTGGGCGTGGCCCACATATTCGGGGTACCGCGGGTGTAAGTCTCGCCTTCCGCAGGTTCTCCGGTCTGGCCAGGCCGGCCCACGTCCCAGGCCCATGCCATTTTTCCGGTAACCGCGTCGAAGGCCCGTACCACGCCAGAGGGCTCGTCGGTGGACTGGTTGTCCATCACCCAGCCACCAACGATCAGGTTGCGGCCAGCCAGCAGCGGGCCGGAGGTGGGGTTGTAGAAGCCCGGCTTGACCGTACCCATGCGATGGGCCAGTGCCACCACGCCGTTCTCGCCAAACGTCGGTACCAGCATGCCGCTGTCTGCATCCAGCGCGACCAGGCGCATGTCACCCGTGCTGATGTAGATGCGGCGCTTGCCCGGAGTACCGTCGGCGACGTCCGGGTTGTCGTAATACGCCAATGAACGGCAACGCATCCAGTTCGCGGTCGCTTCCGGGGTCACGCCCGGGGTGTAGTGCCACAGCTTCGCGCCGGTGTCGGCGCGTACGGCGAATACCTGGCCCGACTGCGTGCATGGATACAGCGTGTTGCCGATCTGCAGCGGGGTGTTCTGATTCTCTCGACCGGCGGCGCTGACATCACCGGTGTGCAGTGTCCACGCCACCTGCAGCTGGTTGACGTTCTCTTTGGTGATCTGGTCGTCCGGGGCGAACTGTTCGCCCGAGGTGGTACGGCCGAACCCTACCCAGTTGGCTGGCTGCTTTGCGGCGTCATAGTCGTTGGCGACGGCCGGCGCGTGGTCGGCCTTGGCGATCCAGATCGGGCTGAACGCATTGGCTGCGGCCGCAACCAGGCCCGCGGCCAGCAGACCGGCAGTTGCGAAGGCGCCACGACGCACCCTTACGATGCCGCGAACAGCAGGCAGGGCCGGCACGCAAAGAGCGATGAGCATGCCCAGCACCGCAAACAGGCCCACTCGGGCAGCCAGAGGCCAGAATGCCAGTCCGACCTCCCAGACCGCCCACAGTGCCGTGAGCAATAAGAACACGGCATACAGCCACGCAGCACGCATATCCAGGCGGAACAGCAGCACCGCTGTGGCCAGCAGCACGACGCCGGCCGGAACGTAGTACACAGAACCGCCTAGCGACAGCAACTGCACGCCGGCGTACAGGAAATATGCGCCGATTGCAGCCAGCGCGAGCGCCAGCAAGCCGGCATAGATCCGCAATCCGGCGGGAGGCATCCCGCGCGGAGCGTCTGGGGTGAACGACATCATTGATTCTCCTGAAGTGTCTGGAGTCGCATGCAGGCGCATGCGCGGGAAAGGCAGCCGCAGCCAACGGCAAGCGAGAGCGGATGGATTCGCATGCCCGTAGGGGTGATGGCAGACGCCACGTTCGCGCGGGGTCGCGCAAGTCTAGTGACGCGGTGTCAGCTGGATAAACCGCATTTGAGGCTCAACACTGTGTCCAGCAGTTCAACAATCGCTACTGGCATCAGTGCAGCTTGAGGCGTGGCTCGGTGCTCCGGCCCAAGCGATCACCCAGCACCCGCAGCACCATGCGCGTCGTCCCGTGCAGCGCCCGTTGGTGCATCCTGTAGAGCGACACATAGAACAGCCGGGCCATCCAGCCTTCCACCTTGAACGAGCCCATCAGGTTGCCCATCAGCGTGCCGACAGCACCTGACTTGGACAGCGACACCAGCGAGCCGTAATCGCGATAGGAGAAGCTTCCCGGCGAACGACCCGCCAGGTGACGGCTCAGTGCCGATACCAGGAAGTCCGCCTGCTGATGGGCCGCCTGCGCTCGCGGGGGCACATTGCGGCCTTCCTCGCCCGTGGGGCATGCCGCGCAGTCGCCAAATGCAAAAATGTCCGGGTCGCGCGTGGTCTGGAGGCTGCGCTGCACCACCAGTTGGTTGAGCCGGTTCGACTCAAGCCCATCCAGGCCGGACAAGAACTCGGGAGCCTTGATGCCCGCCGCCCAGACCTTTAACCGCGCCTCTACCCGCCGCCCATCGGCCAACAGCAGCCCTGCATGGTCCACCTGCTTGACCGCCGCGCCGCATAGCACGCGCACGCCCTGCTCCAACAGCACCCGGTGAACCGGAATGCTGATGCGCTCCGGCAGCGCTGGGAGCACGCGCGGGCCTGCTTCGACCAGCGTGATTTTCAGATTTTCCGGTGAGATCCTATCCAGACCGTATGACGCAAGCAGCCGCGCGGTATCACGCAGCTCGGAAGCCAGTTCCACGCCAGTAGCACCGGCACCGACGATGGCCACTTCCAATACCTCACTCCTACCGCGAGCCTGGGCGCCCATGTATTCGCCCAACAGCTTCTGCTGGAAGTTGATCGCCTGGTCTGGCTCGTCCAGGAAGAGACAGTGGTCGGCCGCCCCAGGGGTGCCGAAATCGTTTGTCCTGCTGCCCACTGCCAGTACCAGAGTGTCGTAAGACACGGTGCGGCGCGGTGCCATCAGCTGGCCTTCGGCATCGTAGAGCGGCCCGAGCTCGATGTTTCCCGCGTTGCGGTCAAGGCCAACCATCCTGCCCAGCTGGAACTCGAAATGGCTCCAGCTGGCCTGGGCCAGGTAATTCAGCTCGTCTTCGGACGCGTTCAAGGCTCCGGAGGCGACTTCGTGGAGCAACGGCTTCCACAGGTGGGTCATGCGCAGGTCCACCAGAACGACGTGCGCCTTGCCGCGCCGACCAAATTTGCGGCCCAGTCGGGTCGCAAGTTCGAGGCCTCCAGCGCCTCCGCCGACGATTACGATGCGATGCATGCCTGTTCCAATATGGGGTACGCCAAGTTGAGGGCAGGATGCCTGCGCAGGCGGCTATGGATAAATGGGCAACTCGCACCATTATTTCCATCATCCAGTTTCTAATCGCGGTCCCGCCTCCGCCGCGCCCCCACACACTCCCAACCGTGCGTTTTCACAGCTGGCGCGCTGGAGACCTGTTTCCGGCTGTACACCTGGGTGACGATGGGCACCTTAGACGCGGGACCTGCCGATGCACCTGCCCACCCTTGCTCAGGCGATCCAGATAGATCGCTATGGTCCACCGGACGTACTGAAGCCGGTCCACGTAAAGCTTGCACGCCTGCGCGCGGGGGAAGTGCGTGTGCGCTCTCTCTTCGCGGGTGTGAACTTCACTGACGCGCAAATCCGCTCAGGAAACTGGCCAATCGCCGCGCCCTCCCCTTTCCCCTACACCCCCGGCGTGGAAGTTGTGGGCGTGGTCGAAGAGGTTGCCGATGACGTCGTTCGATGGAGACCCGGCGAGGCGGTGGTCAGCATGATGCAGGGAATGGGTGGAGTACGAAGCGAGCGTCCCGGGGCCTATGCCCAGTTCGTCACGCTGCCCGCCGAGGCACTTGCTGCAATACCGGAAGGCATGCCTCCGCACATCATGGCCGCACTCGGCCTTCCTGCTGTCACCGCCTATCTGGGTCTGCACAAACTGGGCTCATTGCAGGGCAAGTCCCTGATTGTCTCCGGCGCAACCGGCCGTGTTGGCTCGGAGGCGGTCTCGATCGCTCTGGCAATGGGAGCCACGGTTACTGCCTTGGTCCGTAAGCCCGAGCGCGCCGCAGCGGTGCGCGCGCTCGGTGCAATCGAGGTCTACATCGACAACGACGAGCTGAGGGAGTGTCAGGTGGATGCTGTTCTGGAAACGGTCGCGGGAGTACAGCTTGCCAGACACATCAAAGCCCTCAAGCCAGGCGGAGTACTTTGTCTGGTTGGCGCGGCGGGGGGTGGAGATGCGTCATTGGACGCGTGGGACCTTATCAAGCCGGTGACCCTTACGGGTTACTCCACCGAACGCATGGATGGAAACGACCTTCAGAGCTCGGTAGACCAGCTGTCGCAGTGGTACCAGGCGGGTCGGATACCCGTGCCGGATGTTGTTAACTTTCCCCTTGCCCGCGCAGCCGGCGCCCACCTCCACATGCAGCTGGGCGGCAATGACCACCGCATCCTGCTGGTGCCTTCATGAGTAGTGGCCGCTTCGCTGGTGGCAGCGACATGTTCCCACATGGTGGCGCGCTGGCGCTCGACGATGCGGAAATCTGCTATCGCGCCGAAGGGCTGGAGGAGCTTGGCACCGATCCCGACTCGTTGCTGCAGACCCTTCATGCGCAGGTGCCATGGCAGCAGCATCAGGTCGTGATTGCGGGCAAGCGCATCGACCAGCCGCGCCTGAGCGCGTGGTACGGGGATGTATTCCACCGACACGCCAGCCTTGCCGAGGTCCTGCAACCAATTCCATGGACCTCCCCTCTGCTGCGTCTCAAGCAGCGGCTGGAGGCGGATCTGGATGCGCGCTTCAACAGCCTGCTGCTGAACCTCTATCGTAATGGGCAGGATGCGATCGGCTGGCATGCCGACGACGAGGGCGAGTTGGGTCCGACACCTCTGATTGCATCGATAAGCCTCGGCCAGACCCGCACCTTCCTGCTTCGCCGCAAAGACGACCACCGACGCCGGCTTTCAATGGCGCTGGAGCATGGCAGCGTGCTGGTGATGTCTGGAACCACACAGAGCTATTGGCAGCATGCGGTAGCGCGTGAGGCTGGCGCGTCGGGCGCAAGGATCAACCTTACCTTCCGCCTCACCGACGGCAGGCGTTCACGCGACTAACGCTCAGCCGTCCCATCGCACCGCGGCAAAGCGATTCAACGCGTGGTGGATCAGGGTGACGACGGCCATCATGCAGCACACACTGATCACGACAGAGAACGCGCGATACAGGGCATTGCCGACCAGATCGTCGCCAGGCGCCAACTGCCCGAACAGGATGGCCAAGCTGGTTACCGCGGCAAAGCCATGCGCGGGCCCGGCATTCTGCCGCGCGTGGTCGGCCGAGAAGTAGATCAGGCCCACCAGCAGCACCATGCCTGTCAGCAGCCAGTTTTCCGAGTATCCCAGCAGCACCAGCTGCGCCAGCAACGCAAACAGCGTGCCCGCGGTCGTCCCGCCCAAGCGACCCTTGCCGGCACGCCAGATCGCATCACGCGTGAGCGCCAGCAGGACAAGGTCACTGGCGACCTGGGCGGCTTGGGCATCTGCCAGGTCCATGATCTGGAAGGCACAGAACGACAGCGTGGCAGCCGTGCTGCCCAGGATGATGAGATGGCGGCGCTGCTCAGACGAATGGATCGGAGACGGAGGAACAGCGCGGGGCTGCACATCGGGAAAGATGGCGTATGCCAGCCCGGCCAGCAACACCGTGCATACGGCTGCACGCCCAACGGCCCAGAACAACGCGTCCCAGTGTGTGGTCGGATAGCTGCCCTGGTGCAGCAGGATGCTGCCCATGATCAGGCTGCTGGCTCCCAACAGGAACATCTTGGGCGCAGTCATCAGCCAGAAACAGGACAGTGCATAGACGGCGAACACCACCGCCATGGACAGAGGTGACGAGGACGGCAACGTCAAAATGATGCCCGCGCTGGTCATCGCGATCACCGCGCTGGATAGATACTGCCGCACCACGTGCCGGTTCAGCATCGGCACCAGCCCCATCAGCACCAGCGGGAACACCGCGTACAGGGAAACCGACGACCATCCCAGCAAGGAAGCGATCGACCAGCCCCCCAGTGCGCCTACCGTCATCCGGCACGCCTGGCGCCATCCATTGGCAGACAGCACGGGATGTGCGCTAGTAGACATAGCGGAATAGCGAGACCAGACGAATCTGCCACGCCGCTACGCGCGCCCACAGTCCTTCAGTGCCAGGGCTGATCTGCACGGTGGCCCGTGCACCACTGGTCAGGGAAAGCGGCGCATCCAACAGGATGTTGACGCGCACACGTTCGGCCCGCCGGATCCAGCGATCAGTTTCGACCGTCTGCACCAACGCACCATCCGCGTTCAGCTGGCCCTGCGCGATACCCGCGTCGATCGAATCCACGCGGCCTGGATACACCTCGCCCGGCTTGGCGTCGAAGGTAACGAAGGCGCGGTCGCCCAGCCGAACGCGCGACAGTGTCTTTTCACGGAAGTCAGCAGCAACCATGGGGGCCGTTCCCACCAGCGCCATGACCGGGCTGCCGGTCTGGACAAAGTCGCCAGGCCGCAACTGCAGGTTGGCCACCCGGCCGGCGCTGACCGCCAGCACCCGGGTATGTCCCAGGTCTCTTCTGGCAACGTCAAGGCGATTCAGCGCCGTACGCAGCTTCACGTTCCGCGCATCAGACACACCTCGCTGGACCTCGGCAGCATGCAGGCGGGCGGCGGCAGCCTTCAGATCCGCCGCAGATGCGTCCCTGCGGGTGGTAGCGGTGTCGCTGTCAGTTGCCGATACATAGCGACCTTCGAGCAGGCGACTCAAACGCTCGGCCTGGCGGGATGCATCTGCGGCAGCGACCTGTGCGCTGGACACTGATGCCCGCGCCTGGATGACATTGGCATCCAGTTCGCGGTTGTCCTGCTCGGCCTGCTGCACCGCCAGTTCAGCCGCGGTCACTGCCTGCTGGTACGCGGTCGGGTCGATCTCGAACAGTAGCTGGCCTGGGCGAACCTCCGCGTTGTTGGGCAGCGGGACGCTGATCACCCTGCCAGATACTTCGGGCGCGATGCGTGTAACCCCCGAAAGAGCACGTGCCTCGGGGGTGAGTGGGATGAAGTGATCGGCCGTGCCGATGTAAGCCAGCAGGATCGCACCACACCCAACCGCCAGCCAGACGGCACGCCGGAAGCGCTGCTCGGGCGTCGGGCCAGCAGAGGGCGGAGGTGAATTGATGGAGGGAGCGTTGGCAGACATGCGCGGTGCTGTGTGTCGAAGGAGAGTGCCGGAGGGTCAACGAACGAAGGGACGCCGGGCGTCCCTTCGCATAGGCTGGGCAGCCAGGGCCCGGATCGGTCAGGCGATCAGAACGGATACGGCTGCGCCGGATCTTCCAGGGTGATCCACTTGATTTCGGTGAACTCCTCGATGACAGCACGGCCGTCAAAACGGCCATAGCCGCTGTTCTTCATGCCCCCATACGGCGCCTGTGCCTCGTTCTGCACGGTTGCGCCATTGATGTGCACGCACCCGAACTCCAGCTCGCGGGCCACTTTCATCGCCCGCTGTGCGCTTGTGGAGAAGACCGCGGAAGAAAGGCCGTACTCGGTATCGTTGGCCACGCGGATGGCTTCTTCATCGCCCCGTACCCGGACCACGGTGGTAATGGGGCCAAAGGTCTCTTCGTCGTAGATGGTCATGCCAGGAACGACCCTATCCACGATCGTGGCCGACATGCGGGCGCCGTCAGCCTTTCCGCCGCTGACGATTACAGCGCCCTTGGCCACCGCGTCGTCGATCATCGCGTTCAGGCGATTGCCAGACGCGGCCGACACCATCGGCCCGACGACGCAGGCGGCACTGCTGCGCGGGTCTTCCACCTGCAGCGTGGAGGCACGTTCGGCGAAGCGCTGGACAAAGGTATCGGCAATGCGCTCATCCACGACGAAACGCTCGGTGGACATGCAGATCTGGCCCTGGTACAGGAAAGCGCCGAAGATGGCGGCATTCACCGCGCCGTCGATGTCGGCGTCATCGAGCACAACGAACGGTGCCTTGCCGCCAAGTTCCAACAGGCTTCGCTTCAGGTAGCGTGCGGACGTCTCGGCAATGATCCGGCCCACCTTGGTGGACCCGGTGAAGTTGACCCGCTTGACGGCTTGATGGGCAATGATCTTCTCGGTCACCTCGCCGGCGTCGGCCGGCGCGGCGATGATGAAGTTCAGCACACCCGGCGGCAGGCCGGCGTCGATCAGGCAGCGCGACAGCAGTTCATGCGTGCGTGGGCTGCTTTCCGATCCTTTGAACACCACCGTGTTGCCGCACACGATCGGATAGGCAATGGCACGTGCGCCTAGCAGGATCGGGCCGTTCCACGGCACGATGCTCAGGACCACGCCGGCGCCCTGCCGCACTGTCATGGACAGGGTGCCGGGCTTGTCGGTGGGGATCGTCTCGCCCTGGATCTGGGTTGCAAGGCCAGCGGCTTCGCGGAACAGCGCCGCCGAACCCTGGACATTGAACGCAGCCCACAGGCGCGAGGCACCGACTTCGGCGGCCATTACCGTGCAGAACTCTTCCAGCCGGCTTTCCAGCAGATCGGCGGCCTTCAGCAGCACCTGGCGACGCTGGGTCGGCCCACTCCACTTCCAGTCGGTGAACGCCTTGGCGGCCGATTCCACTGCAGCCAAGGCGAGTGCGGCGTCCACCACATCAATGGTGGTGATGGTCTCGCCGGTGACGGGGTGCTGGCGCTCGATGGTGCTGCTGCCGGCGACCGTGTTGTTGTCGATGATGATGTCGGATTTCATGAGGGTATTTCCACGCAAAAGGGGAATGACGCGTCAGGCGGCGATGCTGGAGAGACGTACGATCGGCTTGATCGTCGTGCCGTTCTCGCTGTCGGCCATGGCCTGGTTGAGTTGGTCGAAATCGTAGAAGCGCACCAGCTTCTCGAACGGGAAGCGGCCCTGGCGATTGAGTTCCACCAGCTTGGGAATGAAGGTCTTGGAGACCACGTCGCCCTGCACGATACCGATGATGCGGCGACCGGGAATCATCACGTCATTGACATTGAAGCTGGCCTCGGTACCCACCTTGGTCGCGCCGACAATGCCGCAGGTGCCCAGGATGCCAAGACTGTCGATTGCCTGGCGCAGGACCTCCGCGCGGCCGCTGCATTCAAGTGAAAAGTCCGCCCCACCGTGGGTGATGGCACGAACCTGCTCGACCGGGTCCACCTCGCGGCTGTTGATGGTGTGGGTTGCACCCAACTCAAGCGCCAGCGCCAGGCGCGCGGGATTGACGTCAACGGCGATGATGGTGGTGGCACCGGCCACACGGGCGGCCATGATCGCGGCCAGGCCAACCGCTCCCGTCCCGAACGCGACGAACGATGCGCCCGCGCCCACATCCAGAGCGCTCAGCACGGCGCCTGCGCCCGTCTGCAGGCCGCAGCCGAGCGGACCGAGGTACTCCAGCGGTGCATCGGCTGGCACCTTCACCACGTTGAGTTCGCTGGTGATGGAGTGCGTTGCGAAGGAAGACTGACCAAAGAAATGATCGTGCAGGTGACCACCATGCGCATCCTGGGCCGAACTGCTGCCATCAAGACGGCCGCCGGCGAAACACAGCTCGCCCATGTGCTGGCAGTGGGCCGGGTGGCCTGACGCGCACGGTTCACACAACCCGCAGAAGGCGTAGGTCAGCACCACGTGGTCTCCAATGGCGACAGTAGTCACCGCGCTACCAATGGCGTCCACTACGCCCGCGCCTTCATGACCCAGAATCATCGGCATGCCGGTCTGATACAGCTGGTCGCGCACGACCATGTCCGTGTGGCAAACGCCTGTGGCCACCAGGCGCACGCGGACCTCGTTGGGTCGCGGCTGCTCCAGGCTGGCCTGTTCGATCGCTAGGGGCTGACCCGACTGGCGCATTACGGCGGCCTGGATCGGGGTGCGGGTATTGAGGGGGGTATCGGTCACGATAGGTGCTCCTGCTGCCTGAGGCATCCGCTGCGATTCTTGCCTGCGTCTTGCCCATGGCGGGGCGCGGCACGGTCGTGGGGGTGCGCGGTTGTTAGGAGGCTGCGGGGAATCGAAGGGAGGGAGCGAGTCCCCGCAGCCGGTGGAACCGTGAAGCAGCGCCGTTGCCCGGCGGGACAACCCGAGGTTGGCTGACCCGCACCGTTGCAGCGGCGCAGACGCACTGTGCGCTTGTGCGTCCCGGGGATAAATGCTTAGGATGGCTCCACAATTGAAACCGAGCGTTGATAATGGACCGCCTGACCAGTCTTACGGTGTTCGTGAAGGCCGTTGATCTGGGCTCGTTCAGTGCTGCCGCCGAGGCACTCCAGATGTCCTCGCAGATGGTGGGCAAGTACGTCCAGGGCCTCGAAGGCCGGCTGGGCGTGCGGTTGCTGACCCGCACCACGCGCCGACAGAGCCTTACCGACTTCGGTCGGCTGTTCTACGACAGAGCGCGCATCATTCTTGCCGAGGTCGATGCCGCCGAGAGCCTGGCTGCCGAGACCCGTGCCGTGCCCACCGGGCGACTGCGCATCAACGCGCCGGTGAGCTTTGGTATGAAGACGCTGTCCCCGCGCATCCCGATCTTCCTCAAGGAGCACCCCAAGGTGAGCCTGGAACTCACGTTGAGCAACCGTGCAGTCGACCTGGTGGACGAAGGTTTCGACGCCGTCTTCCGGGTGGGGGTGCTGTCCGACAGCGGCCTGATTGCAAGGCCGCTGGCCCCCTATCGGCTGGTGGTATGCGCATCTCCGCAGTACCTCGCACAACATGGGGCGCCCGCAACGCCGGCCGACCTTGTGAACCATGAATGCCTTGGCTTTGCGTACACCGAGCTTCGCACGCAGTGGACCTTTGACGGTCCAAATGGCCGCGAAGTGGTGCCTGTATCGAGCCGGTTGATGGTCGACCATGGCGAGCCCCTGCTCTGCGCAGCGCTGGAGGGACTTGGTGTACTGCTGCAGCCCCTTGAGCTGGTGCGCGATGCGCTGGCCGATGGCCGCCTTGTGGAAATCCTGCCTGGCTATGAGGCCCCGCCTCGGCCGCTGCACATCGTCTACGCGCCAGATCGTCGGGTAACGCCGAAGCTGCGCAGCTTCCTGGATTTCGCCGTCGCTCAGTTCAGCTGAGCGCTGCGCTCAGTCCAGTGCGCCGCGCTTGGCGTACTCGATCAGAGCATCGACGACATGGCGAACCCGAGGTGCCAAGGCAGCCTCCTGCAGCCAGAGCAGGTGGATGTCCACCCAGTCGTCCGAATAAGCCTCCAGCACGGGGATCAGCCGGCCCTCCTCGATCCTCTGTCGTACCAGTGCCGACGGCATCTGGCAGAGTCCGAACCCGGCCACAGCTGTCTCCACGATGGATTCCCCATCGCTCAATCGATGCGTCGCAGGCGGCACGATCGGGAAGGTGCGCCCGTCCTCGGTCAGAACCCAGCGTTGCGGCGGACCATCCGACGTGCCGACGATGCACTGGTGTCGGTTGAGATCAGCGGGCGTCGCCGGGGTACCGTGGCGCTTCAGGTAGCTTGGCGCGGCGCAGACGACGCGGCGTTGACTGGCGAGCCTGCGCGCCACCAAGTGGCTGCTGTCCTGCAATTGCCCGAAGCGGATGACCAGATCGGCCTGGTCCAGCATCGGGTCCACCGTGGCATCGTTGAAGCTCATGGTGAGGGCCAGCTCCGGGTGGGGCGCGGCGATCTCAAGCAGGATGGGGAGCAGCACCTTGCGACCGAATGCCATTGGCATGTCTACGTGGACACGGCCCCTTAGAACATTGTCCTGCGGTGTGATCAACGCCTCCGCTGTGGCGATCTCGCCGAGCGCCGCAGTGCACGCCTTGTAGAAGGTCTGCCCGTCAAAGGTCAGCCGAAGGCGTCGTGTCGTCCGGTGGATGAGTTTCACGCCCAACCGCGCCTCCAGCCGGTTTACGCTCTTGCCGACCGCAGATTTGGTCAGACCCAGCCGTTCAGCTGCGGTCGTGAAGCTGCCGGCCTCCACCACGGCGACGAACGCAGCAACGCCTGCGAGTGAGTCGGGTGCCATCGGTCGATCCTGTTCCAAAGAAGATAGTTGAATCTACGTCCACTATCCGTGTCCTGTAAACGCGTTTATCTCCTCCGTGGCGACAAATATGCTTCATCCGGGACGCAAGTGCCGTTCCGCCTATCCACAGCCCCGGAGACCTCCATGGCCAGCAGTATCTATCTCATGTTCGAGCTGGCGGTGAAGCCTGGCCAGTTCGCCCCCTTCCGCGCCATGGTGGCCGAGGCGGTAGCCGCCGCCCGCACCGAGCCCAACACGCTGGCATACGAATACAGCGCCAACGAGGACGGTTCAGTCGTCCACATCTTCGAGCACTACCGGGATTCGGCCTCCATCGTGTCGCACGTGGACGAGACCTTTGCGCCATTCGGCGAACGCTTCGCCTCGATGGTCGACGTTCAACGGCTCACGGTCTACGGCAACCCGGACGAGAATGCAAAGGCCCGGCTTGATCCCTTCGGGGCCACGTACATCGTGCCATTCGACGGATTCTTCCGCTGACGGCCCAATCTGGCACCGCCCAACCCGCAGGGGGGAGCGGTGCCCAATGCCAGGCCGCGTTCGTCGAACGTGGCCAATTACCATCCAACGAGAGGAATGCATCATGCCCGTCGTACGCGTCAGCTGGTTTGAAGGGAAAGACACCACCGCCAAAAAGGCCGTGGCCGCCGAGATCACCGAAAGCATCGTCAAGAACACCGGGACCGATCCCAACTACATCTACGTGATCTTTGAAGACGTCGCTCCGTCCAACTGGGCAGGCGCAGGCAAGTTGTTCGGGGACGGCGGCCCGACCTCTGAGTGAGCAACGCGGGGGATACCGGTACCGGCATCCCCCTTTTCCGCTTCGAAGGCTGCTCGGCCGATGCTACTGAAGGAACCGTCGTAGCACATCGTTCAGCGCCGCAGCCGATTCGATATTGAGCAGATGCCTTCCGGGCAGTGACACATGCGTGCCGGAGCCGGCAGATGCAACTGCTTCCAGATCAGAAGGCGGGCACACCGGATCATCGTCGCCGGATACCGCCAGCAGAGGGACTGTGTTCTGCGTGATCGCCGTCCGTAGATCGGCGTCGGCCAACGCAGCGCAGCACCCTGCATATCCCTCCACGGACGTGGCCACGAACTGGTCGAGAACAGCATCGACCTGCCCTGCATGGTCGGCTCGGAAGCGGTCACCGAACCAGCGTTCCGTCGTCGCGTCACGCAATGGCTGCAGGCCATTGGCGCGTACATCCGCCATCCGCGTCTGCCAGCCCTGCCCCGTGCCGATCTTCGACGCGGTGGCGCATACGACCACACGGGTGATCCGCTCTGGATGATTCAACGCGACCCATTGCGCGACCAGACCGCCGATGGAAAGGCCGCAGTAGTTCGTCACCTCAATGGACAACGCATCCAGCAAGGCGACGGCATCTCCACCGAGATCGGCCAGTGTGTAAGGCGCTGGTGGCGCGCCCGAAGCACCGTGTCCGCGCCGGTCATAGCGCAGCACCCGGAAACTGTCTGAAAGTTCCTTCGCCTGGGCGTCCCACATGTGCAGGTCCGTGCCCAGCGAATTGCAGAACATCAGCCACGGGCCCCGGTGTCCGTCAATGCGGTAATGAAGACGATGGGTTGGCAGGTCGATGAATGGCACGATCAAACCCTCTCGATGGCGAGGGCCAGGCCCATTCCGACGCCGATACAGAGCGTTGCCAACCCCAGCCGACCACCGCTGACCTGCAGCTGGTGACTCAGGCTGAGAGCCAGCCGAGCGCCACTCATCCCCAACGGGTGACCGAGCGCGATCGCGCCCCCATTCGGATTCACGTGGGGCGCATCGTCTGGCAGGCCAAGCGCGCGAATCGTCGCCAAGGCCTGGCTGGCGAAGGCCTCGTTGAGCTCGATCGCATCAAAATCCTTGATGGTCAGGCCGAGGCGGTGCATCAATTTCTGGCTGGCCGCGATGGGACCAATTCCCATGACACGAGGCTCGACCCCAGCCGATGCCATGCCCAGAATCCGAGCGCGTGGCACGAGGCCATGCGTTGCGATGGCAGCCTCATCTGCGATCAGCAGCGCCGCAGCACCGTCATTGATGCCCGACGCATTGCCTGCAGTCACCGTCCCGTCCTTGAACAAAGGCCGCAATGCCGAAAGCGAGGCAAGGGTGGAATCGGCACGCGGGTGCTCATCCTGGGTTACCTCGACGGTGCCGCGCTTCCCGTTGTCAACACTTACGGGGATGATTTCGTCAGCAAAGAGTCCACAGGCCTGGGCTGCCTGTGCACGCTGCTGGCTGCGCAGTGCGAAGGCGTCCTGATCCTCGCGGGAGATGTTGTAGTCGGATGCAACGTTCTCGCCTGTACGGGGCATGGTCTCGACGCCGTAGAGCGCTTCCAGACGGGGGTTGATGAACCGCCACCCCATCGTGGTGTCCTCCAATACCTGGTCGCGTCCGAATGCCACGCCTGCCTTGCCCATGACGAAGGGCGCGCGGCTCATGGACTCGACGCCACCGGCGATGGCGAGCGACATCTCGCCGCAGTGAATGGCTCTAGCCGCCTGACCGACAGCCTCCAATCCCGAGGCGCACAGGCGATTCAGAGTGACTCCCGGCACGCTGACCGGCAGCCCCGCAAGCAGGGCGCTCATCCGCGCGACATTGCGGTTGTCTTCGCCGGCCTGGTTGGCGCAACCCAGCAGGACTTCATCCACAGCCGCTGGATCCAAACCGGGATGCCGCGCCAGTAATGCTTGGATGGGAAGTGCGCCGAGATCATCCGTCCTTACCCGGGCGAGGCTGCCGCCGTAGCGGCCAATGGGCGTCCGCAATCCTTCACAGATGAATGCGCCGGTCATTTCATTTCTCCCGCAGGATCATTCGCGAACGACAGACCCGTCAATGCGACGAGCTCTTCGATTCCCAAGCCCGGCACCAACTCGACGATGCGTGCACCGTCCGGACCCACGTCGATCACACCGTGGTCGGTGTAGACACGGGACACGCAGCCGATACCGGTCAAGGGGTAGCTGCAGGATGAAACCAGCTTGCTTTCTCCTTTGCGGGTAAGCAGCTCCATCATCACGAACACCTGCTTGGCGCCAATCGCCAGATCCATCGCGCCACCGACGGCCGGGATCGCTCCGGGCGCTCCAGTGCTCCAGTTGGCAAGATCTCCCGCGGTCGACACCTGGAATGCGCCCAGCACGCAGATGTCCAGATGGCCGCCACGCATCATCGCGAACGAATCGGCATGGTGGAAGTAGCAACCGCCTTCCAGCAAGGTCACCGGTTGTTTGCCGGCATTGATGAGTTCAGGGTCTTCATCACCGGGCGCAGGCGCCGGGCCCATCCCGAGCAACCCGTTCTCAGACTGGAGAAAGATCTCCTTGTCAGCAGGAAGATAGTTGGCCACGGTGGTGGGAAGGCCGATCCCCAGGTTCACGTACGCGCCCTCAGGAATATCCTGCGCTACACGCTGGGCCATCTGGTCGCGAGTCAGGAGCATAGCCATTACTTGCCTCCGGTTGCGACGACGCGCTGCACGAAAATACCCGGGGTCACGACGGCTTCTGGATCCAGCATCCCCAGATCAACCACCCGCCCCACCTGCGCAATTGTCGTTGAGGCGGCCATCGCCATGATCGGGCCGAAGTTGCGTGCGGTCTTGCTGTACACCAGATTGCCCCAGCGATCGCCCCGAGCAGCTTTGATCAGCGCGAAATCGGCGCGGATCGGGTACTCGAGTACGTAGTGACGTCCGTCGATCTCCCGGGTCTCCTTTCCCTTCGCCAGTTCTGTTCCGTAACCGGTTGGGGTGAAGATTGCGCCAAGCCCAGAGCCCGCAGCGTGGATGCGGGCAGCCAGGTTGCCCTGGGGCACCAGCTCGAGCTCGATCTCGCCAGCGTGATACGCCGCATCAAAGTGCTGCGAATCCGACTGTCGGGGGAACGAGCACACGATCTTTCGAACGCGGCGTTTGGCGATCAAGGCGGCAAGTCCACTATCACCGTTGCCGGCGTTGTTGTTGACGATCGTCAGTTCGCTCGCCCCCTGCTCGATGAGCGCGTCTATCAGCTCGTCGGGCATTCCGGCAGTACCGAATCCACCGATCATCACCGTGGCACCATGGTGAATGTCAGCTACAGCAGCACGGCAGTCGGCGACTGTCTTGTCGATCATGCGTGCGTGCCCGACGATGGCGTGTCAACGACGGCGTGGTTGCTGGGCATTGTCATCTCGCATCCAAGTAGTGGGTCAGGCAGCCGCGCGCTTGCGCTGAACGACCTGATCGTCCTCACCATCGACCAGGGCGGTGAGGTGGAAGTCGAAGCTGATTTCCGCGAACGGCTCATCCAGGCCGGCGGCTTTGATGGCTTCTGCATCGCTGTGTTCGATGATCTCCGGAACCAGGCCATCGCGGGTCGCGTAGGCAAAGTCGTCGTTGACCAGCGGGTCGCCGGCAATGTTGATCTGAGTGGTCAGCTTGCGATGGTCATCTGCGCCAATGAAGAAGTGGATGTGGGCCGGTCGCTGGCCATGGCGCCCCAACGCAAACAGCAACTTTTCGGTCGGGCTGCCCGGCGGCACGCCGTACCCTTTTGGCACGATGCTCTGGAAGCGGTAACGTCCATTGGCGTCGGCAATAATCGTCCGGCGCATGTTGAAGGGTGCCTGGATGCCGGTCGGATCGAAATGCGAGTAGAAGCCGCGGGTATCGCAGTGCCATACCTCTACGCTCGCACCTGGGACAGGCTTGCCATCGGAGCCGAAAACCGTGCCGTGCATGACCAGGCGCTGGCCGTCGGTATCGCGACCATCGTCGAGGCGGGCGACGCCCTGCTCAACGGGAGCACCGGCGACATACAGCGGCCCCTCGATGGTCCGCGGGGTCTCGTTCTCGATGCCGCGGGCCGCGTCCTGAGCGTCCATCCGCAGGTCGAGGAAGTGGTCCAGGCCAAGCCCGGGCGAGATCAGGCCCGCCTGTCCCGCGGCACCAAGCTCGTTGAACCAAGCGATACCTGCCCAGTACTCGTCCGGGGTGATGTCCAGGTCGTCGATGGCCTTGAACAGGTCGGACATCAGGCGGTGGATGATCTGCTTGGTCCGCGGATCGCCATCGTTGTTCTCAAGACCGCTCAGCGTCTTCAGGAACTGCTGGACATTGGGCTGGTCGAAAATGTTGATATTCATGGGTGTCTCCTTGGGTCGCGAAGGCTGCCTGGACGCGTTCCCTCCCGGGGAGCGCACCAATACGGTGTGGGTTGCCGGTCAGGTGTCGTCCTCGCGGATCGACGAAGGATGGCGGCAAAGTGGAGTGACAGAGAGGGTCATGTACGGGAACAACGGCAGCCCGATCAGGATGGCGTGCAGCTCTTCGTTGCCGGACACGTCGAACACGCTGTAATTGGCGTACTCACCGGCAATGCGCCAGATGTGGCGCCACTTGCCGTCATCCTGCAGGCGCTGCGAGTAGGCGCGCTCGCGCGCCTTGATCTCGTCAGCCACCTCTACCGGCAGGTCGGCAGGGATACGCACATCCATTCGTACATGGAAAAGCATTGTTCAGACTCCTGTGCAGCGTCAGCCGACGCTGGTGGTTCGGTGCAAACCGTTGCGGCGGAAGAACGCCAACCTGTCTTCGTCCACGCTGATGCCAAGCCCGGGACCGGACGGAACGGACAGCTCGAAGTCCCGGTATGCCAGCGGCGTAGCGAGGATCTCCTCGGTAAGAAGCAGCGGCCCGAACAGCTCCGTACCCCATTGGAGGTTTGGGAAGGTCGAAAACACCTGGGCACTGGCGACCGTACCGATGGCGCCTTCCAGCATCGTGCCGCCATACAGGCCGATACCCGCAGCGTCTGCGATCGCGGCGACGCGCTGGGCGGCGAAGAGGCCGCCGCTCTGCTCGATCTTCACAGCGAAGACGTCAGCACCATGCACCCGCGCGATCTCGAACGCTGACTCAGGGCCAGTCAGGGATTCGTCGGCCATCAGGGCAACAGGGAACCTCCGCACCAGTCGCGCCAGCGCTGAGGAGGACGCGACGGGCTGCTCGACCAGCTCGCAGCCAGCGTCCGCCAGTGCTGCCATGCCGCGAGCCGCGTCGGTCTCGCTCCAGGCCATGTTGACGTCTACGCGTACCGCAGCGCGGTCGCCCAGGGCGCGCTTGATCGCCGCCACGTGGGCGATGTCCTCAGCCAGTGGGCGGGCGCCAATTTTCAGCTTGAAGATGTTGTGTCGGCGCTGGGATAGCATCGATTCTGCTTCTGCGATATCCCGGTCGGTGTTCCCCGAGGCCAATGTCCAGGCAACCGGCAGGCTATCGCGCCGGCGGCCCCCCATCAGTTCAGAGACCGGCAGGCCCACGCGCTTGCCTTGGGCATCAAGAAGCGCAGTCTCCACCGCACTCTTGGCGAACCTGTTCTCCTTGACCATCTTGCCAACGCGGGCCATGAGTTGCTGGACGCGCGTTACGTCCTGGCCTTTCATCACGGGTGCGAAGTAGGTATCGATTGCCAGCTTCATGCTTTCCGGGCTTTCGCCACCGTAGGCAAGCCCGCCAATTGTGGTTCCCTCGCCGATCCCTACGATCCCGTCGCTGCAGTGGATGCGGACCAGCATCAGGGTCTGACCATCCATTGTGGCCACCGACAGCTTGTGCGGGCGGATCGTGGGCAGGTCTAACAGCATCGTTTCGATGCGTTCAATCTGGACGGCCGGAAGAACGCTGGGGGGAGGTGCGGTGTTCATGAGCTCTTTTATCCCGCGCTCCAACCGCTGGAATCCAACACTTTTTGCGTGTACAACGATACCTTGCAGGTATAGTGAAGCCGATAAGTTTGATTTTTAAGGATTGGTGCGGCGCACAATACCGTTACAGTATTTAGAGGGCCGCGACTAAAGTATGGACCTGAGACAGCTTCGCTACTTCTGTGCCGTCGCCAGAGAGCGCAATTTCACCCGCGCCGCCGAGGTGCTCCACATCGCCCAACCGCCGCTCAGCCGCCAGATCCAGCTATTGGAGGAGGAGCTCGGCGTTCAACTCATCTCGCGCGGCAGCCGCCCTTTACGTCTGACTGAAGCTGGGCGCATCTTTCAGGAGCAGGCACTTCAGATCCTGGGCCGAGTGGAACAGATGCAAGCTGCCACCCGCCGGGTCGGCTTGAATGAAAGAAGCGTACTCATGATCGGCTTCGTGGCGTCCACTCTCTACAGCGGGCTGCCACTGCTGGTCCGTAAGCTCCGCAGCCACTCCCCTGAACTCGATATCCAGCTGGTGGATATGACCTCTGTGCAACAAGTGGAGGCTCTGAAGGCTGGCAGGATAGATATCGGTTTCGGCCGTATCAGGCACAGCGATCCCGCGGTAGCCGGTACGCTTCTTAGAGAGGAGCGGCTTGCGCTGGCGTTCCCGAGGGACACGCCCTTGGCGAGCGAGGCAGGAGAAGTGACAGTGTCCGTACTCAGTGGGCGCCCGCTCATCGTCTATCCCAAGGAATCAAGACCCGGGTTTGCAGACCAGGTGCTGAGCCTGCTCCATGACCATGATGTCGTCGTAAGCGAGGTCATCGAGGCTCGTGACCTACAGACGGCACTTGGACTTGTTGCGGCGGAGAGCGGCGTATGCGTCATACCTAGTGCTTCGCGCCAGTCACGCTCAGACCTGCACTACCGCCTGATCGCGGGCGAAAGGGCGACCTCCCCGGTCATTCTGAACTATCGGATCAACGACGGCTCTCGCTACATCCCCGTCGTCAAGGAGCTGATACGCGAAATGTTCGCGGAAAGTCCCCCCTGGATGGATTAGGCGGGGGGTCGTAATTCCATTCCGTAGGCATTGAGAAGGAGGCGGAGACTAGTCCGCCTTACCCCTGATAACGAGCCCTAATCACCTGCGCCAAGTGCGTGTTCGCTTTCGGCCAAAAGCGGACACTTGGCATGGCATGCGTTTAGCCCGCTTCGTGCCAGTAGCAGCCACGCCTGCTGCAGGCCCGACAGATTCTGGCAACGCAGGGAGAGAGCGTCATGGCGGCGTTGGACGTGGAATATGTGAGCCCCACGCAGTTCACCTGAGAGCATGCAAGGGCCGTCGGGTAACCGCCCTCCCAGGATGCGGCGCGGATGGTGGCGAGTCACTGCGGTCAGAGGGCGTAGAACCCCGTAAACCTGCTACCTGGGGCGGGCCATCGCCCGCTCCAAACCGCCAACCGCCAGTCGCGCGGACTCCAGCAGGCGGTCATGGTCGTGCCCTCTGCGCGCATTCGTGGACAGCCCCATCATCACCGTGGTCATGTAGTCCATCACCCGGTCAGCGGCCTCGGGGTGGCGAGCCGCGACGAAGTCACGGAGCGCAGCTTCAGCACCGACCAGAAACACCATGGCCGCCCGCTTGGCGTCCTCGTCGATGGACTGCACCCCTTCGATGACCATGCACCCGGACGCGCCCGCCTTGCCCGCGTAGCGGCATGCGGCTTCCTCAAGCACAGCGGCCAGACACTCGATGACGGGCCGGGTCGGATCCAGCAGTTGCTGCAGCGGAATGGCCCCGTCACATGCATAACGGTCGAGCACCCGTCCAAACAGCTCCGCCTTGCTGCCAAAGGCGGCGTAGAAGCTGGGCGGATTGATCCCCAAGGTGCCGGTGATGTCCGCCACGCTTACGTCGTCATAGCTGCGCTCATGGAACAGGTGCTGCGCAGTGGCCACGGCAGCATCGGGGTCGAACGCCCGAGGCCGCCCGCGGGGTCGCGATGTTTTTATATCGACCACTATTAAATTCCTTGACAGCTGCCGCAAGCCATTTCTATAGTGAAGGCTACATTAATCACCGAGGCGTGTCCAACAATGGCGTTCAACAACAAGAAGGTGCTGGTCCTGGGTGGCAGCCGTGGCATTGGCGCCGCAATCGTCCGCCGCTTCGTGGCGGACGGGGCTTCGGTGACCTTCACCTACAGCGGGTCCCCGGATGCGGCGCATGCGCTGGCTGCCGAGACCGGGGCGACGGCCGAGAAGACCGACAGTGCGGACCGTGACGCAGTGATCGCGCGGGTTCGCGACACCGGTCCGCTGGACGTGCTGGTGGTGAACTCGGGCATCGCGATCTTCGGCGATGCGTTGGAGCAGGACGCCGACGCCGTAGACCGTCTGCTGCGCATCAACGTGCATGCGCCGTACCACGCCTCGGTCGAGGCGGCGCGCACGATGGGCGACGGTGGTCGCATCATCGTGATCGGCTCGGTGAATGGCGACAGGATGCCCGTACCGGGCATGGCGTCCTACGCGGTGAGCAAGTCCGCGCTGCAGGGGCTGGCACGCGGCCTAGCTCGGGACTTCGGGCCGCGCGGCATCACGATCAACATTGTTCAGCCCGGTCCCATCGATACGGATGCCAATCCTGAGGATGGCCCCATGAAGGATCTCATGCACAGCTTCATGGCGATCAAGCGTCACGGTCGCCCGGAGGAAGTGGCGGGCATGGTGGCCTGGCTGGCCGGGCCGGAGGCAAGCTTCGTCACTGGCGCGATGCATACGATTGATGGTGCGTTTGGCGCTTGAAGTACCCAGGCTGTTGGCGTTAGGCATGAATCGTACTGACTCGACGCTGCGGCATTGGCCGACAGCGTTCGGGGTTCCGGAGCGCGGCATATCTGCCTGCGATAAACATTGCCTATCTCTCGCCGCGTGTGTCCGCTTCCGGCCAGAAGCAGACATTAACGGGGCAGGCGCCAGTGGGCTGTTCTGACCTGCCCACGCCAAGCATCAGGACCTTCGCAAGACCTTGTGCAATAGCACCAATGACAACAAGCAGTGGCGGGCAAATGAACTGCATCGACGAAGAAGGGCTCTGAGCTGATCGCCGCGAAATTCACCGCCGCCATGGGCCGCGCTTCCCTCTCGCCGGGCAGATTCCTGGGGGGGGGGGGGGGGGGGGGGGGGGGGGTTTTGGGGAGAGGGTTTGGCTTCTGTGGTTCTCCAACGTGACCGCATGAGCTGAACGTTTTGTTTCGCGCCTTACGCGCGA